>ERZ780150.656-NODE-656-length-28292-cov-9.325389_pt1 | contig 28292 bp, 19 predicted proteins | sample MGYA00511019_ERZ780150 | MGnify/ENA primary metagenome ERZ780150 (study PRJEB29588, sample SAMEA2151633) | human gut metagenome | biome: human gut; feature: human-associated habitat; material: faeces | place: Denmark | collected 2008/2010 ...
GTATTCATAAGCAAAGGACGCATGAAAAAACTTTCGTTTTTTCACACGCCCTTTTATATGAAGTATTTTATAAAGAGGACTTAACCTGAGATCAATACCCAGGTATCCCGCCAACGCAAGTATTTTATTACAAAATCCACATCCACCGGCTGCCCGGACAATACCGGATAGAACAGCAGGAACAGGGCAAACGCCACCGCAGCATAAGCGCAGCAGACGATGATGAAGGTGCGGTCAGACATATGCTTCTTCCACTGCATCAGGCTGTACACGATCATCAGCACTACAAAAGGAACACTGGGGAAATAGTGGTAGATGAAGGTAATTCTGGTGACGAAGAACCAGGGCAGGTACTGCGCCAGGTAGCCGACTGCGAGGAAAGCAGCTGCTGCATATTCTCTGTGGGACAGGGTGGTCGCAGTATCTGTGGAGCACTCTGTTTGTGTGTGTCCTGTCAGAGAACAGAGAAACGCATTGTTGCGAATTAACAGGTACAGGATGTAAATAAATGCCAGAATACCGATCCACCATACAACAGGATTGCCGAAAGCACTGATTCCCTCTTTGACTGCATCGGTCAGATATCCGGAATAGTACCAGATCGGGCGGACCATAGTGGGCCACTGATACCAGGAAGAGGAATAAGGATGCGTTGCCTCCAGGCCGCTGTGATAGTTGAACATGGAAGTCTGGTTGGTCAGCATACGGTCAAAAAGTCCCGGATGGGAATTGTCTACAAATGGCAGGTAGGACAACAGATAGATCACTGCCGGAACCAGCACGAAAAAGGTCAGGCAGAAGTCGATCGTCTTTACCGTATAATCCGGGAATTTCTTTACAATCTGCTGATGCTCCATGCCGTTGGTGCTTTTTCCGGGATGGGCTTTGGCATAGAGGTATTCCCGGTAGCGTCGCAGCAGATGCGCAAAAAACAGCAGTGCCAGTCCACAGCCCGCATAGATACCGGTCCATTTGCTGGCAATTCCCAGTCCCATGCAGATGCCGCATAAGCCCAGAGGCACAAAGGTCTTATACAACGGTGTATCGTAAAAACTCATAGAACAATAGTAGTACATAAAATAGTACATTGCAATCACAAAGAATGTGATATAAACATCGATGGTGGCAATCCTTGTCTGCGTAAAATGCATAAAATCAAAGGCAAACAGGAAGCAGGCCAGAGCTGCCGCAGGAGTATTCCTTGTCATTTTTTTCCCCAGCAGGTAGATAAACGGCAGCATGGCAATGCCGAACAGAGTACCCATGATACGCCAGCCGAAAGGATTCATTCCAAAGATGGCAACACCCAGGGCGATGAAGATCTTGCCCAGAGGCGGGTGGGTATTTTCGTAGGTCGGCAGGCCGTGAAGGAACTCGTAAGCCGTGCGTGCGTGATAGATTTCATCGAAATACATGCTGTTGCGGAAGGAATAGCGTTCCGGGTACAGATCGCTTTCGTCAAACAGTGTAGGGTAGGCATCTGCGTTCAACGGGCGTGTGATGTTGCCATTCGCGTCCAGGAAGACCAGTTCAATCAGAGAGGCATCATTATCCGTCAATGACAGACGCAGATATCTGGTTGTGGCAGACATATCAGAAGTACTGTTTTCTGTGGCCTGTGTCAGCAGATCCTGCAGGGAGACATCCTGCCAGGTGAAGACATTGTTTAAAATGATCTCACCGAGATAAGTCCAGGAGTCTTCGGCATTACTTTTGACATCCATCCCAAAATGTCGCTGGTGCCAGGGAGCCAGATAACTGGCCATAGTCACAGGCAGCGCATCTTCGGGGAATTCCAGCTCGATGGCCTGTAATTCTCCCGACATATCGTAAGTTGTTGTCGGAGCTTTGCGGTCTCCCAGATCATAGAGGGCAAAGCAACTGTACAGAATACCGATTGCCAGCAACAGGCACAGATCCGGTTTCGTGAAATGGATTCTCTCTTCGGAAGGAATGGGCTCCAGGGGAGAGAGAAAATATTCTCGAAGTCTTTGTCCGAGTCCTGCGGCAGATCTTGTGGAAGCAGTATGCCCGGAAGCTCTACGGCCTATCGTGGGCTGCGGCTTTGCATCGGTGGCAGCTCCTGCTTCACCGTGAACATAATATTTCCAGATGATCTTATAGAAATAATACAGGCAGCACAACATTCCGGCAGATACCAGCAGAATGATGGGAGCCTTGCGGTCATAATTCTGCGGATCGTAATGGTACAGCACATTGGCGGTGTTGTAAAAATGCAGCACTGCAAATCCACTGAAGCATTTCCAGAGAGGTGTAGAGGGCCGGTACAGGCAGCAGAAAAGCAACAGGGCCAGAGCGGGATACATATAACGCTCATGCATACGGACGGAGAACAGGAACATCGTCAGGATGATAAAGGCACCGAGACAGAAATATCTTGAAGGCTCTTTCCGGCAGCGGGCTGCAATAAGGAAGGTAAAGAGTACGATCAGCAGGATCACGATAGTGCCCCAGGTCTTACAGGGCAGGAAGAGGAAAATCGTGTTCTGGTCGACCCAGTTCATTCCTAATAGTCCCCAGAAATTGTAGGCATTGATGGCAGCATATTCATAGGATCCCAACGTTGAAGTATATTGTGAGATTGCAGCGGTTAATCCGAAAGGAGCGCACAGAAGGAGCATCCCGCAGATGACAACCAGACCACCGCACAAATTATAGAAGAATTTCCGCCAGGAAAAATCCTGTAAGAACACATGGTCCCAGATCCCTGCCAGCAGTACCGGCGTGAAGATCAGCATCTGTGGCTTTAACAGGACACCCAGTCCGTAGACAGCATAGGCAGGAAGCAGGTTTCCCTTCATGAGGAACAGGCACATAAGGATGATCATCAGCGTGTATACGGAATCCACCTGTCCCCAGCAGGAAGAATTCAGAATGACCGCCGGTTGGAACAGATACGCAGAGGCAGCAAAGATTCCCTGCAGATCGGAAAAATGCAGTCGCTTTACCGCCTCTCTGTAGAGTAGAAACCCACAGGCAATATCACAGAGAATTGCGGGTAATTTTAACAGTAAAATATGCAGATCGGAATAATAAGGAATCTGCAGCAGAGATCGTAACGCTCCGATCAGATACAATACATACATGAAACCGGGCGGATAGTCCGTAAACATCTCGGCAGAATAGAACTGCCCTGGCCCTAAAGTGAAGATCCGGTCAGCCCAGGCTGCAAAACAGGCGATATCATTACTGAAGCCGTGGGTGGTGTATGCAAGGAGCAGGCGCAGAAGCAGGGCACCTCCAAATACAAGCAACAGAAGAGAACGCCGGTTGCTTGTATTGTGGAAATGAGAACTGTTCTGAAAGCCTGTATAGCAGACACCGCACAAAAGCAGTGAAAGCAGTGCAAAAAGATGTATCATAAGATTTTATTCCCCCAATAGTTTCTTATTTAAAGTCATACCTTAAAAATATCAAAAAATAACTCTTTCGTAAAGACGAATGCGGAAAAATAAGGTATAATCATTAACAAATTATAACGATTCTTGCAGGAAGGGGAAACTGGCATGAAAAATAAAAAAGCGGAAAATGCGATCACAGCAGTGCTGGCGGCAGCGGTACTGCTGACCGGAGGAATGAGTCTGCATTCTTATCTGTCAGAGCAGAGAGCAAAAAATGAATACGATGCCATCCGCCAGGAGGTGGTGGCAGAGCCTGCGGCGGGGGAAACACAGGAAGAGATTGCGGAGAAAAATTATCCGGAGCTGCAGATCGACTTTGCCGAACTTATCAGGACCAACCAGGATTTTCGTGGATGGCTCTATTTCCCGGCATTGGACATCAGTTATCCGGTGGTACAGGGGGAGGACAATGACTATTATCTGAAGCATTCCTTCGAGGGGGAGAGTGTGAATGCTGGATGCATTTTCATGGACTGTGGGGCTTCAGCAGACTGGTCAGACAGGAATACCTTTGTATTCGGACATAATATGCGGGATGAGAGCATGTTTGGGGCTTTTAAAAATTTGCTGAAGGGGACGGCAAGCTGCGAGGAGAATCCTTACTTCTATATATACACGGAAGATAAAGTCTACATTTATGAGATTTTTTCCTATTATGAAACAAAGAGTACCAGTGACCGTTTTGCCACGTTTACCTCAGATGCCTCCTATGATGATTATGTGCAGTGGGCCACGGAACATTCCCTGTATGCTTCAGATGCAGACTTAAGTGACAGGGGAAATATCGTATCCCTATCTACCTGCTACGGCTCATCCGGTACAAAAAGGCGGGCTCTGATCCATGGAGTCCTGACAGAAACGGCTGTATACTAAGGCTTATGTTACAAAAATAGCAAATGATACTGAAAAGATCAAAAATATAATAAAAATCTGAACCTTTTTTGAAATGGCGCCAGTCTTAATGATTGTAAAGAGGAACGAAAACGTTTAAAGACGTTGAAACACGCAGTTTCATTGAGGGAGAAATCAGATGAGCAGATTTAGCAAGTATGTAAGGGAAAAAGTGGTAAAGGTTCTGGTGACAGCACTGGTTGTAGGTTCTGTTGCAGGGAACGAAGGGATTGCTGTGCAGGCAGCAGGTACGGATTTAAATGATCCATTTTCATTTGTATTATATACAAATGAATTTGTATCCTCAAATCTGGACCATATTGAGGGAAATGCCGCAATTAAAGAATTAAAGGTTTCCATGGTAAGCTATGGGGGAAAATCTTATCTGGGAGATCTTTCTGCTCCGAATCAGATTCTTAAATATACAGCGTCAGGCAGAACAGACGAAAAGGAACTGATAATTCCTCTTACTAATTCTGACGGAACCCAGAACTCTGTTGAGCGGGAAGTGACTGGACAGGGTTATAATATTATAGCTGGTGAAAATAAATTATATACTGGAAATCTTCTGAAGAACTGTGAGGTATGGGATACAGATATTGCATCTGAGATCAGCAATGTCCTGGCAGGTAATATGGTACAGAAAAGCAAAGATTTATATGCTATGGCGAATGAAGACAGCGATACACAACTGGTATTGAATGTAACAAGTGCTGAGTTAAATACCAGGATGGAAGACTATGACAAAGAGATCACTGGCGCAGCTTTTTATGGAAAAACAGTTGTGGTAAATGTAAGTGATTCCGGTACAGTGAATATTACCGGCTGGATGAATGCGCATGGTGCAAAAAAGCAAGCATTGGAACATCAGCTGTGGGCAGACAGAATTATTTGGAACTTTGGCAATGCAACAGAAGTTAATGTAAATTCTATTTTCGGATATATTCTGGCTCCGAATGCAACTGTCTATAATGGCGGAACTGTTGTCGGAGGCATCATAGCGGATAAGTATAAGCAGGGTGGAGAGATTCACTGTCCGTGCGAACCGGATGAGCCGGAACCTACGCCGACACCGACGGTACCGGTGGTAACCGAGGAGCCTACGCCGACACCGACGGTACCGGTAGTAACCGAGGAACCTACACCAACAGCAACACCAACCGCAACACCTGACACCCCGGATGAACCCGATACTCCGGATGATACACCAGATGATCCCGGCACCCCGAATGATCCCGGTACCCCGGCAGATCCCGGCACACCGGCCGGTGGAATCCCGGATACCCCGCAGGTACTTGGTGCAAGACGCCGCAGAATGGTGACCATCGAGGATGAGACAGTTCCCTTGGCGGACAGAGCAGTCCTCGGAGCATCCAGACGACCGCAGACCAGCGATGACTCCGATGCCTGGAATCTGGGCTTTGCCTTTTCCCTGACGAGTCTGGGAGCATGGCTTGTTCTTAAGCGAAAAGAACATTAAACAGGAACGGAACGACAGCCGATCTTAGCTGTAAAAGTATAAAAGGATCAGAATCTTGAAAAATTTTTCAAATTCTGGTCCTTTTTTCCATTTGGCGCAGTCTTCCTTATTAGGAGAGTAAAAAGAAGTAATAAAAACAGAAATACTGGTTTTGAGGGGAAACAGAAATGAAGTTAAAAAACGTAATACAGACCAAACTGGCAAAAACTCTGGTAGCGGCACTGATGATCGGCAGCATCTCCAACACCGGATTTACGGTACAGGCGGAAGAAGCAACGCAGAATGAGCAGAACGATGTTGTTGAAATGGCAAGTGTAAGCGGAAACGACAGCGTTGTTGCTGTAAAAGAGAAAACCTATCCCACCATCAAAACGGTGATTCTTGCTGGAGGCACCATGGCAAAATATGTGGGAGGACAGGTAGCCAGCCCCAACGTATGGCCCAATAATTACAAGCCGGCAAACGGAGATTTTTCATTGTTTGCAGGTCATAAGATGACTTTGGATGATGCTGAAACCTTTAAATATCTTTCTGTGGATAATACAGGGGTAGATGCCGAAGGAAAGTTAACCGGAAGTAACGGAGCAAGCTGGCAGTGCGTTGGATTCGTAGCATTAGATGTAAACAAATATTCTGACTGCAAGCCCGCAGATTTGTTACACTATGTTTATTACGGTGGAGACAGCGAAGGCACTTCCTATTATAAAGAAAACTGCGGAAAAACCCTTGAGGATGTAAAACAGTATGTGAATGACAACAACGGCGTCTTGTATGGTGAAAATGTAACGGAAAGTTTTATGGATCAGTTGCTCACCACCGGTCGGTCCTTCAGTGGAGTCACCATTGCCACGGTATGGTATGTGACCACACCCACAGAGACCTGGATCAATTATGACGGATACGATTACAGGATTCCCGGGGTATCCGCAGTAGATTATTATGAATATCCCACGGGAACGGTAACTTTTGAACAGAATGAGAACGGCGCAGTGTTCCATTATATTTCCGAAGGTATTACCATTACTACAACTCCGGAACTGGAACAGCATTGGGAAAGCGGCACCGGCAGGGTGACCTATGATGCAACGATCACCATTACGATCCACAGCAATGCCCCGGACAAGGTAAGAATCAATCTGTCCGATGCCATCGGTTATCTGAACGGTACCGTGGCAGGAGGAAATGCGGCAGAGCCCGGAGATACCCTGTACTACAACATAAAGCTGGTAAATGAGAGTAATAAGGAGTATCAGTATGATCCTGCAAAGGCCACGATCGGTACGATCCCGGCAGCGCCTAAGGCAGGAGAGAAAGTAACGGTTCTGTCCAGTGGTTTTGAAGGTTATGAGATCGGTGAAGTGGGAGCGTTCTGTACATTGCCCCGCCGTATTTTAAATGCTCCGTTACGGGATCTCGGAATCACCGCAGGTAAGGTTACGGATGCGATTGTCGGAGAGGCTCTTTTGAAAAAAGGATATGGCAGCGAAGAAATGAAGCCGGAAGAGGTTACGCAGAGCTGCCTGGCACAGTATTACTTAGACTGGTTCAACAATACTTCCAGAGAAGAAGGAAATAAGGTCTACGGCTTTTCAGAACTTACGGCAGAGGAACTGGCAATCCTGACCAACGGAACCGCCGATACCACAGTAGCGGAGAGCTGTTCTGCAGTAGCAGATGCTTTATATTACACGACATATCATAATGTATATACTTTTGACGGTGAAGGTCTGTATGACCGGATGCTGAAAAACGGACAGGAAGGTTCCTATGCAGATACTCTGGTATCCGACCTGTTAAAGGACGGAGAAGTGAAGATCACCACTAACCTTAACGGTGTGTTGGCCAACAACGGCTATCAGATGACCAGATACGGCTTCGGAATGCAGTTTGAATTGTCCAGAGAGCCGGAGGTTACTCCGCCCGTGACTACCAGCCCGGAACCGACTCCCAGTGCTACTCCGGAGCCTACGCCGACAGGCACACCGGATACCACACCCACGACGCCGACCACTACTCCGACCGCACCCCCGGATACTCCGGACGATTCGGATGATTCCGATACCCCGGATACTCCCGGTACACCGTCTGAGCCGGCAACCCCGGTAACACCTCAGGTGCTTGGTGTAAGACGTCAGCGGGTTGTAAGCATTACCGATGATCCTACACCATTGGCGGACAGAGCAGTCCTGGGAGCTTCCAGAAGACCCAGGACCGGCGATGATTCCAATACATGGAATCGGGGCTTTGCCCTTTCCTTGACAGGGCTGGGAGCATGGCTTATTATTAAGAAGAAGCAATCATAACGAATAAACATATATTTACTATAAACAATCAAGGAAAGAAGAGGTAGAACAAATGAAAAAAAGATGGATGAGTCTTGTTCTGACAGTCATCATGGTGCTGAGCCTTGCAGGCTGCGGCAAGAGTACAGAATTATCCTCTGTAAGCCGTGATCCTGCCACGGATGACGGAACTGTCTGGTTCGATGAAGAGGCAGTGGCACTGGCGGGTTCTGTGAGAAAAGCCGGTATGAGTGAAGCTGAGCTGGCCCGTGCAGATGAACTTCGTGCCATGGCTATCGATGCGTTGGATATTGTAAACGCGAAGAGAGCAGAGAACGGCCTGGCAGCACTGAACTGGAGCAACGGTCTGGAGTCCTGCGCTATGGTAAGAGCACAGGAAGCAGCTTCCAAGTTTTCCCATACCAGACCCAACGGTAAGGACTGGTACACAGTGAACAGTGAACTGATGTGGGGCGAGAATCTGGCGAAGGGCTATGATTCCGCACAGAGTGTAGTAGATGCCTGGATGGCTTCTCCTACACACGCAGCGAATATCCTGGCAGGCGATTTTACCACCTGCAGCATTGCGGTCTATGAGACCAATGGCAAGTTGTATTTTGCCCAGGAGTTCGGCTATTAACAGGGTATTTCTTATCATGAGGGGATAGAGAGATAAATGACAGGAGAGAGTTGATATTCTTAACGGAATATTAACTCTCTTTTTGGGCTTCAAAAGATAGAAAATTTTCCTGAATCATGGTAAAATAAAATCGACATATAAAATTGAGTATCTCTGCAGAAGATCACTGTTCCAAATGAGGGAGATGAATGGAATATCCGGGCGCTGCCGGACAAGTGGTCACTTCACAGAGTACAGGAAAATAAAGCATATAATAAAAATGCAGCGCAGAAATGAGGACATATGAGTACAAAAGCATCACAGAAGGGCACAAAGGGGCAGACACCCGGCATGACGACGATCCGGGAACGTCTGCAGAAGGCAATCAGCAGGCTGGTAGTGTTCTCGATTATTCCGTTGGTCATCCTTACCGTGATCCTGAATCTGTCCAGTACCATGAGAACACTGGAAGGCGATATGCTGGTGGTGGCAGAGATCTCTGCAGACCGTATCAAAGAGGAACTACGGGTGACAACAACGATCGTATCCGAACTCGGATGCAGCTATCAGCTGTCTTCTCCGGTATTTACCCAGGAGCAGAAGCAACAGTATATCAACCAGCGTGTGGAAGCTTATGGAATGGTCAGAGGCAAGCTGATCGGCTCCAACGGTATCTGTGCTTATGACGGAACCGATTATAGTGACCGTGATTATTTTAAGAGATCCATGCAGGGAGAGGTCGTGGTATCGGATCCCGTGATTGCAAAGACAGACGGTAAGCTCAGCGTTATCATTTCCGCACCCGTATATGCAGACGGAGATAAGAATGGTGATATTGTCGGCGTGGTATTCGTTGTGCCGGATCCGGAGTTCTTAAATGATATTGCTGCGGCAGTCTCTGTCAGTAAGAATTCCGAGTGCTATCTGTTGGGAGAAACAGGTATCACCATTGCTCACTGTGATTCTGCGATTGCCCAGGAGCAGAAGAGCAACATTGAACTGTCTCAGACGGACAGATCTTTGCGGGGAATTGCAAAGGTAGAGCAGAAGATGATGACCGGAGCAACCGGATATGGCACTTATATGAAAGGCGGAACCCTCACAATACAGGCTTATGCACCAATAGAAGGAACCAATGGATGGAGCGTGGCAGTAAATGCACCACTGACAGATTTCCTTGGTTCTACCGTTGTATGTATTGTCATTGGTGTAGCAATAGGTGCTGCAGCTTTATGTTTCAGTGTGCGCAGGGCAAAAAAGATCGGTCAGGCGATCGGTGAACCGGTGGCAAAGTGTACCGAGAGATTACGTCTGTTGGCTGAGGGCGATCTGCATACTCCGGCACCAGTGATCCGGACACAGGATGAGACACAGATCCTGGCAGAGGCTACCGCCGCATTATCCGGTAACCTGCAGAAAGTGATTGGCGATGCGGATTATCTGTTGGGAGAGATGTCACAGGGCAATTTTGCACTGACTACAGGTTGCGCAGAAGCCTATGTGGGAGACTTTCAGGGACTGTTGGAATCTATCCGTAAGCTGAACCATAAGCTCAGTGAGACACTTAATGAGATCAAGACGGCAGTGGGACAGGTATCTCTGGGGGCAAACCAGATGGCAGATGCTGCCCAGGGACTTGCGGAAGGTGCTACCGACCAGGCCGGTTCCGTAGAGGAACTGCAGGCTACCATCACGAATGTAACCGAGATCGTGGAGAAGAATGCCAAGGCACTGGGAGGTTCTTACCAGAAGGCTATGGATTACCAGCAGCAGGCGAAGGACAGCGGAGAGGAAATGAAGGGTCTGACAGATGCCATGCAGCGTATCAACGATACTTCCAGGCAGATCAGCGATATTATTGGTGAGATTGAGGATATCGCATCCCAGACGAATCTGTTGTCCCTGAATGCAGCCATTGAGGCAGCCAGAGCAGGAGAGGCCGGAAGAGGCTTTGCAGTGGTTGCGGATCAGATCCGTAAGCTGGCAGATGACAGTGCACAGTCTGCGGTACATACCAGAGAATTGATTGAGACTTCCCTGCAGGAGATTGAGCATGGCAACCAGATCACGGACAAGACAGCCGAAGCATTGCAGAAGGTCGTGGAAGGCATTGAGGATCTGGCCAACGAGTCCAAGAAAGCCATGGAAGAATCCAAGGCACAGGCAGATGCCATGATGCAGATCGAACAGGGCATTGAACAGATATCCACAGTGGTGCAGAACAACTCTGCGACCGCAGAAGAAACTTCTGCCACCAGTGAGGAATTGTCTGCGCAGGCCACCAACATGAACGAGCTGACCGCAGCATTCCAGTTAAGAGATCAAAATGTACGATGATTCGGTGTAATGAATTCTGAAGATATGACATACAATGCTTAATAGAAACAAGCATTGGAGGCAGCCGTGTTCGAAAAACAGAATATACAGGAAACCGTAAATGAACTGAAAAGTGACGCAGTGAAGGGCCTTACCGATGGTGAGGCCTTTCGTCGTTTACAGCAAAATGGCAGAAATGAAATGAAAGCTGCCAGAAAAAAGACGAAAATACAGCTTTTTCTGGAGCAGTTAAAGGACCCGCTGATCTACATATTATTGATCGCAGCTGTGGTATCCGTCTTTCTGGGGGAGCTCAGTGATGCCGTGATCATCGGCACTGTGGTAGTGGTCAATGCCCTGGTGGGCATGCTGCAGGAGGGAAAAGCCCGAAAGGCACTGGAAGCGTTGAAAAAGCTGACCAGTCCACAGACCATTGTGATCAGGGAAGGTATCCGTCAGGAGATTCCGGCGGCGGAACTGGTGACGGGCGATCTGGTAGACCTGGAGGCAGGGGCACAGGTACCTGCGGATATACGGCTGACCAGAAGCTCCAATCTGCAGGTAGAGGAATCTGCCCTGACCGGAGAATCGGTACCTGTGGAAAAAGATGCGCTGTTTCTGGCAGACTGCAGACACGAGATTCCATTGGCTGAACGGGTCAATATGGTATATATGTCTACTGTGGTGACCCATGGCCACGGAGAAGGAATCGTGACAGCTACGGGCATGGCCACGGAGATCGGCAGGATCGCCTCCATGATCACAGATGCGGAAGAGGAAATGACACCGTTACAGAAACGTCTGGGGGATATGGGAAAGCTTCTGAGTATTTTATCGCTGGGAGTATGTGCGGCATTGTTTCTGCTGGCGGTATTTCAACACAGAAATATTCCGGAAATGCTGCTGGTGGCGATTTCCCTGGCGGTGGCTGCGGTGCCGGAAGGTCTGCCGGCAGTGGTGACGATCTGTCTGGCATTGTCAGTGACCAGAATGGTCAAAGTACATACGATCATCCGCAGACTGCCTTCCGTTGAGACTCTGGGAGCGGTCAGCGTGGTCTGCTCGGATAAGACCGGCACACTGACCCAGAACCGGCTCACGGTGGAAAAATGCTGGTGGTATGATGTGCTGGAGGATGCTGCCGGCAGCAATGGAAGGGGAGAATCCCGATGCGTACAGGAGATGCTCCGGGGAATACTGTTGTGCAATGATGCTTCCCTGCAGGGAGAGCAACGGATCGGAGATCCAACGGAACTGGCGCTCTTAGACTTCGGAGAGAAGATGGGGATGCATAGAGAACGTCTGGAGAAGCAGTACCCCCGCTATGATGAAAAGCCTTTCGATTCGGACCGGAAGATGATGACGACCTATCACAGAATCCCGAAAAACGGAGGGCATAAGGGAAGCATTGCCTATACGAAGGGGGCACCGGATGTGATCGTACAGCACTGCACCCATATTTTACAGGACGGAAGAAGTGTGCCAATGACAGCCGGACAGAGAAAAAGGATCAGTGAGGTTGTAGAACTCATGAATTCCCTGGCGCTTCGGACACTGGCGGCAGCACAGAGCGGAAACACTCCCGGGTGTGGGGAAGAAGGTATGACATTCCTGGGAATCGTGGGGATGCGTGATCCTGCCAGACCGGAGGCGGAGGAAGCGGTGGAGATTTTCCGCCGTGCAGGTGTATCTACAGTAATGATCACCGGGGATCATGTGGATACCGCCTATGCCATTGCCAGACAGCTGGGGATTGCAGGGCATCGCAGTCAGTGTATTACAGGGGAAGAACTGAATCATCTGGATGATGCTTCTTTTGCCAGGAGGATCAGGAATATCAGGGTTTATGCCAGAGTGACTCCGGCCCAGAAGGTACGGATCGTGAAGGGGCTGCAGCAGAATGGGGAGATTGTGGCCATGACAGGGGATGGTGTGAACGATGCTCCTTCTCTGAAAGCAGCAGATATCGGTGTAGCCATGGGAACCGGCGTGGATGTGGCTAAACAGGCGGCGGACATGATATTGACGGATGATAATTTTGCAACGATTGAAAAGGCAATCGAGGAAGGCAGAGGCGTCTATGAAAACATCCGCAAGTCGGTGATATTTTTACTGTCCTCCAATCTCGGGGAACTGATGACCATGTTCGTAGCAGTGGCTCTGGGGCTGGCTTCCCCTCTAAAATCCAGTCATATACTGTGGATCAATCTGATCACGGATTCCCTTCCGGCGTTGGCACTGGGAGTGGATAAAAATGACGGAAAAAGCCTGATGCGCTGTCCTCCAAGAAAAGCAGCGGAGAGTCTGTTCGCCCGGGGCGGAATGGCCTGTACCTTACTCTATGGAGCGCTGATCACCGGTATCGGTCTGGCGGCATTTCTGGTATTGCCCTGTGGGATCCTGGCAGGCAGGGGAGAACTGTCCTGGAATCTGTCTGACTGGGTAGAGGGACTTCGTGAATTACTGTCCCGGGAAAAAATACTTGCCCGATCCCAGACTTATGCTTTTACAGTACTGGGAATGTGCCAGCTGTATCATGCAGTGGGAATGCGGGATATGCAGAAGTCCGTATTTGCCATGAGACCCTGGGATAATCCGCTGATGGTGTTGGCCTGTGTTATTGGATTTGCGCTGCAGTTTGCGGTAACGGAAGTACCGTTTCTCATCGGAGCGTTCGGAACCTCCCATCTGTCCGGACAGGAATGGCTGCTATTGAATGTACTGGCAGCATTTCCACTGCTGGCTCATGAGCTGGTAGTGATGTTACGGAAGTGAGTACGCTTATCCGGGCTTACCGACGATTCAGAACGATAATTCGCCCTATAACTTCAGGCAGATATTCTTGCGTATGCAAGCATCTGCCGAATACCCTGCCTGAAGCTACATGGCTCTGAATAGTCGTAATATTCAGAACCCCATTCGCAAAATCGCATCTCCGATGCTTTCCTTTTGCTCATGTGGTCACTTCGCCACATAAATATAGCCAGAGGATCTTACGAATGCAAGCATTCGACGTTCCTCCGGTTATATTTACGTGGCTCTGAATATTTACAAAAAGTTAACATTTTCCTTGTATGGAGTTTATAGTCAATAGTTACAATAAAATTGACAAATAACTTTCATGGGAGGGCAATGTGATGAAAATTATCAGAAAAACAGCGATTGTTATGCTTCTCTGCCTCTATTTTCTGACATATGGTGTATTGCCGCAGGTACAGGCCGCAGGTAAAGACGCTCCTGTGATCGTGGTAGCGCATCGGGCGGGGGCAAAAGTAGCTCCGGAGAACACGGTGGCGGCCCTGGAACAGGCCATCCGGGATGGAGCGCCTATTGCAGAGATTGATGTGCAGCAGTTGTCGGACGGAACCCTGATCGTTATGCATGACAGTAATTTTAAACGGACCACAGGAGAGGATATCTGCGTATGGGATGCGGAGGCAGATGCTCTCAAAACCCTGGAAGTGGGCAGCGGTTTTTCGGCAGCATACCGGGGAGAACAGATCCCGACACTGGAAGAAATGCTTGCCTGTGCCAGAGGCAGGATCACTCTGATGATCGAACTGAAATATACCGGACAGGAGGATGCACTGGAGGAAAGCGTGCTGACTCTGCTGCAGGACTATGATATGGTGGATGAGTGTATTATAGGCTCCATGAACAAGGGAATCCTGCAGAAAATGAAGGAGCTGGAACCGGGGATTTCAACAGTTTTTATTGCCCATGATCTGGAAGAAGAGGATTATGAGCTGGACTATGCCGACAGCTATAGCATCGAGGGGAGAAATCTTACAGTGGATATGGTAGATGCCATTCATTACTGCGGAAAGTCGGTATACGGGTGGACAGCCAATACTTCCGGTGCCATGCTTCGGATCGTAAACTGTGGGGCGGACGGTGTGATCACGGATGATGTGAGATTATTACAGACATTTTTGAGAGAACAGGCTTGCCGTAAAGCGTTTGCAAGTGTATACTGATTAGTTATAAAGAGGGGAAGAATACGGAAGCAGGTTGGTGTATATGAGTAAAATATGGGAATTTTTCGAGAATCTGGGTGAATATGTATATGTGGCAGATGCAGAGACTCATGAATTGATATATATGAACAAGAAGACTCTGAAGAGCTATGGATTTCAAAGTCTTGAAGAGATCATCAGGTTAAAGTGTTATGAGATATTGCAGGGAAATTCTCTGCCCTGTGGCATGTGTAATAATGAACAGTTAAAGCCGGGTTTTTTTAAGGAATGGGAATATTACAATCCGCTGCTGCGAAGAGAACTTCATATCAAGGACACACTGGTAGAAGAAGACGGGAGAAAATACCGTATGGAAATCGCCATAGATTGTGGCAATCTGAATGGGAGAGGGCACAAATCCGAAGATTACCGTAATATGGAGGTTGCGTTGAATGAAGCCATCCGTGTGGCACAGCGGCAGGAGAGCATGGATCAGACATTGCAGGTGCTGCTGGAATTCGTCGGAAAGAATCTGGAAGCGGGACGGGCCTATATTTTTGAAAAGGATGACCACGATCATGACCACAATACATACGAATGGGTAGCCAAGGGAGTCGCACCGGAAAAGGATACCCTTCAGGATCTACCGCCGGAGATCTGTGCGGAATGGTATCGGAAGTTTGATGAGAATCAGAGTATTGTCACAGAGAATCTGGAAGAAATGAAAGATGTGGATCCGCAGATGTATGAAGTTCTGGTAAGACAGAATATTCATTCCCTGGTGGTGGTTCCGCTTTATGATGATGGGAAAGTAATCGGCTTCTACGGAGTAGACAATCCTTCGACCAGATATTTTGAATTTGTGTCGGAGATGCTGCAGATCATGGGACACTTTATCGTATCGTCCCTGAAGCAGAGAAATCTGGTACGGGAGTTGGAAGTGATGAGCTATTCGGATCCGCTGACGACATTGGGGAACCGTTATGCTATGGAGAGGTACATTGAGCAGGTGGACCATACCGAGCCCATCGGCGTGGTATACTGTGATATTACAGGATTAAAACGGATCAATGACAGTGAAGGACATTCCGCCGGAGACCGCCTGATCCGCAGGTGCTGTGACTGCCTGAAACGTGTATTTGAGGGAAATGGAATGTTCCGTATCGGCGGAGATGAACTGGTGGTTCTGTGCACTGGAATTTCTGAAAAGGAATTCTATCAAAAGGTGGAGGAATTAAAAACAGAGCTGGCAGCTCATGATGTCTCCATGGCAGTAGGAGCAGCGGTGAACACTCTGGAAGCCGTGGGAAAGGATCATTTACTGACGGAGTCCGAGAGACGGATGTATCAGGACAAGGCAGAATACTATCGCAGTACAGGGCTGGACCGCAGAAAGATCTGAATTCTGAAATATCATTTTAAAAATTTATGTGTTGAGAATTTCTATCAGGCAGTTCCCTTGACGGGAACTGCTTTTTTCTATATTATTTATATAGGTTAGCTACAACTAACTCAGTGACTTTTGGATGGCAGGAGGTGAAGCGCTGATTGAGTCAGGAAACGTGGGAGATCCTGTGTGAAATGGAAGCAGACGATGTGGAACTACAGTTGGCTTTGCAGTGTGCACCGCTGATCACGGGACTTAAGATTTCCAATCTGCTGACGATTTCCCCGGAAGGCTTTACACAGGTGGGAAGGATCGTTGAAAGCAGTGTGCTTTCCCTGTATCCCTTGTTGGAGACAGAGGAGAAAATGGTAATACTGTTGTATCGGGAAGACCGGCTGGAAAAGTATCTGAAAATGCCGCAGGTACAGAAACTGCTGCGGGAGGCAGGGTACGAATCCGATCGACTGGAGGATATTTTGCCGGTATTTTGCGATCGTTATGAAACCTATGCAGAGAGAGGGAAGCCGTTCCCACACGAACTGGGATTGCTGTTAGGATATCCCCCGGAGGATGTGGAAGGATTTATCAGACATCAGGGGAAGAACAGCCTCTGCACCGGTTATTGGAAAGTATATGCGGATAAAGAAGGAAAACAGAGACTTTTTGAAAAATATGAATATGCCAGGGAAAATTTGATCCAGCTGTTGCATTATGGATTAAAGATGACAGAAATCATAGATATCTGCGGATGTACCGCAGCATAGAAACAGGCACGGAAAGGTGCGGAAGGGAAGGAAAAATAAATGGATAAGATTTATGTAGTATTCTGGACACAGGGTGGTAACACCCAGGCTATGGCAGAGGCCATCGGAGAGGGTATCCGGGAAGCCGGGAAGGAAGCGGAGGTAGTATTTGTGACCGGCGCCAACCTTGACGAACTAAAGGCTGCTCCCAAGTTTGCACTGGGCTGTCCCGCGATGGGAGCGGAAGTCCTGGAGGAATCCGAGATGGAGCCTTTTGTATGTGATGTGGAAGGCTTTGCTTCCGGCAAAAAGATCGCACTGTTCGGTTCCTATGGCTGGGGAGACGGTGAGTGGATGAGAGACTGGACCACCCGTATGGAAGCAGCAGGAGCTACTGTGTTGAACGGTGAGGGCCTGATCTGCCATGAGACACCGGACGAGGATGGCCTGTCAGAGTGTAGAGAACTTGGCAAACAGCTGGCAAACGCATAAGGTATCTGAAAGCAAATAAGACAACATAACAAAAAGATTCATTCCCCGGGTGGAGAGTGAATCTTTTTGCTATATGTATGTGCTATGCTTTTTTGCTGCCACTTAAATAATAGCGTTCCTGTGCCACGGTCTCGGGAACCGGAATATTACCGTTTTGCAGCTTTCGGGTCAGAACATCCAGATGATGTAAGCCTTGGGCTACCTTGATCTTACGGCGATCCAGAAGATCGGCATACAACGGGTTCTGAGTCAGTGTATTGCAAATATCCTCCGGGAACGGGCAGTAGGTGAACATGATCTGACGGGCTACTTTGTTCAGTCTCGGGGAACCGGCACCTTCGAAGAGCACCCAGATCATATAATCCCTTACGAACATTTCCTTGAAACTGTTCTTGGCACGCTGCAGGCTGGATTTTACCTTTTCCTTGGCCTCTGTACTCAGATCATGGTTCTTGCGGTAGAACTGGATATAATCGAAATATTCACTGGTCAGGGAACTGATGGAGACATCGTTCCAGCGGTTACCCTGGACTCTCTTGCACAGCTCCCAACGGAATTCACCGGTCAGGTGGGTGAAAGTCGTCTTCAGATCCTCCAGATGGAAAATGGAGAAGACCATACGACCGGGGCTGTTACGGCGCTTGCCCTCAATTTCCTGCCACATGACACCGCGGATACCGACGTTGGGCATCAGGATGATGTCCGGCAGATATTCCAGATGAATTGTCTCCTTACCCATGACATCTATGTGCTCCATATCCAGACTTTCTCTATAGAATGCCGTGTAATCTACCCGGCGGATCTCCTCGAGAATCTGGGAGACACGGGAAACGGTGACATAGGAGCTTTCCAGATCCTTCAGCACATCATCTGCGCAGAACAGCGGACAGAAAGTAGTGATCCGTCCGAAGGTGATCTTGTTGACCTGAGGGAACATATTCCGGAGCTCGTAATTGACCTTGGCCATGGGATTGTTCTCCAATGCCTTGAGCTCTGCATCCGTAATATTGCCACCGACCTTTTGTTTGTGAATATAATCGGAATAATCCTGGTCAAATTCGTTCCGGCTGGGAGATTTCTTCCCGCGGAAGATGGCCATCAGCCAGTCATAAAAGGTATAGACACCGATATCGCTGTGATCCGACATGGCTTCTGCCATGCGGTACAGGGTGACTGCATTTTTCAGACCGGCCAGCTCCTCATCCACATAACCGAAATACAGAAACATTTTGACCGGCATGGGAATGTTCGGCTGTTCCAGCGTCTGGGTGAACAGGAGGGAGTAGAGCAGATAAAATTCTTCGGTCAGCTGTCTGCGTAAAAGAGCGACATCCTGATCCTGGGAAGCCCGGTCGGACAGCAGCTTGTAAGCGTGGACATGCTGACGGAAGCTGGTCACGGTATCCAGATCCGAACCGGCGTAATCCAGAATAGTGTTCAGCGATCCGGCAAGCTTGCCAAGGATCTCGGAATCTCCGGAAGAACCTGCCTCAGCGGAATCATTGGATTCCATGAGATTCAGGCTGCTCTGGAAGGTCTGGGATCTGGAGGCAAACAGTTCCTGATCGATGAAGGACAGATCGCCGGCCTTAGAAAGCATACGGTGAATGCGGTCGTAGACCGCCTTGCTGTCTTCATTATCCTGTCCCAGTTTATAGAACAAAGAAGTATAAAAATCAAAAAGATCGTTGCCGGATTCCCGGAAATAGAAGGAACCGACCTGCTGCAGATAGTGGAACTGTTCCTCCAGGCTCTGGTAAGTACGGCGGAAGTCCAGACTTCCCTTACGCAGCATACCAATGGACAGATCCGACTCCTGTACCAGGATCCGGTAATTGTCCGAAGCCAGGATCCTGCTTAAGCCCATGTAATAGCCGTTCAGCCAGATGTCCGGTGAATCATCCCCAAGAAAAGCATTCAGCTCATCGAAATGTTCCAGGGATCTCGCCTGCAGACGGTAACGGCTACACAGTGTATTGTAGGTGGCAATATCATCTGTCAGAGTACGATACAGCTCACTGCAGTTCAATTCCGAAATGGAACTGCGGTTCAGCAGAATATTGATCTGACGGAAACAGGACAGACAGAACAGACGTGCTACGTCCGGGTGCTTCTGTAGAATATCATTCAGGGAATCCAGACTGGTCAGGGGATACGTCAGGATCGTTGTATCCTCCAACGTGGTATAGCCCAGCAGATGGATCTCGGAGCAGATCTCACAGATACTGATCACGTCTCCCTTTCCCAGAGTATAAGAGCCGCCGGGATATGATACATCTACTTTACCGTTGGTAATCAGATGCAATGCAGTCATGGGCTGCCCATAGCTATATATAGTTTTCCCCTTCTCCAATACGATTCCAGCCATTCCAATACCTCGTCTTATCATACAAATATTTAATACACATTATACACCATAATACCAACAATTTTCTACTGTACTTTTGATAGAAATGTGATAAAATAAAACTACATATGTGTCACTTTTACATTGACAGACGAAAAAAGCGATGTTTTCGGTAGAAAACGGTACATGGAAAGGTATATTGGGGTTATGGAACAGAGCAGTGAATACAGAGAGCAGTTGCTGGAATCATATAAGCAGGCAGTGAGGCCGTTACTTCCCTACCTGCCCTGGCTGGAGCAGAGCGCCGGCAAGAGAGCCAGCTCTATCTACAGCGGACAGGATATCGGAGTGAATTCCGTGTCTTTTCCGGTATATGACGGGACTCTCTTGAATTTCGTCAGGGAAGCGACGAAAAGTCCCCTGATGGATCGCAACTATGCCTATGTATACACAAGACACCGGATCCGCACTCATCAGGAGGAGCGGGATATTATTCAGAAAGCAGGATGGAAGGAATGGGATATCCTCAGAGGAATCCTGTCAAAATATGTCTTAGGCGGCAGAACAAAGGGAAATCTGTGGAGCGAGGCGGTATCGGAGCAGATCTTTTATCTGGTACTGAAACAGATGCAGGAGATCATTGAATTCTGGGATAAGACACCGGCGAACGGAAAGCTTTGAGTGGGGAAAGGCAGGATAGATCCATGGGAGAAAAATCAGTACAGAAAAAGCGATATATCGTAGAGAAAGCCAGAGAAGTATTTGTGGAGAAGGGCTTCAAAAAAGTAACGATGAAGGATATTGTAGAGGCCTGCGACATCAGCCGTGGCGGACTCTATTTATATTTTGAGAATACCAGTCAGATCTTCATGGAAGTGCTGCGCATGGAGAGTGAGGAGGCGGATGACGTATTTTCCGACAGTATTACGGAGGATGCTACCGCAGCGGATATCCTGCTTCTGTTTTTAAAGGAGCAGAAGAAAGAGCTTCTGCGCAAGAAAAATACACTGACGCAGGCTACCTATGAATTCTATTTTGAAAACGAACTGCCCAAGAGAGACAATATTTTAAAAAAGCAGTTTGATTCCGCAGTGAAGATCATTGAAAAACTGATCGAGGCAGGTGTGGATAACGGAGAGTTTATCTGCGAGGACTGTGAGGGAACTGCGAGAAATATTATGTTTGTGCTGGAAGGACTGAAGATTTCGGCCCAGACCATCGGCGTGACGGCGGAAGCGGTGGATCGTGAGATCCTGTATCTGTTGCGCGGATTGGGTGTAGAAGATTAATAAGACAACGGGTGATGATGCTTCAGGGAAAGTTTCCTGAAGCATTTTCTGTGTAGAAAAGCTGCAAAGAGATAAAGAGATAAAGAGAGGGAAAAGGTAAGTATGACAGAAACGATCATCAGCATGGAACTTCCGGCGGGAGGACATCTGGCAATCCGCAGGAACCGGATCCGTCCGGAGGGAGAAGAACGGAATTTATCCAGAATCAGTCTGGTGTCCGGCATCCACGGGGATGAACTGGAGGGACAGTACATCTGTTATGAGACGGCGCGAAGAGTAAAAGAGCATCCGGAGTATTTGAAAGGAATCGTAGATATCTATCCGGCATTGAATCCGCTGGGAATCGACATGGCCAGCCGGACGGTGCCGAGACTGGATATGGATATGAACCGTATGTTTCCGGGAGACGCATCGGGGGATATGATGGAGCGGATCACGGCAACTGTGGTGGATTCCCTGATCGGATCCGATATTTGTATCGATCTGCACGCCAGTGATATTTTTGTGCGTGAGATCCCACAGGTACGACTCAGTGAAGATTTTGCGGAGGCACTGCTTCCCTATGCGAAAATGACCAATGCCGACATGATCTGGATGAATGCCACTGCCACGGTGCATGAATCGACGCTGGCCCATTCCATGAATCTGCTGGGAGTTCCCACACTGGTGCTGGAGATGGGACAGGGGCATGACATCCACAGATCCTTCGGTAATCAGATCGTGGACGGTATTTTCCACATCATGAGTGAAATGGGGATCTGGACAGGCCCTGAGCCAAAGGTGCAGGAGCCTGCGATATCCAGTGACGGTGAGGTGGAGTTTATCCGCAGCAAGTCAGACGGTGTGTTCCTGCCGCTGATCGAGCACAACCACTATGTGAAAAAAGGAGATCTGATCGGGGAAGTGGTGGATCCATTTGAAGGGACGGTGAAGCAGCAGATCCGTACCGCAAAAGGAGGGCTGTTGTTTACCCTGAGAGCTTATCCGGTGGTCTATGAAGGAGATCTGCTGGCGCGGATCCTGACGGAGTGAAAAGATTATGTTTGAGAGAGATATTTATACCATACATTCGACCTACAGAGAAGATATGCGCATCAAGGGCTTTCAGTTCGGCAAGGGCGAGAAGTCTGCCTGCATCGTTGGCGCAGCCAGAGGCAATGAGATCCAGCAGATGTATATCTGTTCCCAACTGGTGAAGACACTGCGGGAACTGGAAAACAACGGCTGTATCAGTGCCGGCAAACAGATTCTGGTGATTCCTACCATCAATGCCTATTCCGTGAATATCAGCCGCCGCTTTTTCGGTGTCAAGGAAGCGGATATCAATCGGAGTTTTCCGGGAAATGATTACGGGGAGCCGGCGGACCGTCTGACCAATGCGTTGCTTACGGAGATCCGGGACTACGTTTATGGGATCCAGTTTACGTCCTTTTACAGACCGGGAGAATTCGTGCCCCATGTGCGTATGATGGAGACAGGCTATCAGAATACGTCGTTGGCGAATCTGTTCGGACTTCCTTATGTGGTGGTGCGCAAGCCGGTACCCATTGATACCAAGACACTGAATTATAACTGGCAGGATGAGATGACGGCCGCCTTTTCGGTATACACGAATCAGAATACCCAGATCGATGAGGTGAGTGCAAGACAGGCGGTGGCAGCGGTCTTACGTTTCCTGAAACGTATGGGGCTGATCCGGTACGAGAGTCATTCCGGCTATATCAGTCATGTTATATATGAAAAGGATCTGAGTGATGTACCTGCGAACCGGGCGGGAATTTTCCGGGGAAAAGTACATGCGGGAGACGATGTGCGCTATGGAAATGAGATGGCAGAAATTATAGACCCTTACGATGGAACGGTGAGGGAGAAGATTCTGGCCCCCACGGACGGCATCGTATTTTTCGCCCACACGGAGGCCCTGATCTGCGAGAAGGACATCGCTTACCGGCTGATCCACAGACTGCATGAATGACGAACCGTTCAAAAAGGCAGGTAAAATCTATCTAAATTTGTTGTTTTCTGCTATTGTGGGAAAATATAGTATGTTGTATGATACTATTCAGAACCATGTAAATATAATCATATGTACGTCAAAGGCTCGCATTGTAAGGGCATCTGATGATATTTATATGGTGAGATAACCACATGAGCAAAAAGTAAGCATCGCAAGATGTGGTTTTGCGAATGGGGTTCTGAATAGTGTCGCATAGTATAAAATTTCGGAGGAGAGACATGAGCAACGTAAGACGTATCTATGTAGAGAAAAAGGAACCTTATGCCGTCAAGGCAAAAGAGCTGCACGACGAACTGAAAAATTATCTGGGTATCGATGTGGCAAAGGTTCGTGAGTTTATCCGCTATGATGTGGAGAATATTTCGGATGAGGTGTTTGCAAGAGCCTGCAAGACTGTATTTTCCGAGCCTCCCGTAGATGATCTGTATGAAGAGACCATCGAGATTCCTGCGGATGCAAAAGTATTTTCCGTAGAGTTCCTTCCCGGACAGTTCGATCAGAGAGCGGATTCCGCAGTGCAGTGTGTGAAGTTCTTAAAAGAGGACGAAGAACCTGTGATCCGTACCGCTGTGACTTATATGATCGAAGGACAGGTGTCCGACGAAGAATTTTCCAAGATCAAATCTTACTGTATCAACCCTGTAGATTCCAGAGAGACCGGCATGGAGAAGCCGGATACTCTGATCACGGTGTATGATGATCCCGCTGATGTTGCTGTTTTTGACGGCTTCAGAGATATGGACGAGAGCAGTTTAAAAGCTCTGTATGAATCTCTGGGACTTGCCATGACCTTCAAAGATTTCCTGCATATCCAGAAATATTTCCATGATGATGAGAAGAGAGATCCTTCTATGACGGAGATCCGTGTACTGGATACCTATTGGTCCGATCACTGCCGTCACACCACTTTTTCCACCGAGCTGACCGATGTGGAATTCGGTGAGGGTTATTATCGTTCTCCCTTAGAGACCACTTACCAGAGCTATCTGGATACCAGAGAAGAGATCTTCAAAGGCAGAGAGGACAAGTTCGTCTGCCTGATGGATCTGGCACTGATGGCCATGAGAAAGCTGAAAAAAGACGGCAAACTGGATGACATGGAAGAATCCGATGAGATCAATGCCTGCTCCGTAGTGGTTCCTGTGGAGATGGATTACGGCGACCATAGAGAGACCGAGGAGTGGCTGGTATTTTTCAAAAACGAGACCCACAACCATCCTACAGAGATCGAGCCTTTCGGTGGTGCTGCCACCTGTCTGGGCGGTGCCATCCGTGATCCCCTGTCCGGCCGTGGCTATGTATATCAGGCAATGCGTGTCACCGGTGCTGCGGATCCTACCGTTCCTGTATCCGAGACTTTGCACGGCAAGCTCTCCCAGAAGAAGCTGGTAAGAGGCGCAGCCAGTGGCTATTCCTCTTATGGTAACCAGATTGGTCTGGCTACCGGCTTTGTAAAAGAGATCTATCATCCTTCTTATGTGGCAAAGCGTATGGAGATCGGTGCCGTTATGGGCGCAGCTCCCCGCAGGAATGTTATCCGTGAGACCTCTGATCCCGGCGATATCATCATCCTGTTAGGCGGACGTACTGGACGTGACGGCTGCGGCGGTGCGACCGGATCCTCCAAGGTACATACCGATACTTCCATCGAGACCTGTGGTGCTGAGGTACAGAAGGGTAATGCACCGACCGAGCGTAAGATCCAGAGACTGTTCCGTCGTGAGGAAGTCAGCCGTCTGATCAAAAAATGTAACGACTTTGGTGCCGGCGGTGTCTCCGTTGCCATCGGTGAGCTGGCAGACGGTCTGACCGTAGATCTGGACAAGGTACCCAAGAAATATGCCGGACTGGATGGCACGGAACTGGCAATCTCCGAGTCTCAGGAGCGTATGGCAGTGGTAGTAGATCCTAAGGATGTAGATACTTTTCTGGGCTATGCAAAGGAAGAGAACCTGGAGGCTGTTCCCGTAGCAGTTGTTACTGAGGAACCCAGACTTGTACTGAACTGGAGAGGCAAGCCCATCGTGGATCTGAAGAGAGCTTTCCTGGATACCAACGGTGCCCATCAGGAGACCAAAGTAAAAGTAGATATTCCTTCCGAAGAAGAGAATTATTTTGATAAATGGGCTGTTCCCGCTGTAGGTGAGAAACTGGAAGAGGGCGATGTGAAGGGTGCCTGGGTGGCACTGTTAAATGACCTCAATGTATGTTCCCAGAAGGGTCTGGTAGAGATGTTCGACTCCTCCATTGGTGCCGGCAGTGTATTGATGCCCTACGGTGGAAAATATCAGCTGACTGAGACCCAGACCATGGTAGCCAAACTGCCTGTACTGGAAGGTAAGACCGATACCGTGACCATGATGAGTTACGGCTTCGATCCGTATCTGTCCTCCTGGAGTCCTTACCACGGAGCTGTCTACGCAGTGACAGAGTCCATGGCGAAAATCGTGGCTTCCGGCGGTGATTTCAGCAAGATCCGCTTTACCTTCCAGGAGTACTTCCGCAGAATGACCAGCGATCCTGAGCGTTGGAGCCAGCCTTTCGCAGCACTGTTAGGCGCCTACGATGCACAGATCGGGTTCGGGCTGCCCTCCATCGGTGGTAAGGACAGTATGTCCGGTACTTTCAATGATATTGATGTACCTCCCACACTGGTATCTTTTGCAGTGGACGTGGCAAAATATGGCGATATTATTACTCCGGAACTGAAGACCCCCGGCAATAAGCTGGTACGTTTTTCTATTAATAAAGACGATTTCGACATTCCGATGTATGAGAATGTGGCAGAATTATATGGCAAGATCCACGAACTGACCGAAAATGGTACGATCGTATCCGCTTATGCTCTGGATTCCAAGGGTGTGGCAGCAGCTGTAGCAAAGATGGCCTTCGGTAACAAGCTGGGTGTGAAGATCGACGATGAGGTAACCACAGACGACCTGTTTGACAACGGACTGGGCGATATTCTGGCAGAGATCCCCGCAGACAAGATGGCTGCACTGGAAGAGAAGGAACTGGATTACACCGTGATCGGTACCGTGACCGAGGAGCCTGTATTCGTATATGGTGATGTGAAGATCACCATGGAAGAGGCACTTGTTTCCTGGACTTCCAAGCTGGAGAAGGTATTCCCCACCAAGGCAGTGAAGGGTACCGAGGCAGTGGCAAGCAATGTTTACAAGGCAGACAGTATTTATGTATGTAAGCACAAGATCGCAAAGCCTACCGTATTCATTCCGGTATTCCCCGGAACCAACTGTGAATACGACAGCACCAAGGCATTTGAACGTGCCGGAGCCCATGTGGAGACAAGAGTGTTCCGTAACATGACCGCAGAGGATATCCGCGAATCCGTAGAGGAATTCGAGAAGTCCATTGCACAGGCACAGATCATCATGTTCCCCGGCGGCTTTTCCGCAGGTGATGAGCCTGACGGCAGCGCGAAGTTCTTCGCAACCGCATTCCAGAATGAGAAGCTGAAGGAAGCGGTCATGAAGCTGTTAAATGAGAGAGACGGACTGGCACTGGGTATCTGTAACGGATTTCAGGCTCTGATCAAGCTGGGACTGGTTCCTTACGGCGAAATCACCGGTCAGAAGGAGGATTCACCTACCCTGACCTTCAATACCATCAACCGTCATATCTCCAAGATGGTATACACCAAAGTCGTATCCAACAAGTCTCCCTGGTTACAGGGCGCTACACTGGGTGCTACCTACTGCAATCCCGCATCCCACGGAGAGGGCCGTTTCGTAGCACCGAAAGAGTGGATCGACAAGCTCTTTGCTAACGGACAGGTCGCTACTCAGTACGCTGATCAGAACGGTAATGTATCCATGGATGAGGAATACAATGTCAACGGTTCCTACTGTGCGATCGAGGGTATCACATCCCCCGATGGCAGATGCCTCGGTAAGATGGCACACTCCGAGAGAAGAGATACTGCGGTAGCCATGAATATCTATGGCGAGCAGGATATGAAGATCTTTGAGGCCGGTGTAAAGTACTTTAAATAAAGAAAACAGGCTGTGACAGCGAGCGGTCACAGCCTGTTTTCTGTGGAGTGAGAAAGATTCCGGAGTTTTTGGCAAGGGACTTTTTACCGGATGTTTAATCGATGGCAGAGTCATCACAGAAGACCACCAGGGTTTCCGGTGTGGCAACAGCGGGGACGGAACGGGTGGAAGCGGTGTAGACGGCCATCATCAGGCGGCCGGAAAGATTTCCGAAGTATACCAGGCCGTTAGGCATGATGATCCGGGTTTCCGGAGACAGATTCAGCCGGAGACTGCCGTCGGAGCTTGTAAGGGTGGAATCGAAGCGGTCCAGAAGGGCCTGTGTGCCTTCAGGAAGCTTTGCTATGGCAGAGGCATAGTACCTGGGCGGATAAATCAGCGGAACCGGTGCATTGGCCGGCGTAAAGACTGTAATGCGGTCACCGAGGGATAATGGGACGGCATCCAGAACGTAAGTGCCGGAGTCCGCTCGAAACTCTGCAGGACCCGATGAAGTAAACATGGAATACGCGGCCTGGCAGGGGGAGGGACCGCTGCCGGCGGATACCGGCGAAATAGCGGTGACGGCGCCGGAGAAAGACAGAAAAAGACTCATGACAATCCCTTTCGGAATGGAGAATTAATAGAACTTATGCCCAGGGGTATAAAAATATGCGGAGGTCCGACTTGACAGATGACGGAATTTACGGTATGATTTTCGCTAAAAAGCGGTGAATGTATGTGTGAATCGGACAAAGGTACGCATAGAACGGACGAAGCCGGTGTTAAGATACCGGCAGAGCGCAGGCAGCAGGAACCGCAGGAATACAGGAAAAAGATGAGGAGACAGTCGGTTATGAAGAAGGTTGTAAAATTCGGCGGCAGTTCTTTAGCCAGCGCCAGGCAATTTAAAAAGGTAGGGGAGATTATCCGTGCAGATAAAGCCAGAAGATATGTGGTTCCTTCTGCGCCTGGAAAGCGCAATGACAAGGATGAGAAGGTAACGGATCTTTTATACCAGTGTTACGATGCTGCAGTGGAGGAGAGAAGCTATAA
>ERZ780150.675-NODE-675-length-27786-cov-10.910317_pt1 | contig 27786 bp, 29 predicted proteins | sample MGYA00511019_ERZ780150 | MGnify/ENA primary metagenome ERZ780150 (study PRJEB29588, sample SAMEA2151633) | human gut metagenome | biome: human gut; feature: human-associated habitat; material: faeces | place: Denmark | collected 2008/2010 ...
TGTGGGGCGGGGACTTCCTGCCATATCCGACAAAACACCTTCGCCGCCCGGGGAGGCATGGGGGATGGGGGAGGCGGTATGCCTTCCTGCCATACCGACGAAAGGTGATACCACTCCAGACACGGTACTGCTCCCGGCGGGAGTGCCCGTTCCTGCCATACTGGAGGAAGATACTTCACCACCGTGAGATTGACGACCACCAATAGGCGGCCGTGTTCCTGCCGTTCCGGGGGTGGAAGCGCCGCCCTCACGCGGCCTCTGACTCCCAACCGGGGGACGGGCCGCGGATTTCTCCGTTGTAGCAGATGCGCTACCGCCTACACGAGACACGGTATCTGCACCGTGAGAAGCAGTTCCTGCCGGAGCAACCGGCGGGCGGGGCTCTGATTTTTCACCTCCAGCGACACCAGGAGGCGTCGGGATCTTCGGAGTCCGGTCCTGCTGAAGCGGCGGGCGCTCCCGCATGGTTTCACGAGTGCTGGAGGTGTGCGTCGTGCGTTCAGGACCGGCCACGGCAGCCGTCCCAGGCGTTACGGCCGACCTGCGGGTTACGCCTGCTCTATCGGGCCGCTTACTGTCTCCCTGGTCATACGAGGGAGTGCCGGGCGGCCGGCGCGTCCCATCCTGGGGTCCGGCAGTGCGGCCCAGCGTCCCCTTGGAGGACTCGCCGCTCACCCCGCCTGTCCGGACAGAGGCGGCGGTATAGGGAGTAGAGGCACGGGTCCCCCTTGCCTCCGGGGGAACAGAACTGCGTCGTGCCCCATGTGTATGGATCGTCGGCGTCTTACCGCCCTTGTGTTCAGCGGCCGGTTGTTCAACCCCCGCTGCATGGCTGCCCTCTGGCGGGGCTTCATCCATCTTGGGGGAGACGCCCTGCACAGTCTGTTTGGAAGCATACACTCCGCCTTGAGCAGAAGGAGAACGGGGGTCCGTCTGTGTTCCTGCCTGTTGTCCTGCGCTGGCAGCTCCAGGCGAGGCGCCAGCGCCGCCAGGACTTCCGCCAGACGGAGGCGGCGGGGGTGTGCGCGGATTGGTACGCGGCTCCGAAGAGCTTCCGCCGGAACTGCCGCCTTTCCGACTTTTATTTCCAACGGAATTTCCGGCGGCTTTTGCGATGGAGCTTCCGATCCCCTTGACAACCGCATAAGCCACCATGCCTGGAAGCCCGCGGCCGAGCCCATCGCCGGTGAGGGCGGGGTTAAGCCCCATGCGGGCGATGATGCCGTCTATCTTGCGGGCAACCCTGGCGATACCTACGATCAGAAGCATCCAGGGCAGGACGGCAACCCCGCTTGGTACATACCCCAAAGCCGAAATCAGCAGCTTCAGGAATATGACATTCATAATCATCATCACGCACATGGAGCCGAACATCCGGCACCAGCCCTTGAAAATGTCCTCCGTATTTTTGGACCCGCCCATGCCAAAGGCAAGCGGGGCCATGAGAACGAGAATAGCCGTTACGACATACCGTTCCGCCACCTCGAAGCACAGCTTGACAAACTGCCACATCACGACAATGCCAACAATGATGATCAGGAGCCAAGAAGCTCCAATCGTAAAATTATTTTCATCCGGGATGGTAATGGTGACGCTGGTGGGAACCTGAAGCAACGCAATCACCTGCGATGAGATGCCGAGGCCGATTTCACAAATTTGCTGACTCACCAGAAGCAAAAAGGCAAACACGAAAGTCCGGGTAAACAGCAGTTTGGGGTCCTCACCTTCAAAGCCCAAACCGATGACCATGCTCTTCATCGCTTGAAAGACCAGATTGCCCAGAAGCAGCGCCCACCCAACGGCAATCACGATACTCAAAATATCGTCTGTGACCGGAGCCACCTGACGGAAATAGCTGAGATCCATCTGAAAAACTTCCAGAAGAGAATTTGCGATATACTGGACCATCTCAAGGCACAGGCTGTAAACCCACTGAACAAAGCCCTTAAAAATTCCTTCAAGAATAAAAACCACCTCCCAACCGGCGTATGGCTGAGAGGTTTACTGAATGGTGGCCAGGCCGTCAAAAAGAGGCCGGACATAGGCCAGGAAGGCGCCCATTCCGTTAATGATGGCCCAAGCGATCCAGATACGCTTGAGCCAGTCCCATGCCTGATCGGTTTTATGCTGGTTATTGGAAACTTTGGCTCCAATCACAGCAACGGCAGACATCAGGCCGGCCAGCACGGTGCTGATCCCGGCAATCTTGTTATAGACATCGACGATGATACGGTTTGCGGCCGTCCACATATCCTCTACGGCCAGAGCTGGCGTAATCATATAGGTCACAATCAAAATAAACGCCATTATCTGAACATAATAGCGGGGGGCTTTAGGCCCGAGACGGACCAGAAGATTTTTCATAGGGCATCCCTCCTCGGAGCATAAAAAGGGACTGTGTAAGCGCCCTCGTTCCCGAGGTAATTGCCCACACAGTCCATGATTGACGGTTGTTTTTGATTATTTAGGCGTCCGGCTTAGGGGAGACTCCATTGCGAAGCCCGAGGCCGGGCTGCACTCACTCTCTTGGAACAGCCTTCGATAGAAGCCGGGAATATCTTGCAGGTCCTGTTCATCAATAGGCATCCACCAGAGCGTCAGTAAATTGACTGTGTATTTGTGCATGGTGGCCTGCCGAAGCCGCTTGGTAAAAAGCGGGACCGGATAATCAGCTTTCACCGAAATATATGTGTCTCCTTCGTTCTTCCGATAAAGGAGGACATCTCCTGTATCGGCACATTCAAATTGTCCTCCATACATCTCCGTATAACGATCCGCAGCCGCACGGAGTTCTTTATCATTCAGGTAGGAAGAATAGGTCATCTGTTTACCTCCGTTCAGGGGATAGGGACGGCACACAGAATGCCGCCCCTATCCATCATGTCAATAGCCGGTTTTGGGGAGATTGGGCTGATTGAGCTTGACGATCAGGGTGATCCATGCGGCGCGTCCGGTCTCCCACTGGCTCATATATTGGCCACCCGCGTCGGCCCGGTTGACCACCTGATAGCCATTGGCAAGGTTGGCGCTGGTCTGGATGGTAACGGTAGGCTTTACCACAGAAGCAAAGCCAGCCGGCACCTTGCCGAACTCCAGACGCACATCCGTGACCACCTCGTCCTGCATCAGCGAGATGGCGGAAAGGTCAAAGGCATAATTGTTGGTGCTGAGCAGGTTGGTAGCAAGCACCCGGTAGTCATTGTAATTGGTCTTATAGGTGATCTGGTAGTTGAGACGGGTGTTATAGGTGCCGGTTGTGATGGTCTTGGCTGTGGCGCAGTCGGTGGGGAAGCGGTCGTGGAGGTAGAAGTTCTCCAGCGGCACATTGGAATTGTTCGCCACGGTAAGGTCATAGCGCATGGAATCTCCGGCCAGAAGTTGCTTGTTGCCGGTCTTGGTGACAGTGACCTTCAGATTGGCCGGCTTGTCATAGGCCGCGATTTTGATGATCTGCCCCGCATACTCCAGTGTGACATCGTGGACGGTAGGATCAAGCTGGAAATAGGCAGGCGCGGTGACTTCCCGGATTTTATAGCGTGTCAAAGGCAGGGGTTTGGAGGCCGCAACACCCCGGGCATCGGTAGTGATATAGTCCACCACCCGGCCGCTGCGCTCATTGATGATTTCATAGACTGCTCCCTGGAGGGGAGTCCCGGCCGGAACGCCTGTGACGGAGTTTGCTTCGGCGGCGTATTTGTAGATCTGAATTTGACCTGTGATGGCTTCGTTGACCCACTCAATTTCCGCCGTGCGGCCCGGACGCACATAGACGGTCTTATATTCCTTATCCAAGATGTAGCCCTCGGCCGCCTCCAGCTCTCTCAGATAAAAGCGTCCGCTGGTATTGGCACCATCCGGGAGATCATCAGCGGTGATATAAACATAGCCGTCATCGTCGCTGGTGAACTCACCGATGGGATTGCGGTCCTCGTCGTAGAGTAAGAACTTGACGCCATAGATACCTTCTCCGCTGGTATCCACCTTGTGGATCAGGATTCCAGATGCGGCGGCGTTGGTGACCCGCAGAGTGGTCACTTTCCCGTCTTTAACTTCAAAATAGTGCGGGGTGTCGTCCAGCACGAAATCCGGGTTGGCCTCGATCTCAATCGCGTAATAAGAGCCGTCCTCCAGGGCAAGGTAGGCCCTGCCGTTTTTATCGGTAGTGATGGTATCTACCAAGGCATCATCCATGCGGCGGATCTCAAAAGTGGTATCGGGAATTCTTTCGGAGGTCTTGCTCGCGTTGACCTTGATAATTTCAATTCCGCCTATGGGATTGTTGTAAAAATACAGCTCCTGCGTGTCATTGGGATTGATCACCACGGTTTGGGACTGCGTATTGGGGTCAATCGTATAGCCCGGGATGCTTTCCACCTCCGTTACCACCACTGTGCCTGTGAGGCCGGAAAGAATAATCTGACCTTCCGAGTTGGTCCAGTACAGGCCATTGCTGGAGAGCTGCCCGCTGTCGGCATCCACAAAACTTCCGTCAGAGTATGTGATTTTGAATTGTACCCCTTCAAGCGGCGTTTTCTTGTCATTGCCAGAGAGTTTGTGGATAATGAGTTGTCCTGTGGGTTGATTGCGAAATTCGAGGGTAACCGTTTGCCCGGCTTGGATTTGGGCCGTCTGGGGTGTGTCATCCAGGATGAAACCATCTTTCGCCCGGGTTTCTTTGACCACGAGTGTGGTGCCAGGGTCGATGCCCTCAATGAGGATGGTCCCCGCGGAATCGGTCACGAAGTAGCCGTTGCTGTCGCCCACCACGGTCCCGTCGCTCTCAGTCACAAAGAACTGAACATCAGAAATCGGGGAATTGTCGGCACTGGACACCTTTTTGATAAGCAGCGAGCCCTTGGGGCTGTTGTTAAAATAGACCTGAACAACCTCCTGATCTTTGCCGGAGAGGTACACTGTTTGGGGCGGGGTGTCGATCACATGAGAGCCGTCACTGGAGAGCTCTTCGATAATGTAAGTGCCGGCCTTGCAGCCCGTGACGGTGAAAGAGCCGTTCACCGAAGTTCGGTAAGTGCCGATGACCGTGCCGCCGGTGCCGGAGGTGTTGCCGGAGAGATACCGGACCTGGAACACAGCCCCCTCAATAGCGGCCCCGGTCTCACTGTCATATTTCCATACGGAAATAGCTGAGAGCGGTCTGTTGAGGAAGCGGAATGTATGGCCCTCACCAGCGGCGATAAAGGCCTCCTGTGTGTCCGGGTCCGCCAGAGCAAAGCCCGGTGCAGGCTCCAGCTCCTTTACCCGAAACCAACCGTCACGAAGAGAGAGGTCCGGGTCGGAGAGCACGATACGGCCCTCTTCATCGGTGTAGAAAACGCCCAGGTCGTTGTACTCTCCGGTAGCGGTGTTGTTGGAGGCATACCAGACCTGGAACGGCACATTTTCGATTCGATCATGTGTGATGGAATTTTCCTTGATGATCTCGATGGTCGGGCGCTTATAATTTTGGAAATAGACATCCCGATCCCGGTTGGGGAGCAGCGTCACCATCTGAGACTCCTCGGCCAGCAGGTAGGGCTCCGGGACCGACTTTTCGATGATCTCCACGACGCCGGGCAGCAAGTTCTCCACCACGGCGACGCCGTTCCCGTCCGTCTCCACTTCCGCGATAGAGTGGCCGTCCGCACCTTTCACCAAATAGACCGTATGCTCAATAGGCTCCCCGGTGTCGGCGTCGGTTTTATGGATATAGAGGTTGGGGCGCTTGTCGTTGGTCAGAGTGATCGTACTGGTCTGGCCCGGGAACAGTTCTACATGGTGCTCGGTATCGTCCGGGATGTGGTCCTGCACAGAGGACAATTCGCGGACGGAATAAACGCCAGGCTCCAGATCGGAAATCAGGATCTCGCCATTGGAATTGGTGGTGCGGTCCAGGTAGTGGCTGCCGTCCTCAATCCTGGCGATGCGGAAAGTCACCCCGGCCAGCCGGGAGCCATCGCTGCTCAGTTTGATAAGCTGGAGGGAGGGCTTGACATGGTTGGTAAAAACGAATTGGGCGTCTTCATTTGGCTTCAGCTCAATGATGCGCTGGGCCTCATCGATGATGTAGCCATCACAGGATTTTTCAGTTACCACATAGGAGCCGGCAGGGAGCATAGACAGGTCGATTTCTCCGCTCTGGTCAGTCCGGAACTCCTGGGGGCCATAGGTCCCCTCCACCGATTTGATCTCGAATACAGCGTTGGGGATTACCTTGGAGGGATCGTCGGAATCCACCTTGATGAGCTTTAATCCCGGCTTCATGTCGTTGAAAAACATCAGCTCTTTAATGCCGTCTCCAGCGTGGAGCTCTACCTCCTGGGGGGTGGTGTCCAGAATGTGCCCCTCATCGCCGGTATCTACCTCAAACGCCCGGTAAGTACCTGGCTCTGCATCGGCAATCAAGATTTCACCAAATTGATCCGTCTTGAAATTGCCTAAAAATTCGCCATCCCGATAAACAGCGAAAGTGACATTGGGCATGGCGACCATATTTTTTCGATCATATTTGATGATCCGCAATCCCGGTAACTCCTCGTTGATGATAGGGATTGTGGTGGTCTCACCGGCCACCACCGTGGCGGTGTAGACGGTATCATCCAACTGCCAGCCCACCGGAGCAGTCTTCTCCTGAATCCGGTATGCGCCCAAGGGAATCGCATCGAAAATAGCAACGCCTGCACTTGATGTCGTAGCGGTAAAGGTCTGTCCCGACTCAATATGCTCGACTGTGATGACTGCCCCCGGCAGGTTCATGCCGGTATTGGATTTTTTCTCAATACGCAGAGTACCGTAGGGGTCATTAAAAAATGTCACCTCGGCTACTTCATCGTAGACGACGGTGACATTCTGGGCAGGCTCCTCGCTGATCATATAATGCTGTGGAGCTTCCCGTTCAATTACGGTATAATTCCCGCTTTTGCTAAGGGGGATCTCGATGCGGCCGTCCCCATTGGTCACAAAAGTACCGACGGAATCGCCGTCAGGACCAACGACTTCGAAACGAGCACCACTAATCGGGATTTCCGTCCCCGTTTCATACTTGATGATCCGCAACCCGGTATCGTATTCCTCTACCGGCTGGTCGGCGTAGTTGCTGAAAGTGGAGAGGTCCATTTCCGTGGTCGGGTCCGTATCGACTACATAATTTTGGAGTTCACCGTATTCATCCTTCTCTTGGCAAATTGCATAAAATACGGCGTATTTATAGACATCTGTACGGAAAGAGAGTTGGACGCTGCCGGTTTCTCCTTCAACGCTCTCTAGCGGATACAGGACCTTGAATTTGCCCGCATAGCCATCACCAGTACCCTCAGTGGTAATTGTGGTGATGTCCCGGTTGTTCATATCCACGATACGGGTGCCCCGGGGAACAGAACCGGGGTCAGTAAAGGAAACCTCAACTGCATAATCACACACCCAGGTTTTTGACCAGAATGTAAAAACCTGCTGTTTGTACTGCTTGCCGTCGATAGTGACCTCGTAGGCAGTATCCCGATCCGGCGTACAGGTCACTTCAGGGGACAGGACTTCATTCCATGCTGTGCCGCGGGCATAGATGTCCTTTGCCGCAGCGAGCATCTTCTGTGCGCGCTGCAGTTCCACGCCACTGAGCGCCGAATTGACCTTGAGGTTGTTGATGTCCCAATTACTGAGGAGATAACACCACAACGCCATTTTAGTCGCGTAATAGCCTTGGTATTTATTCTCAAGGCCCAGTTCTTCCAGCGAACGAGTCGGATATCCATTGGCCACAATGCCAAGCACTTTCGGATCCGACGTTTTCTCCTCAGCCAAGTATTCGATGCTCTCCCCAACGTCAACCGTTTGCGGCACACCGGTAGTATTGGGATTGACGCAGTAGGCCGGAATCTCTTTAATTTCTCCTTTGGCGTTGACGTAGTTATAGTAGGTATAGATCAGGGTTCGGACGCGGCCATTGATCATCAGGTAGGAAAGTTCCTGCCCGCCGTTATAGATATCGATCTCTCCGAGGGCTTCCTCAACCGAACCCGCCGCCAGCGATGCCGTCGGCAAAATTGAAAAAGCCATGACCATGGCCAACAGAATACTTAGAAATCGTTTTTTCATGTTGTTCCTCCAAAAATGGGCAGAAAAAAACCGCGCCCCCGGCTCAATGGCATTCGGGTTCACGGCATTCTTCTTTGATTTATTTTGGAAATTAAAAAAGCGGTATACTCACGTATACCGCTTGTCCGCTGTAATCTTGGTTACAGCGGCCTATCTTACATGGATGTTGTACTCCGTCCGCTGGAAGATGCCGTCCTTGTAGACATCCCACGCCTCCATGCGGTATGTTCCCGGCGGACAGGAGTTGAACAGGTCAATGATTTGATTTGCGCGCCATGGCCAGAACACTCGCGGGTTCAGTCCATCGTCAATACTCAGATAGATTTGTACCTTTGGGGCCCCACTTGGGTGGGACACGGGCGCACCGTTCTGCCATGTCTCTGGATTATCCCCAATGGCGTTATAAAGCGTGTAAAGCATTCGTCGGGTCTCATAGAGATTTCGCACGAAAAGGTACTCATGATCATTGATGGAATAATGCCGGGCCTCTGGTGCCGGTAACTCAACCTGGGGCATCAAAGACCAATCACAGGTCGGCTCAGGCAACTCGCCCACTGGTCCGGAAGCAAACATATTTTTGTCCCACCGGCTTACATCGGTGATGGTGTAATTGGTACCATCGTCGCAGCGGATCACATCGCCTTCCTGAGGCACATATTGAGAGCCGTCTGCTGGCAAATTGATGGAGCCATCTGTGTTCCTGCTGATTGTTCCCTCCGGTTCTTCCGTAACGGTACTACCTTCAAAATCGGTATTGCCCAGCGCCCGATAGAGCATGATTGCCAAATCGCCGCGGGTAATCTCAGTTTTAGCCACAGCCTCCGCTGTGGTCAGCCCTTGGTCAAGAGCCGTCTGGCAGGCGGTGTTGTAATCCCATTGAATATCTGGAAGATCCATGTACCGTAGAACAACCGTACAAGCCGCAGCAGGGGTCACGCCGTCATCAGCGCCAAAGGCCCCAGTATCGTAGCCGACCATCAGGCTGTTGAAATAGCAATAGCCTACATAGAGTCTGGCCCATGCCGGGACATCCGGGAACTTGCACTGGCTGATGTAAAATTCCTGTTCCGCCTGCACATGTTCCTGATTCCCATTTAGTCGCGTCAGAACTGCGGCCAACTGCGCCCGGGTCAGACCGGACGCGAGGTTCATGTCTCCGTTTTGGTCTCCTTCCAGAATCCCCTGTTCTTTCAGATATTCCGCTGCAATTTCCTCTTCTGAGGACGTTGCCAGGGCCGGACAGGCGAGTACCACGGCCAAGGTGATGCTTAGAGCCACCAAACATAGTTTTTTCATACTGACTGCCTCCTCTCATGTATCTTTGCTTATATTCTACCGGACAGAGAGGAATTTTACAACAAAAGTTTGGTAGTCAGGTGATTTCCCGGGCCTGGACACACCAGCGCATCTCCGGCACATTCCGAACGCAAGTAATCAGTGTGATCATATTTTCGCTTGTCCGACCGAGTCTTGAAAAGTCTGTTTCCTCGATCTGCCCCACAAAAAATACCTCGTAGGTCCTGGTGCCCAGTTTGGTGGTATAGGTGATTTTGTCACCGTTCTCCAAAGTATGGATCTTTCCGAAATGGTTTGCCACACCGCGATTATGACCAGCAAGCCCCACATTTCCATCCCAGCAGGAAGTAGACTTAAAGTGGCCGGCCCCTTTGGCGAGGTTCTCAAGACTCTCATTCTCATAAACTTTGACGGACAACCCCAAAACAGGGATTTTTAGCCGACCAATGCTCCCATCTGTATAGTAGAGCCCATCAGGAAGCGTAAATTTGGTGCTGCTCAGGCTCGTGTCCTCTGTGGGAGTACCATCCACATAAGATGCAGGGGGAAGGTAGACTGTATCACTGCCACCCGTGTTCCCTGTTGCCGTGGATGCCTGTGGGATCAGAACCGTACCAGCTCCGGGCTGGTAGGATTCCGGGCTGCCAAAAGGCGGCGCGATGATAGCAGTGTTCTTGCTGCGGTCAATATTGCTGCTCTCAGTCACCCCTCCACCGACCACGATCACTTGGTCAACTGAGGTGGGAGGTGCGTACATGCCGCCGTCCGGTGCATCAAACTCATAATCCGCCGCTAGTGCCGGCGTCATCATCATCGCCGTGATGCCCAGCAACAGCGCCATTGTTCTCACCCAGTTCTTCATACATTTTTCGCTCCTTCCGCTTCATAAAGAAATATGCTCCGCCTGCGCCAATGCCGAGAGCACCCAGTGCCGGCAGTAACACCATCAGCCAACTTGTTATTTCCCCAGCATCCTGCGTTTCTTCTGATAAAACCGGCTCAATCGGAGTACCTGTGAAAATAACCGTATAACGGATTACCGTGACGCCAGTGCGGTAAACCTCGCCCGTATAGTCAGCCGTTGTGGTATAGCCGGTCACATAGCTGACTGTTTTGCTGCCGCCATAGGTACAAACCGCAGTAAAGCGGTCGCCGATCTCATAGTCGTCGGCGTTATAGGTGTTATCCGTTTGCCATTGGACATCTTGCAGATTGAGCGTTCTGCCCCCCTCCGTAATGCTCTTTGGCAGGTGGTTGATATCTTGGCTTGCCAAGTTTGGATAGGTGCGCGTAGCGGTCACCGGCTTGGTAGAACTTCCATAGCCGGCTGGCTCAGTTTTGATACTGTCCAAATCCAGGTGCAGAGTCCCGGAAAAGTCCTCTTCTGTGGTAACTTCCTTTTCCTGTGGCAGAAGCGATAAAATCGTCTCCATATCTTTCTTGTCGCTTTCCACCGTTTCCGTCTGCGTAATCACCTGCGTTTCGCTGCCGATGATGACCTCACGCAACACATCTGTGCATTCATAGAGGAGGCCATCCCTTTCAAACTGCTGCATAGGCAATGTGGACGGATCGGTATTGGGGGAGAGATCGTACACTTTCCTGATTTCCCGATTATCTTGGTCAAGGATGATATCAACCGGGAGCATAGCGTCCGGATCTGTAACATCTACATTGGTTGCGTCAGCAGGGATGACCAACATAGTCAAAAGCAGGAGTGATGCAGAGATGGAAAAGATTTTTTTCTTCATTGACAGGTCCTCCTCAATCATTTTGATGTAGCACTACTTGAGATCACGGTTTGGTGTTCAGTGACAAAAAATAGGTACACTGATTGCCTCAAATATGCAGGCTTTATTACAAAATTTATATACACTGCGCCTGTTTCTGAGGCTTGGTAAAGATGGGTGCTTCTTCTGTCCGTGTGGTAAACTTACAAAATTACTGTACACTGAGTTTCTATGATAAATCATAAAAATTCCCCTTTCCATAAAAAAGCAACCGATGCACTGTCGATTGCTTTTCACAAAATATCTCGTCAATGACCAGCAAGCCGAGTCCATGATTCCACGCGATTTGTGCCATTCGCAGCATCATGGAATCCACGGTGGTTCGTGCAGCTTGGAATTTTGAGGAGCATAATTTTGTCTATTGTACAGTAATTTTGTCACTTATCATTTGGGGGGTGTGTACTTGCCGCCTTCGATGAGCGGCTGCAGGTAAGCAACAATGAATCCCAGGGTGTTCAGCACGATCCATGTCACTACAATCCGTTTTAACCAACTCGTCGCCTCCGCTACAGCTCGCTCATTGCGGGAAATCATGCGTACTAACAAGGCTACCGCAGCTGCCGTGACGGCAACAATTGTGGAGATTCCCAGCAGTTCGCCGTAAACATTCGCTATAATCTCTGAAAACCGCGTCCACATATCATCGTCTGCCGCGGCAGCAGGCTGTACGAACAGCACAGCCATATAGCAGGCGATCATCGCCATATGGAGCCAATCCCCCAAACGCCGGTGGACCCCACTCCGTAGGTCTTGCTTCTTCTCGTCGTTCGCCATTTGCGTACCTCCTCATTTTTTGTTTTGACAGCAAAACAGCCGCCTCAAAGCGACCAGTAAAATCGCTTCAAGGCGGCTTCTTGCCGTCAGGTCCAGTTTTGGACGATATCAGGATAGCACATTTGTACTCCTCCTGTCAGCCGCACCGACCTTGCCATTTTTCCGCCACTTTTCTGCCATCGTTCCTGCCATCAGCCCTCCAAGAGTGTCAGGATCTCAAGCCAGGCGTCTAGGCACCCCTGTGGAGCTGTCCACAGGCGTATGGAGAGGATATTCACTGCCTGCTGACGCAGGCGGTAGTAGTGACGTTCAGAGATATCCAATCGATACAGAATTTCCGAGTGACTAGGCTTGTCCGGCGTTATAAAGGTCTGGAAAATGATATTGTACAGCATTTCTCCGTTTCCAGGCTTATGGCGTAGCACCGTCAGCGCTTCGTTGATTCGGTCCAGAAGCAGCCGTGACTTACGGATGCTGAGCAGGCGGTGCTCCAGTTTTGCATTTCCCATAGCAATCTGAGCGTCTACCGCACTGAGAAGCGCATCCACATCCTTCAAAGGCTGTTCCAGTTCCTGGGCAGTCTCACCGGGAAAGCATTCCAGCGCCCAAACGATATCACGATAGTTTTTAAGCATAACCTGCGTGTTGTGGTACATATTCCGGCGCAGTTCCTTTTCAGCTACCCGCGCTTTCTCATTTCTGATGCTGGAGTCTTCTATAAGCCCTCTGCGTTCCAAAAGGTCGCGCAGCAGTTTTTGAGAAGGGCCTTGTCCCTGATCTGACATTTCACCACAAGGGGATGCCTTCAAATCTGTCATGTTCAATACCTCCGTTATCCTGATCCACAGGTCCGGCCCGAGGCAAAACACTGTGGAAAAATTCAAATCGCGCCATGCATGAAGTGACACCTTGGCAGTCCTCCCATACATACTCTAAAATCTTACACGGAGAAAAATACGCACGCGTATTATTACAGTCCGAATGTGCAACACGGCCCTCCACCGCTGATGCTTGGCCAGTTTTTGTCTGCTCCTGCTGCAAAATGGTACGGCTATACCACGCAACCAGTTTGCAGAGTTGGGCATGGTCGCTTGATGTTTTGTTGCGCGCATTTCTGCCCAAAATACGTATTTCACTCAAAATACGTTCTATTTGATCCATGGCGGGCTGCGGTATTCTTTCACCGGTGGGATAAGCGGCATTGAAGACCAGACATCCAAAGGAACCTGGCAGCTTATACAGCGGGAAGGCATCCGCGTGTTTTCTGAAAAAGCGCCAGACCTTCGTCTTTTCCCATCTCCAACGCCTGCCAAGGAACTCCAAGGTCAAAACCGCACCGTACTGCCCAAATTGGACTGACGGCGCCATATGAGAGAACACATTGCTCGGCTCCTGCCATACCGTGTGGCACCAAAGGTCCAGCCATGCGTCTGACTCATCAAATGAATAGCCTTGCTCTACAAGGCGCTGTGTGACGTTTCTGGGCAGGCATAGGAAACCATACCCCTCTGTCACGTAAACGGCCTCATGGCCCGTACAGGGCTCTCCAGAGCACCTTACAACCCAATCTGTGATCTTGTATGTAAGTTTCTTCGATTTTGGATCCAGTGTGTACCCAATATAGGAAAGATCTGCGAGACGGTCCATCATCTCCAAAGCCTGCTGCCGCCGCTTCATCCCCATGATGCTTTTAAGGCCTACAATACCGCCAGCCCAGGTTCCAACCGTCACTTCGTTGATATAGCCGCAGTAGGTTGCCTTCCCACTTCGGAAGGCGGCCCTGGAAGCCAGGCGAGCCCATATGCCCATGATGCCCTTTCCGGGCGGTAGTTGATTACGGGGGAGTTTGATCCACTGATATTTGAGCAAGCATTTCATCGCACCGGCCTCCTTCCTGTCTAAATTGAAAAAAGCCTCGCTCCGTGCTATACTTTAGTCACGAAAGCGAGGCTTGATATGGATGATTTATGCGTGTGATAATTGCCATTATCTCTTTTCTGAAACAAATGTGGTGGCCTGTCCTGATTGCGGGAAGACTATGGTCCGTCCAGCAACACCGGCAGAACAAGAAGATTTCGAAAACCGCTCAAACGAGAATCTATGGATGGACGAAACATAGGCGCAGTTTTAATATCCGCGATGTCGCTCATGTTGAATACTTATACGCAATTCCTAAAAAAATGCCCATGACTCAATCGTCATGGGCATTTCTCATGTGGCATTCTCTTCAATTAGTTTGGGGGTAAATTCTGGGGGTAAAACCGCCCCCTCTTTTCAGTCAATGGGGGTAAAACGGGGGTAAAACCGGCCTTCCTTGTGTTGAAAAAGCCTGCAACCCCTTGCGCTGCAAGGGTTTCTCAATCGAGGGGCTTCATCGTCGGGAATAAAAGCGCAATTTGGCATAACTCTACGTATCCCTTCACAGCCATTATTGCTCAACTTCAATCACGCCCGTCTGTTTTTGGTACTCTACATAACTCAGCATATTTAGTCGTAAGCCTGTCGTAAGTTGGTCGTAAGTTACGTCTGGCCGCTACCCTTTGAGAAGTACGCACCTAATCGGTTCATTTCCTCCCGTTTCAGGTCTGGTGTTGCTTCCGCGTAGATGTCCATTGTGGTCCTTGAATCAGCGTGACCCAGAATATCCTGCATGGCTTTAACTTTCACTCCAGCTTCACACATGCGAGTTGTGAAGGTGTGCCGCAATGAGTGATTGCTAAATTTAGGCAACAGCACAAGATTATCACTGTCCCCACTGTTCGCATCCATGAGTGCGTAGTTGCAATCTCGGATGATACGTCGCAAGGCTTTATTGAGGGTTCCCTGGTGCTGTGTGCCGCCGTAGCGGTTTATGAAAATGAAGTCAGTGTACCCATCTATCGTGACTGTACACTTGATTCCAAATTCCTCTTGATTTCTTTTTTCCTGTAGGAACGCCTCTTTAACCTGTGGAAGCATATCTATGACACGCCTACCGCTCTTGGTTTTTGGTGTGTTGACAGCGAAACTTAGCCCCTTATTTTGGCCCTTGTCATAATATACGAGAGTGTGGTTAATGTCAATCTTTTCTTTTTCAAGGTCGATGTCACACCATCGAAGGCCAGTGACTTCCCCTACGCGCATTCCGGTCCATAGCATCACGGTAAAGATAGGATACCACTTGTTAAATTCCCCTGGTTGTCTAAGAAAATTTTCAAAAATTTCCTGTTCTTCCAGTGTCAGTGCCTTTCGTTTAACTGTGTCATTAGCATGTGCCCTTTTCAACTCCTTTAAAGCATTATCAGCAGGGTTATACCGTATGTATCCATCCTCAACTCCTAGCTCAAGGACTTGGTGCATTACAGTATGAACACAATCCACTGTTGATGTCTTTAGATGGCATTCATCTTTCAAGTGATTATAAAATGCACGTATGTCGCTTCGCTTTAGCTCAACAATTTTTGAACGACCGAAATCTGGTTGGACGTATTGGCGATACATATATTGATAGTTCTGGAATGTATTGTCCTTAAGTCCACGTTTTAGCCTTACCCAGTTTTCATATAGGTCATTGATGGTCAACTTGCAGTTTTCCGGTCGGATTCCGTCAAGAACATCTCTTAATACATCAACCTCTTTTTCACGCAACTCTTGCAGGGTTTTGGCATATACAGAATGCCTATTCCCCCGCCGGTCTCGCCATTTATACTCAAACGTTCCGTTTGCCCTTTGGTATTCGCCCTCCTTTAAAACCCTGTTCTTACTATCTTTTCGTCTCTCCACTGCCAAAGATTTTAACCCCCTCATAATAACAGCAAAGAGAACACGCTCAGGTGAATTATACCCCGAGATGTTCTCTTTGTCCAGCGTTTGCCCATGGCGAAGCACCAGCTATATGGAATATTCTTTTGAAAGATAATCCTCCATAGCCTTTCGCTTGATGAGTCTTTTGCTGCCGCACCACAGTACAAACGGGCAGTTTTTTTCATTTGTGAGCTGTCTTATCTTATTGATTCCTATACCAAAATAAGCGGCCGCCTCTTCCAGTGTAAGATTGGCCTTTTCCCAAATTGGAACTTCATATTTCATGGAAATAGCCCCTCTAAGAACTTTTACTCTTCTTCGTTACATTTTGGGAGCATACACATAAGTACACTCTCAGTGACAATCCAACCACAAAAAAGTATAGAGAAATCGTCATCCAGAGTTTCCGGGTGATACCCTCTAAATATGATATCTGGAATATGGGTCAAGGTATCAGAAATAGGCTCATAGCATTCTCGAAGAAAATACACGGCCCCAATCAAAACCAAGCCAAGTATTGCGCCCTTTAGCAGAGCAAGCGGTATTTTCATGGTGCTCCCCCCTATCTCATGCCCGGCGCTTAGGCGGAGGGAGCAGTGTCATATTTGCTGGGACCTTTGCCGGGGTCCACTGAACTGCCTGGAATGTATTGTCTCCCCTGTTGCGGAGGTACATGGTAAATCCGGTGCTCCGCCGGATTTCATTCAGTACTGTGGCCACATGCGCATATGGCACGTTTCTGGCATCAGAATACCTGGCCACAAGTTCCGCCATGGTTGCATAGGGATTTTCCCGGATACACATGGACAGGGTAGCCATCCCAATATCGCTCTCTTTTTCGTCATCCGAAAAGTAAAACGGGTATTCGTCCATATTGGTCGGCTCAAGAGCCTGCAGCGCTTCAATGGTGCCGCGCTGTATGTCCGGGTCTGATGTTACAATAGCCTTTCCTTCCTTGGACAGAAGACTGGCAGACAGGTTCAGCCAGCTATTCGGGCCAGGCTCTAAGATACACTCGCCTCTTGCCACAAGAATCCCCTCCCTTGTCAATGTGGCTTACTGCATAAGCATGATTGTGATACTTGGAGCGTCCGTGATGAGCTCCTGGTCAAGGAAGATGACCACGGATGCCTGCTTACAGGAATCAAGGTCTTGGCTATAAACGAATTCAGGGTTGATGTCCGATGGGCCAACCAGGATTTTTACATTTCCGTCAGCATCAACATATTTTGCTGAAGCGGTCAGATTGACCGGCAGTTCATACTGGTCGGTGGATACAACGATTGCGTAGTACCCGGCGGAAAACCAGTCATCCACAATGGGAACCTGTTCTGGCTCTACAACTGAAATATCATCATATTTGTTAAGGTAATCCTCATACTCCCTGGATGAAGTTAATACGACTGTTTTGCCGTCTGTGACATTGGAGTCTATTTTGGTAGAGAGAATGGATTTGCAGAAAACACCAGACTCTTCTGAATTTTGAACCTCATCCTCAGAGTACGCAGTCACTACAATATCGTCAGTAATCTTCTCCCCTCCGTTTATGATAGAAATAATGAGGAAACAGAGCAGAATTACTGCGATTGCGCCCCCAGTTATGTAGGCGATAATGCGGAAACGCTGGTTTTCCGTCACCTTTTTGAGCAGGTCAATCACAGTCATCACCTCTTGATATATTATACCATATAACAATATATTACGCAATTTTTGAGAAGGAGGCCACCCGGCAAACCGGATGGCCTCCTAGTGACAGCAATTCCGTGGAGTAGATTTTGAGCAACACGACTGACGTCGCAACGGGACAAGCCCATCGACTTTGCTCATACCACCCACGCCAGTTTTTCACTGACACCGCCCTTTCCGTTGCACCCCGGTTAGTTTGGCTGCGTCTGATTCCGCCACACGGAATACGCTGTAGATGCCAATTTCGTACTTGCCGACACCCACGGCGGCTCCTTTGATTTCGCCCGACTTATGTGCAGTCATCAGGCTGCGGCGCGGGGAGAGACCCGCGCAAGGATGCTTCCAAGCCGTGCCGGTCATCTGCCAGTGCCACGGGCGGTTGACCATAGGCCCCATTGTCCGAAGAGTGCAGCAACGGAGGTCAGAGGCTAGAGGTTCCACTTAGGTGAAGCAAACTCCCAGTCAGCTCGGAATTGCGGCACCTTTGGTGCCATGGTGGAGACAGTGGGACTCGAACCCACGGCCTATGGCTTGCAAAGCCATCGCTCTGCCAACTGAGCTATGTCCCCAAGGAGCGGCGGCCTGGTGGGGAGGTTGAAAGCAGGTGCAAAGACCAGGCCGCCATGTAATGAGGGGGAGAGAATGCCCCATAAGGGGCTGGTTGCGGAGGCCGGACTCGAACCGGCGGCCTCCTGGGTATGAACCAGGCGAGCTACCACTGCTCTACTCCGCGATATACACACGGTCCCACCTACCGTGACTCGGGCCATCTTTTTGCCACCTCACAGGGGGAGGTAGACCCGTCCCTACTTTGTTCGTCCAGGCTGCGATATGGTTATCGGAGTCCCTGCGGCATTCCTGCGCACAGGGTGGGCTCACAGCCAACCCATAGCTAATGCGTACATCTAAAACGATGGAACGCGCAAGTCCCCGGCCGGGTTCGAACCGGCATCTGTCTGTCGGCATTGCTGCACTTTGGCAAACAGTTCTGCCAATTAAATTACAGGGACATATGCGGGGAGACCGGCATACATGATGATGGTCTTCCCCCAAATGGTTACTCTTCCAGTGAGATAACGGTGGAGTTGAACGCTGCGCTTGCTTCCTCTTCGCTTGCGGTTGAAGCCAGGATGACTGCGGTATTGGAGTCGCCTACTTTTACGAAGTAATCGTACTCATCACCGACTTCGTAGCAGAAGTACTCGTTCCCATCCTTCTCCCCTTCATCTACCAGGGATGCGGTGGGTTCGGCCTCATAGGCACTCTTGTACTCCTCCAGATATTCGCTGTACAGGAACGTGCCATTCAGAATCGTCTCGTCATCCTTGGAGATGACGAACGGAGCCTCCAGCGTGATGTCATAGCCCGCTTTGGCATCGACCGTGATTTTCACGCGGTCGCCGGTCTCAACATCGTATGTGCCGGACTTCTCTAAATACGTGCTGCAGGCCGTCAGTGATGCAGTCAGCGCAAGCGCGGCGGCGGATATGCACAGGACTTTCTTGAGCACAACATGACCTCCTCGAATTCTCTGTTCTTATCTGGTGGGCCTTCGGGGACTCGAACCCAGGACCGGGCGGTTATGAGCCGCCTGCTCTAACCATCTGAGCTAAAGGCCCGTCTGATGGTGCAGAAAACGGGACTCGATTCAACTCACGTCCCCTATGCGGGGGACGACTAACCTACAATGGGTGCGGGAGGGTGGACTCAAAAGTCTTTTGTTATGTGCAGGACTTTCGTAAAACCCTCTCCCTCCGACGGCACTTCTAACTTTTTTCCTAGAAACATGATGCCAATACGCGGTACATGCCGTTCCCGCATACGGTTATTCTTGAGGGCCTGCGGGACAGCCGTGTCAATATGTACTGCGACCACATCAATGCCGGGTGGGAGCCCTTTTAGGACTTTCTTTCGAGCGCGGATGCTGACATGGGCTGAATCCATTACAACATCATGTCCAGATTCAAGGTGGGAGATTGCTCGTTGCATCATCAGGCAGTGTACTTTCCGGTATCCACGCACGGTCAGTTCTTTCCCGAAGAGTTCTTTCCGAATCTCATCGGAACCAACATACTCATACTGTGGGTGCTGCTTAGCCCAGGTGGTTTTCCCTGCCCCCGGGATTCCAACCATCAGGTATAGAGTAGCAATACGTCTCCCTCCCTGCTATTTACGGTGTTGCAGCAATTCCCGCTTAGATTGTCACACCTGCCAGCAACTATCCTCCGCAAAGATATAGCCCCGGGTATCTTCCGGTCATACTGGCCCCGACGCATCGAGTACGGTAGTTTTCAGCGAGCATTGTCATTCTTTGTGGGGAATCTGCCACGCCCACATCAGCCGGTATAAATCCGGCATTGGGTGCGGGGGGTGGACTCGAACCACCGGCCTCAAGTTTATGAGACTTGCGAGCTGCCAACTACTCTACCCCGCGATATATGAGAAGAAATGGTGCCGGAGACCGGGTTCGAACCGGCACGGGAGTGTTCCCACGGGATTTTAAGTCCCGGGCGTCTGCCAATTACGCCACTCCGGCGTATGGTGCCAAGAGAGGGACTCGAACCCTCATGTCGTTTCCGACAGCAGGGTTTGAGCCTGCCGTGTCTGCCATTCCACCATCTTGGCGTGTTACCCGGCCCCACCTGCCGGGCATCGGGCCATCTTTGACCACCTCATTACAGAGGTAGACCCGTCCCTACTTTGTTCGTCCAGACCGCGATGGATGTAAGGGGACCCCACAGAACGGCCTGTGGGGGAAGCTCACGGTCAACTTCACATTGGCCAGAAAAAACGGATATACCCCTGGCCGGATTCGAACCGGCGTCCTTCATATGCCGAAAGCTCTACCACTGAGCTTACAGAGGCATGTGTGTTAGGAACAGCCCCACCTGCTGCGCCCCGGGCCATCTTTAACCACCCCATAGATGAGGTATGCCCGTCCCTACTTTATTCGTCCAGACCGCGATGGATAGCGAGGTCCCCGAAAACGGGGCGGGCTCACGGTCAACCCGTCGTAATGTAACAGACTGTCAGCAGACAGCGTGCGTACCCCGGACTGGATTTAAACCAGCATACTCCAACGGATTGGATGTTCTGCCATTGAACTACCGGGACGATTTAGGTTGCTCTTGCCTCAAAATCTGGGTCATCTCTTTTCAGAAGATACGGATTGGTCGTTGATGACATAGCAACTCGGACTGCTGGACCCGCGTGCAGATTGCTGTAAGTGTGCTCGCGGATATCCTCATACAGAGCGAAAAGAACAGCGATGAGAAGCGAGTCATCATCCAGAGCCACAATGCCATAGGTGTCGTACCCATTGCGCACCGTGGTAGGCTTTTTCACAAGAGCAATCTGGTGTTCCCCTTCATAGACAGGATAGTTCGTTCCTTCCCTGCCATGGCCAACATGATAAACGGTATAGTGCAGGCAATTCAGTTCGATTGCACGACATGTAACCCTTTTGCCCGGCCGGTACTGCTCCTTGAAGGGGTAGATACGTCCAATGGAGCGTGTGTTCCTTGTGACTTTAAAGGATTGTTCCATGGGCGCTCCAAGCCGCAGGAGGCGGTTCAAAAAGCCGGATTCAGCCTGTTGGCTCTGATACGACAAGTCGGACATCAGGGACAGGTGTTGGTCGAGCAGTTCCAAATTGCAAGGAGACATACTTGGAACCAGATGGGAAATCTCTGCGTGACCAATTAGGGTGCTATTACGCCGTATTTCGTACTGCGGGGACAATCCCACATCTGTTTGGATGACCTCTGCCTGCATTTGCGATTTCCTCCTAATAGGAGATGGCTGGGATGGCTGGACTCGAACCAGCGAATGAGGGAGTCAAAGTCCCTTGCCTTACCACTTGGCGACACCCCAATATGAAATGGCCGCTGCACCCTGCCCCATGGCGGCCGTGATGATTGCGCTTGGTGCGAATGGCATATTAAGAGAATAGAGAAGAGGAAATGGGAGAAATGGTACACAGGCACAATATATGTGCCATGGAGCTGGTAGAGGGACTCGAACCCACGACCCCGAGATTACAAATCACGTGCTCTGCCAACTGAGCTATACCAGCAGAGATTTGACCTCTTTCTCGAATTCTTTGCTGTCGATGACTACAAACTCATATCCAGCCTTTTGCATTTGGGCGATACCGGCAGAGAGTGCCTGAGCCTTTCCAGCACCCTTGTTGGCCACTATCTGGCTGTCCTTTTTACGTTTTTTCACGCTCATCTGATTTACCTCCATCCGGGACGGACGCCTAAGCGCCGGAGCGCTCGCTGGACAAAAATCTCATCTTCGATTTCCAGGCCCCTCTCCCCTGCCCGGCCCTCCATGTGATGCCGCAGCTCGTGGCCAACTGTCCCATGCAAAATGATAATTGCCTGTTCTCTGGAAGCCCTCGGGTATAGTTTCCGAAAGGAACCGTAGTAGACGAAGATGCAGTTTCCCATGATACGGTTGCGCCGATACTCTCCGAGGACATAGTAACGATTTGAAGGAATCCGGGCATTGTGCTTCTCTTCTGGCACTAAGTAGATGCCGCCAGTCAGGCCGTGATACATCTCCTCAGGAAAATCATTATCTACAATGTTATCAAGTATCTGCGCCACCTCGTCAAAATCGAGGGGCACAATGGGAAATTGCAGCGTGTCCATACCTGCCATCACTCCACTTCGAAATCGCCGTCCTCCGCGCCATCGTCCAGCAGTTCTGTCGCTCTCATGCGGCGCTCTTCCTTTGCTTTTTCAACATTTGTGAAGATAAGTTCCTTTACAGACTTGGAGTCCTTCACATTGATGACTTCCAGGGTCGGAGAGGTCTTATCGGATGAATGGACAGTTATCGTCCCCACGCCGAAGATGCGCTGCCACAGAGAACGAGACAAGGATACATCCCGGACTCGATACAGCAGGACTTCCTCCTCATTAAGATTCAAGAGTCCCGTCTCTCGGAAAAGGCGGTCTTCGCTCAGGCTGTACTTTGTGAAACTGATGGGCAGTCCGAAGTGCCGTTTCCTGTCGGCCCAAATCGTATCCATACCGAAATCTCCTCGTGACATTGTTTACTTGGTGTTTTAACCTTCCATTGCTCTGATTCCATGACAGGTGACTCTATCCATGGACCAGTGGAGCTTTTCACAAATCAAAGGAAGATACTCCGCAGACTGCTCTGCGGTCATATAGAGTCTGAAAACGCCGTCTACGTTTTTCTTGGAAAAGTGCGGGGATGTCGCTTTCTCGTCACCCTGATACCGGATGGACCACACATCCATTTTCCCGTAAAAATCCACGCTATCGAGAACTGGTCTTTGGCCCCAGACGACTTCTGTCAGGGCGCTGTATTTCATCCGATAGGTCTTCTCAACGAATGACATGGCCCCGCTTGCGTGGAAAATCGGCATCTTCTGGTAGACATACTCAAATTCGTCTGGGTAAAGGCGAAAGCAGACTGGTGTATCGACCCATTCCCGTGCCGGTCTAGTTTTAAAGAGGATGAATAGTACAACAATGCTTGGGGCCAAGATGAACCGGAGCCATCCGTCGAAGATGTCTTCTCCTCCCAGCAGGACACTACTGAAAAAGAGAAGTACGCATATCACTATCCAGGCCCATTTCAGAATCGTACGAGCCACATACTGTGCCTTTGGCAATGGATAGGTGTGCAGGGTCTTCACCTGAAGGTTCAGTTCCTCCATGCTGTGTCCTCCGTAGTTAATTCAATTTTTGGAGCTGGAGGACGGATTTGAACCGTCGACCTACGCATTACGAGTGCGTCGCTCTGCCTGCTGAGCTACACCAGCGTATGTCCGCCAGGTGGGTATACCCACACCCGGCGGATGAGTGCTCACTGTGGAGCCGAGAAACCAGGGTAGTTCCCGTTAATAGGTGCCTGATTGGGGGTCTCCACCGTGGGAGGAGCACCAAACGGGGCAGTTCCTGCTGGAGGTGTCATAGGACTGCCCGGATACGTTCCGGCCTGACTGCCTGGCAGAGGATTGTTTGTGGGTACGTTGATGACGGGGGCAACAGGCGTAGCCGGGTTGACCGTATCAGCGTTCGTATTGACCGCTTCAGCATTTTCATCCGTTCCATCAGCGGAGTCCGTATCCGCTTCGCTGTCTGTCGGCGCGTCCTGCTTCGCAACGACCGCAATGGGCGTTGCGGTAGCGATGAAGGTGGCGAGGTCCATCACATATTTCTTTGTATCGGTCGTCATGCCGGTAACAACGAAAGAGCGGTCAACGCCATACTTCTTCCTGAGATACTGGAGGGCATTCACCTGGTCCGTAATCTCGCCGGGAATTACCTCATCCCCGCAGGGACGGAAGGTTGGGATTCCATTCTCTACAATGGCCTCTGCATACTGGACGGTTGTCGCCGTCACAGTACGGGTGATTTTCTCCAAAGCACATACACTTCCTTTCGCTGTCTTTTTTTCTTTCTTTTTTTCAACTCGTTGTATAAAAACGGCCTCAGCGGCTTGATATGGCCACTACTCCCCGCAGAACACCCAAGATGCTTCGCCGCACAGGAACTGCCTGCCGCTATCGCCTCGTGGCAAAAGATACTTAGCCGCGTGTATCTTTGTTTTTTTGAAAAGCCCAGTGGTTAGCCCCGGCCCGGATTGTGGGCTGGCTGTATGCAAAGGGCTGGATGAAGCCCGCGCTTCTGAAAGGTGGAAGATACGGGAAGCAGGGGGTATCGTCCACCTGCTCTGGCGAAGAGAGTGGGGTTCGAACCCACGGGGCTTTTTACACCCAGCGGTTTTCAGGACCGCCGCCTTCGTCCACTCGGCCACCTCTTCGTATATGCCTTTATGCACGGCCGGTTATCTGGAGCTTTCAACTGTGGTACAGTCAGTGCCGAAAATGAATTCGTCAAGGTCTGTTACCTCCTGGCTATACGCCATTCCTATCACTCTCCTTCTTTCGTGAATTGCCGTTAATGACAGATTAAGTCATGTAACCTCAAGCAATATTATACCATAAATCATTATATTAGTCAATAAATGGGCTCACTGCAAAGAGCGTTTTGTATAGGAATAAGCGCTCTGTTTTACAGAAAATATTATACCACATAACAATAAAATAGTCAATAATATTGAGTGAATAAAAGGAAACGGAGCAGTCCATACGAACTGCCCCGCTTCCCTATATACACAAACGTTCAGGAGGTGGAGTAAACCTCCTGTGGTCCCGACAACGGGATTTAAACCCGTGAACCCTTCTGCCTGCTACGGCCAGAGGAGCTGATTCACCCAGCTTCTGCCGAGATTTGAATGAGCTGCCGCACCCTTCCCCAAAGCAGCCCAAATTCAAGTGCTCAATGGCATCATATACAACAAATTGCGTTACGATAGGGCACCGACATACCCTATGTAACTAAAGGAGATTAGTTCACTCAGACGAACCCATCTGAGTTAAGTATATTATACCACATCATGATATTGAAGTCAAACCTGAAAAATTTGCCAATTTTACACTGAGCTCTCATGAAAAAGAAAATGGCCGCCCTATGAAGGGCGACCATTCGAGTCAGTGAATTTTTGTCAGAATTTGCGATGGCCCCTTACCGGCATCAAAATCATCCATGCAGTCCCATGCTAGAAAGGCTGTGGCCGGGTTGCTATTGGCAGAACAGTCTGCTTCCATAGCCTTGGCGATGTATTTGCCGGAACGTTGAGTTGGCAATTCCAGAAGGATATAGGTTTTGGACTTTGCATTCACAAAGCCAAACCGGCGCTCTGCCTCCGTCAAATCGATATTAGGTGGATTCAGTAGTTTGTCCATCGTTGTTTCCTCCTTGCTCGTTACCATCTTTAGGCTTCTTTCTGACTGTACGCGCATAGGCGTTGAGATTTGCCCAGAAAATGTCGCCGGAATCATCGCACTCGCGCTCATCCAAGTAAGTTGCAGCGATGTCTGCCATGTGCAATAAAGTGGCCAGCGGGTAGCGATTGTAGACATCTCCCGTTTCACGCTCATTGGCGAAGTCACCCATGTGATAGCGGATGGCGTACTTTTCCTCATCTGTCATTCCATCGATGCCAAGGAATCGCTCCGCAATCTCAATGGAAGCTGCACCATGGCCGAACTTGTGGCTGTCAAGAACGCGGTACTGGTGTACCGCTACCCAGTCAAAACGCCCGCCGTTATCCTGCTTGGAACCATTCTCCGAGTAAATTTTCTTATTGCTCCAATCATCTTTGTAGAAGCCGACCTTGCAGAGGTCATGTAGAAGAGCCACGATTCTTACGGAATTGATTAGTTTTTGGGAAAGTTCTTTATCTTCCCGCTGCTCCTGGGGAAGCATAGAACACTCATTTGATACCAGGAGGCATAGTCTGTTGTAGACATTGAGAGTGTGTTCCAAAAGCCCTCCAGGGTAACTGCCATGAAATCTTGTCGATGCAGGTGCATCAAGGAAATTCAGAGTCCCGTTTCCCATATCAGATTGCAGCCACCCAAGCAATCTTTTGATTCCTACTCGTTGCGTTTTTTCCAGCAATTCGGAATATTCAGCCCACATTTCCTGAATGGGCCGTGTCGGTTCGGTGCGGTGCTCGATTTTCGTGTCGAAAAGCATAAAATCATTCTCCTTTTTGATATAGTTTGTGTATATATAAAAAGACAGCGCATCCTCATAAATGAGATACGCTGTCTTGAATCTTTAGAAAAATGTTGGATATGTTTGGGATACTTCCTTATCTGATAGAAGTATCTTACCATGCGGTTTCTGACCTGTCAAATTGGCCCACTGCTGTAATCTCTGGGCCCGCGCATAGTCAGATACACGCCGACACCAGCAAAGCCAGTCGCCGCCAGCCCAATCAGCCAGTTACCGAGGAAGATGCCAACAGCAGAGCAGATAGTGCAGGCGACCATGAGATTCTGCCGCCCCTCTCCCCTGCTCTTGAATGCCAGCACGATGGCCGCAACTGTGACTGCCAGCCCAAGCAATAAGGGGACAGCGACAACGAGCATCGTAAGACCAACAAGGCCATGGATTCCGTCCACGGAGGCAATCAGGCCCAGGCTTCCGATACCGAGCAGTGCAAGGATAGAGAGGAGAAAGAGCAGGGCGTGAATGATGTTGACGATGCCGGATATCAACATACAGGTCTGAGGTTTCATCGGCAGGCCCTCCTTTATGAATATAAAATATTGTACCATTTTAAAGTGAATTATGCAATTATTTGGTGATACTGAAATTCAACATCTCAGCTCTTTAGCACTTAAGCGCTCCATAAAAAATGCGGGCACAAAAGTGTGCCCGCATTTCTCAAATGTCTTAGAACGGAAGTTCCTCGTCTTCGTCAATCTCAACGAAATTGGCACTGGGATACGCAGAGGCAGGAGCGGAACCGCCCGCATTGTTCTGGCTGGCCGGTGCGCTGCTACTGCTGTTGCCGCCGGTCTTGTCGGCCAACTGGCAGTTGGCATTCGCCTTGTCTACCTTATCGTCAAAGATATGGTCACGGGCAAAAAGGGATACATTCCCGATTGCGGCGCGGACCTTGCCGTCGTTGCTGCCTTTGAAGAAGGAAAGCTCTCCGGCCACCATGATGTTGTCCTTGTAGGACAGATGGGGGTCGGCCATGAGCTGATACAGCCCCATGGTGTTCCGGTCCATGTAGACTGTCACATAGAGCTTGCCGTTGAACAGTTCAGCTCCGACGTTGTTCAGAACTTCCTGGAACGTCAGATAATTGCCGTCCAGGTAGATGCCGCTGGTCGGATATCCCTTTTCCGACTTCCGGTTATCCGGGACGATGACCAGCGTACACTTGACCTGCTTATAGGTCTTATCATTGCGGGTTTTTCTCTCCACCAAAGAGAAAGGCTTCTCATCGCCTTCCCGGGGGAACGACAGACTGCCGCAGAAGGTTCCGTGCAGATGCAGGTTCCCATTCTGGTCCTTATTTGTACGCGAGATGCAAATACGATTGCTGAAAGAGTCGGCCATGATAATCTCCTTTCTGTGCCCCGCAGGACACTACAATCCACGCTGGTTAATAATTAAAATTTACTTCGTGATGTAGGCGTGGAAGGACATTAAAGAAAAAAGGGCGGATGAGTCCCCAGCCGTTCTGCGGCAAGTCTCTCTCCAACCCTTCAAATATCGTCATACGGTGAAATGCGATACTTCCTCAATGTGATAATATTGTACCATTTTACATTTCATTGGTCAAATTATGGGCAATGAATAGGAAGTGCCCCCGCCTGGGGTACAGGCGGGGGCGCTTTGATGCTTAGGACTTAATAACCAGTCCGGGGCAGGGTCGGGGTGTAAGGCTTGTAGTTGGAGTACACGGAAGTGGTCCACCGGGCGATGGACTGCTGCCAGTACTGGCCGTACAGGCCGCC
>ERZ780150.682-NODE-682-length-27626-cov-11.801059_pt1 | contig 27626 bp, 29 predicted proteins | sample MGYA00511019_ERZ780150 | MGnify/ENA primary metagenome ERZ780150 (study PRJEB29588, sample SAMEA2151633) | human gut metagenome | biome: human gut; feature: human-associated habitat; material: faeces | place: Denmark | collected 2008/2010 ...
TATGGGACTTGACATCTACGCCGGGACGCTGACCCGGTACTATTCTCACAACTGGAAAACTGTTGTGCAGCAGTGGGCGGAGGAAAACGGATACTCTTTCAACCGCATCACCCCGGATGGAGAACCCGCCGACAACGAGGAGGAGCTGTCCTCGGCCGAGGTTCAGGCGGCGGTGGAGAACTGGCGGGATCAGATCTTGAGCGCCATTTCTCAGCCGGGCCAGCCCCCCTATACTCCCTGGCCGGAGGATAATGAGAAGCCCTATTATACCGATAAGCCGGATTGGGATGCTTTCGGCGCTATGCTGCTGGTAGCCGCCTGTCATACATACGAGGAGCCGGTGCCTCCCACCGTGGAGAAGGACTGGATCTTCGGGGAGCATCCTCTGGTCGCCCGCCTTGCATCAGATGAGGAGCGGGTGTGGTCCCTGTTTCGTGGGGCTACCTGGTGGCTCCCTCTTTCTGACAGCTTTCTGTTCCAAGGGTCCTTGCCTACCGATGACACCGCCGCTATCGCCACCTTGGGCGGACTGCGGAAGGAGCTGGAAAAGCTGAACCAGCTGGCATGGCAGGCCGATGAGGACACCATCCTTGGCTGGGCAGACACGGAGGGATACCCGGTAGATGGAACCGTAGACTCAGATGGACAGTACAGCAAGGCAGACATCCCGGAACACACCCAGTATGACACCCAATCCCTGGCCAAGTTCGCCTTCTCCATGTTCTGGCGGGCCATGCGGTTTGCCGAGGAACAGCAGGTGCCTATCCTGCTTGATTATTAAGGAGGAAACCAAATGAGCAATAAAGCTTTCCAGCAAAATCTGGACGACAAAAAAGGCCCCCAGCCCGGAGGTCCCTATCTCATTCAGATGCTGTTCAAAGAGCCGGTAGAAATGCCGGATAAAGAAAAAATGACTGCCATAATGGAGAAGCACATCGGATCAACAGAGTGCTTCTGTTATGATAAGAAAATGGCCGGCTTTGCCGCCCTGGATCATGTCGCGGAATTTCAGGACGGCAAGTGCCCGGTACAGCTGATGGTGATGAAATGCGACAAGTTCAAGGGCAAAGGCTTTGATGCCTTTCTGATGAGCCAGATGTGGGACTGCCAGGAGGACCGTGACCGGATCTTCCGGGAGTGCAAATATCAGGTGGTGGCCACCGATATGCTGACTGCGGCGCTTCCAGCGCTGGAGCGTGCCAACCTGGATGCCGACTTTCTGGAGGCTCTGGCAGAGCTGTACCCCACCTGTGAGGCGTTCTATTTCCAGAACTGCGGTAAGCTGTTTCTGGCAGAGGATGTGCGCTCCCATCAGATTGAGGGGCCGGATCGGTTCATCCGCTTTGGCGTCAATGTCCGTTTCTTCAACATCGAGGGCACGGAGGATATGCTCATCGACACGGTGGGCATGAGCACCCTGTTTTTGCCGGATCTCCAGTACCACTTCCACGGCATGGACCCCAACTGGGTGGTAAACCACGCCTATAATGCAGCGTCCTATATTCTGGAGCATGATAACCCCATTGAGGATGGGGAAACCATAGACGGCGTGGCGGATGGCCAGATGTGCCGGGAGATCCAGTGGAAGTGCCAATATGAAGATGCCTTGATCCAGCCGCCCAGAGGGGTGCTGGACATCAACATGGGAAACTATGCTTCGGGAGGACGCTGAATGAATGGCGTTGTGCTCCTGGTAGGCGGACTTCTGCTTGTGGCGGTGATCAAGCTGATTATAGATCGAAATTGGATCGGCCTGCTTCTCTGTGCTGTCGCCCTGCTTCTGGTCTTTGGGGCTGGACACCATACAAAATAGGCCATTTTAAGAATCGAGGAGGTGAAGTATGCAGAATTCAACAAATATGCGGATACTGGAATTACTCCGGTTTCTCTATGAGCGGACCGATGAAAACCATCCCGCCACAGTATCTGACATCATTGCCCATCTGAATGGAAAAGGAATTCAGGCAGTGCGGCAGACTGTTTACGCAGATACCAATGCGCTGATCGATGCGGGGATTGATATTGTGGTGGTTAAGAGTACCCAAAACCAATATTTTATGGGAAACCGCCTGTTTGAGTATCCAGAACTGAAAATGCTGACAGACGCAGTAGCATCCTCGAAGATCATTTCTGCCAAGAAGTCTGAGGAGCTGGTGCAGAAATTATGCCGTCTGACCAGTCTACATCAGGCAAAGCAGCTTCAAAAATTTGCTGCTTTATCCAGCCGTGTCAAACCGCATAATGAAAAGGTTTACTACATCATTGACAATATCCAAACAGCGATTGGAAACCATCAGCAAATTCGGTTCCAATACTATGAATATACTCAAGAAAAAAAGAAAATCTTAAAGCATGATGGATATTATTATGTCGTAAATCCTTATGCGCTTGAATGGAAAAATGACCATTACTATTTGATTGGATTTTCTCTGAAGCATCAGAAAATTGCTCACTTCCGTGTAGATCGGCTAACAAGTGTAGAAAATCTGGAAACTTACTTTATGCCGATAGAGGGATTTGATGTAGCCTCCTATACAAATAAAATGGTTGATATGTTTACATCGGAGTCATCGAAGGAAGTAACCCTTCTATGTGAAAACGAATTGATGAGAGTAATCATAGATCATTATGGAGAAGATGCTGCTGTTGATAGGTATGATGATACACACTTCACAGCCAAAATTGAAGTGAACCCCAGTGGAACTTTTTATGGCTGGATATTCAAATTCAAAGGGAAAATAAAAATTCTCTCTCCCAAAGAGTGCATTACGGAAATGCAGCAAATCGCTCAGGAATTTATATAGCGCAAAAGAGGTGTTATTGATTTTTAACACCTCTTTTCAAATGAAATTTTTATCCTTGAAGTGAACAGATGTTCGATATACAATATAAGCAAGATGTTCGCAGTTCGTCGAACAAATGAGAGGTGAATGCTGTGGGCAATATAACTTTTGGATCATTTATAGCCGAGAAACGCAAGGCGCACAAATTCAATTTACGCGATACAGCCAAGCATTTGAATATTGCTTACGGTTATCTGTGTGATATTGAGCAAAGCCGCCGTCCTGCACCCAATGGAGATTTTGTGGAACGCATCTCTGCCTTTCTGAATTTGGATAAATCAGAACATGAGTTGCTTTTGGATCTGGCTGCAAAATCACGCAATACAGTATCTGCTGATTTGCCAGACTATATCATGGAAAAAGATATTGTTCGGGCAGCCTTGCGTGTGGCAAAAGAAGTAGATGCTACCGATGAAGAATGGCAGACATTTATGAAAATGCTAAAGGAGCGTAAACGATAGGGGGGAGAGCTTTGTCAATTCCACAAATCCGTACAGAAGCAATCGAGGCAGTAGGGCGAAAAATCCTGATGGAATATGATCCCTCTCTGCTATCCGGGCAACCATGTCCTGTGCCAATCGAAACCATTATCGAGACAAAGTTTGATCTAATCCTGGAGTTTCATACACTAAGAAAAAACCCCAAGATATTAGGGGAAACAATTTTCGATGACGGTGCTGTTGTCTTATATGACCAGATACAGAGACAGTATCGAATGATTGCAGTAAGAGCCGGTACAATCTTAATTGATGAACGGCTTTGTGATCCGTCAAAATTAGGGCGGCTCCGTTTTACCTGTGCCCATGAGCTGGCTCATTGGGTACTACATAAGAAGTTGTACTCTGGTACTGGAGATGTTGCTGCTTATAACGGAAATGTTTCTTCCGACGAAAGTCATGGCATAATTGAGCGTCAGGCGGATACTCTGGCTTCTGCTCTGCTGATGCCTTTACCGCAGATCAAAAAATGTTTTTACCGGCTTAAAATAGGCCGGACAGATGAACAGCTCATTGCTGAAATGGCAAATATTTTTGAGGTTTCCAAGCAAGCAATGCAGATTCGTCTAAAATCCAGAAACCTGATATAACCAAATGGGGGAATAGAGAGAGGCACTGCCCTCTCTCACGCTCCTCTGCTATGCTATTTTGTACCTAATATGTTCGCAATATTGCGAACAAGGAGGGATGTTCTATGAGAAAAGAAAGCACAACAATCCAAAAATGTAACAGCAGGCTAACAGCTTTGGGGCTTAACAGCGACGCTGCGTTTCATAGAAGTAAGCTGATTCTAAAGATTTACCGTGATGTAGTCTGGGTTCTGAGTGAACGGGCAGAAGAATTACAAGAAACTGCTTGGATTATGGGAGAACAAGATATAGAGTCTGGCCTCTGCTATCTTGAAAATTTTGCACCAGATATTGAACTGCAAGCCTTTGAAGAAAAAGTTTGCTGCCTTGTTCAAAATCAAATGCTGGTCAATATTATTGACCGTGCACTCCTTCGTCTGAAACGGTATCCGGATCGAGGAGAACTTTACTATGAAATTTTGACTAAGCAATTTATCTATCGGTTCAACAGTACAGAGAAAGAATTGCTGGAAGAACTAAATATAGAGCGCAGTGTCTTTTATGACCGAAAACGAGAAGCCATCTATTTATTTTCTGTTTGCTTGTTTGGATATTCTATTCCAGAAGTCCTGGAGGAGCTGCCCCGACTAAATCCCGACTAAATCCCGACAAATCCCCGACCTAATCCCTACTCCCTTCCGACTTCCGACCTGCTATACTTGTTATAGTGGCAGGAATGCGCTAAATTGAATACATTTCTACATAAGGCCCGGCATTAACCGGGCTTTTTTCATTCCTGCTGCAATATGGCGGCAGGAACATGGCTGGAGGTGAAAACACTTCCGGCCTTTTTCTTTGCCCGGTATTAGGAGGCCGGTATGCGCTGGGAGGCGTACATAGCAAAATATCCATGACACCGTTCAAATTCGCTGACTACCAAGAATTTGAACGGAGGAAAGGATATGACGAGAGTATTCATTTGGAAAAATAACAGCCCACAGGAATGGGAGGAAATCAGTTTTTCAGCGTTCAGTAAGGCACGCCGCAATGGTTGCTTTACTGGGCGCTTTTTTGTTGAAACAGTCAAAATGTTCCGTGATGAAGATGACCGCATTATCATGGAATGTTCTCGCAAAGATTTTGAAAAATACCAACAGGAGGACCGCCACAGCCGCTATCTCCAGGAACATGAGAAAAGTCGCTCTATATTCCCGGCTTCTCATGTGGGAGATCGTGACGGCACAGAGGAAGGTTATCAGGATACAGATTTGTTTGTGGATGAATCTGTTGATACTGCGGAACAAGCTATTCAGAATTTACTTCTTGAGGATTTACACCAAGCTCTATTGAAACTGAGTCCAGCAGAACGAGATTTTATATTGTCCTATTATGAAATGAAAATACCAAATGCAACTTGTTTAGCCCAACGATATGGTATTACTCGGCAAGCCGCAGATAAGCGATTGAAAAAAATTGAAGAAAAAATAAAAAAGTTGGTTGCGATTTTCTAAAAAAGTGGCAGTAGCAAGTGAGAGGGAAATCCTTTCACTTGCACCTTGACAACCTCATATACGAATCATTAAGTTTGATCCTCTTTGGGCGTAATAGCCGCTACATCAGCGGTATATTTTCTGAGAGCTGCCACTCGCATAACAGGCCAACCCATTTTTGCTGTATAGATGAGTTTTCGGTTTATCAGAAATATATCAGGCTGGAATACATCGGATGGCATCCGGTCATGGCATAACAAGGAGGAAAGCTCTCTTACAGCCATAGTCCGAGCGTGATAATAACCGTCGCAGGCCATGGGTAAGACCAAACGAAGTGGAGGTGAAACTCCTGAGAAGCAGGCCAGCCACCTGCGGCTTAATGATTACCCAAATCCCTGGGGTGTCGTGGACAAGTAAGGGATAAAACAGGCGCTAAATTGAAGGAGACTCTGTAATTTGCAGAGCCTCCTTCTTACATAATCAAATCTCAAAACATAGGAGGATGAACATGAAAGAAGATTGGATTTATAAGCGTGGGGATTTATATTATGCCAATTTGAACCCTTATTTTGGATCAGAGCAAGGCGGCACCCGTCCTGTCCTGGTTCTTCAAAACAATGTGGGGAATTTTTTCTGCCCCACTTTGATCGTAGCTCCACTCACCAGTAAATGGATTAAGAAAAAGGAGCTGCCCACACACTATGCACTGGAGAGCGTTCCAGAGCTTGGACTGAAATCTGTTGTTCTGCTGGAGCAAATTAAAACGATTGATAAAAGGCGTGTTTTATCGTACATTGGGCGCGTATCTCGCGAAGAAATGAGAGCGATTGATGATGCTCTGCAAGTTAGTTTAGATATTCATATTCCGGAGGAAATGGAGGCTCCGTAAGGCCACTTACCGGATAAAGGAGGCGTTTTTATGTTTGAAGCAAGAATTGCGGAATTGAACCGCTTTAATGAACAAAATCCTGTCAGCTATGACAAAAGAACCTATACGGTCGATGAGATTCAGGACATTCTGGGTATCAGTCGTCCCACAGCATATAATCTGGTAAAACAGGGTGTATTCCACAGCGTCAGAGTCGGCGGTCATATCCGCATTTCCAAAAAGAGCTTTGATGACTGGCTGGATCACGCAGATGAATGATTTGTCAAGGATGCCGATCTCCAAATCGACATCCTTAACTTTTTTTCTGCTTTCTCTTACAATGAGGCCATAGCAAGAAAAACTTTATAGAGGAGGCAAAAGCCATGCAAAAACAAAGAGTAAAGACCAGTATGTCTGTACCAGAGATGGGCAAAATGCTTGGGCTTGGTAAAGTAGAATCCTACTGGTTGGTTAAAAAGAACTATTTCAAAACAATTCAAGTGGCCGGACGAATGAGAGTTATGCTGGATAGCTTTGAAGATTGGTATGCCGGCCAGTTCCACTATAAAAAAGTGGATGGTACACCGCCCGGAGAGAAATGGAGGCATACTACGATGTCAGTTCCGGAAATGGCGGATCTTTTGGGGCTGAAATCTGGCACAGCTTATGACCTTGTTAAAAGGGGCTATTTTGAGACGACCTTGGTTGATCGAAGAATTCGTATCATTACCAGCAGTTTTGAAGCCTGGTATCAAAAGCAAACTCATTATGTGAAAATCTCAGAAAGGAGCAATGAAAATGGCATCTATCGTGAAGCGTAAAAGCAAATATTCTGTGGTGTATGATTACACAGATGAAAACGGAAAACGCAGACAGCGTTGGGAAACCTTCAGCACAAATGCAGAAGCAAAAAAACGAAAAAAGCAAATTGAGTATGAGCAGGACTCTGGAACCTTCTTTATTCCTACGGCAAAGACCCTGAACGATCTGCTCGATGAATATATGTCCATCTATGGTGTAAATACCTGGGCAATGTCAACATATGAAAGCCGCCGTGGTCTGGCGAGAAACTACATAACTCCTATTATCGGAGATATGTTACTATCCGACATCACTCCAAGGATGATGGATAAGTATTACCGTGATCTGCTCTCTGTGAAAACGGTAAGCGTCAACAACCGCAAACCCACAAGCGAATATCTGACCCCGCATACAGTAAGAGAAATTCACAAGCTACTTCGCAGTGCCTTTAATCAGGCGGTGCGTTGGGAACTAATCAGCCGTAACCCTGTCCTGAATGCGACACTTCCCAAAGAAGAACATAAAGAACGGGATATATGGACTGCCGAAACGCTGAGCAAGGCTATGGAAGTCTGTGATGATCCTATCCTCTCCCTTGCCTTAAATCTGGCGTTCTCCTGCTCTTTACGCATTGGTGAAATGCTGGGCCTTACCTGGGACTGCATTGATATTGCACCACAGAGCATAGAAAATGGTTCAGCTTATATATTCGTCAACAAAGAGCTGCAACGGGTTACACGAGGTGCATTGGACGATTTGAGCGACAAAGGTGTTATTAAGAAGTTTCCACCTTGCATAGCCAGTACCCATACTGCTCTGGTCCTGAAAGAGCCTAAAACCAAAACCAGTATTCGCCGCGTGTACCTGCCGAAAACAGTTGCCTATATGCTGGTAGAGAGAAAAAAAGAAATTGATGAGCTGATGGATCTGTTTGGAGATGAATACATCGACAATAACCTGGTCTTTTGCTCCAGCAATGGCCGTCCGATGGAAAGCCAGGTGATTAACCGTGCTTTCAATAAACTTATCAAAGAAAACGGACTGCCTCATGTTGTATTCCATTCTCTCCGTCACTCCAGTATCACCTACAAGCTGAAACTCAATGGTGGCGATATGAAATCCGTCCAGGGCGACTCTGGTCATGCTCAGGTAAAAATGGTTGCAGATGTCTACTCTCACATCATCGACGAGGATCGCTGCATAAACGCTCAGCGATTGGAGGAAGCATTTTACTCATCCAAGACCCCTGACCCTGTTGAAGATACAGAGCCTAAAACTGCGGATACTGCCGTCACTGAAAGTGATGAAAGTGATGCAGCGAAGATACTGGAACTGCTTAAAAATCCCGAAACTGCCGCACTGCTCAAGCAGCTGGCAAAAGCTTTATAAAGTCCCTCCCTCAGAAGAACGCCTCTCACTTTGTGAGAGGTTTTCTTCGTTTGAACCACTTTGCACAGTGACCAAACACTTTTTTTGTTAGCAAGGTTCTGAAAGCATTTTTGAGCGATGTTAGCAAATTCGCGATTTTGTTTGCAACTTCCTCTAATTTCTGCTAACAAATGTTTGCAAGTTCCTTTGGTAAAAATCGAACCTCTGACTTACCGCCTTTCTTAGCAAAAGGCCAAATCTCGTTAGCAAATGTTAGCAAACCAAGGTTTTTTGCAAAAAAGCCACAAAAGCCGCAGAAATAAGAAAAGCCGAAAACCCTGATAAATCAAAGGTTTTCGGCGTGTTTGCTGGCGTCCCTGGCGGGATTCGAACCCACGGCCTTTCGCTTAGGAGATGGTTCTATTCGACATAAGCATTATCAAGCGAATATAAAAAAGCCAAGAGAAATCAAGGCTTTTTTATAAATCAGCTATAAATCTGATACAAGCAAAATCAAGTCGAAATAAGGGGATTTTACCCCCTCTTGTTGGCAGGATATTAGCACAAACAAGGAAAATCGGCGTGTGTTTTGAGTTCAATCTCTCTCGGAGCAAATTAAAATTATGCTGCGTGAGTATCTATTTGGTCTATCAGTTATTGATTATACTATCATACATAATGTCCCATTACAAGAGCTGTGTGGGCAAGAAAAGCGCCTGTTTTATCTCTCGGTCGAGAGGTAAAGCGGGCGCTTTTTTTCATATCTAAAACTCAGAGTGAAAAGAGGTGAAAATGATGAATACGCAAATCATTGCCATCGCCAATCAGAAAGGCGGAGTCGGCAAAACAACGACCTGTGCGAACTTGGGCATTGGTCTGGCACAGGCTGGAAAAAAAGTGCTGCTGATCGACAGCGACCCGCAAGGCAGCCTGACTATCAGCCTGGGGAACCCCCAGCCGGATAAGTTGCCCTTTACTCTCTCTGATGCTATGGGCCGTATTCTGATGGACGAGCCGCTTAAACCCGGTGAGGGCATTCTGCATCATCCAGAGGGAGTTGACTTGATGCCCGCCGACATTCAGCTCTCCGGCATGGAAGTCTCCCTGGTGAACGCTATGAGCCGCGAGACTATCTTACGGCAGTATCTGAACACACTCAAGGGACAGTATTCCCATATATTGATTGACTGCCAGCCCTCCCTGGGTATGCTCACGGTCAACGCTCTGGCAGCCGCCAACAGGGTCATAATCCCCGTCCAGTCGGAGTATCTTCCGGCCAAGGGTCTTGAACAGTTACTCTCTACAGTAAGCAAGGTGAAGCGGCAGATCAATCCCAAGCTCCAAATTGACGGCATTTTGCTGACGATGGTGGATAACCGCACCAACTTTGCCAAGGAGATTGCCGCCTTGTTACGAGAGACCTACGGCAGCAAAATCAAAGTGTTCGGCACCGAGATTCCTCACTCTGTTCGGGCAAAGGAAATCAGCGCCGAGGGCAAGAGTATTTTTGCCCACGACCCCAATGGCAAGGTGGCCGAGGGGTACAAAAATCTGACTCAGGAGGTGATAAAACTTGAAAAGCAGCGCGAAAAAAGTAGAGCTGGCCTCAGTAGATGATCTGTTCTCCACAGAGGAAAGCCGAGCCGACGCCCAGCGGGAGAAGGTTCTGGAAATCCCCTTGTCGGAGCTGCACCCGTTCAAGGATCATCCCTTCAAAGTCAAGGATGATGAGGCCATGATGGAAACTGCCGACAGTATCCGGCAGTATGGTGTTCTGGTTCCGGCGATTGCCCGCCCAGACCCGAACGGCGGCTATGAGCTGGTGGCCGGACACCGGAGGCACCGGGCCAGCGAACTGGCGGAGAAAGAGACCATGCCAGTTATTGTCCGGGACCTGGACGATGATGCCGCCACGATTATCATGGTGGACAGCAATTTACAGAGGGAAAGCCTGCTCCCCAGTGAAAGGGCTTTTGCCTACAAAATGAAGCTGGATGCCATGAAACGGCAAGCAGGTAGACCAACAAAAGAAAATTGTTCCCAAGTTGGGAACGATTTTGGGAAGAAGTCCAGCGAGCTATTAGCCGAACAGGTCGGGCAGAGTAAAAATCAGATATTCCGCTATATTCGCCTGACCGAACTGATTCCCGAACTGCTGAATATGGTGGACGAAAAGAAAATCGCACTCAATCCGGCCTATGAGCTGTCCTTCCTCAAAAAAGAAGAACAGGTGGACCTGCTGGACGCGATGGACAGTGAACAGGCCACACCTTCTCTATCCCAGGCTCAACGGCTCAAGAAGTACAGCCAGGAAGGGCACCTTACCCTCGATATGATGCGCGTCATCATGGGTGAGGAAAAGAAAAGTGACCTGGACCGGGTAACTTTCACCTCCGACACCCTACGGAAATATTTTCCCAAGAGCTATACCCCACAGAGGATGCAGGAAACCATCATCAAATTGTTGGAGGCATGGCAAAAGAAGCGTCAGAGAGATCAGGAGCGATGAAAGGAGCCACCTATGAGAGATATTTTGGCCCGTGAGCTGAAAGGACACAACATTCTCGCCGTGGAGCGTTTTCAGGACAACATCCGCTGGATGGTCGAGTTTTCCATCCTGCGTCCCTGTTCCTACGGAAGCCCCGGCGATGAAATGCGCTTATTTCTCACTGAGGACGGGTATCAAGCCGCCCTTGTGAGCCAGAAACGCCGGGAAATCAAAATCAAGCGGTATGCCCATGTAATTGAGGGACATATCATCGACTTCAAACCGGACAAGCGCCATCGTCACCCGTAATTTAATTATCACGAAAGGAAAGGAATGAATATGTGTACTATCCAGAGCATCAAAGATGCCATCCGCGAAAACTGCCAGTCTCAATATGATATGGACTTCATCGAAATTGACCAAGTTTTGCAGACCCTCCCGTTTTCAAAGCAAGAGCCGTTCAGTCAGCCGAGGTACAAAAGACCTTGCCGGCACTGGAAAAACAAAGAAACTGTTGAGCGCCACAATCTTTAATGAAAAAGACTGCGGCGTTTTTTCATGTATAGCTTTAGGGAGGAGTGAAGCCAATGGCCGTATTTCGTGTGGAACGCACTCGTGATTATACCGTTATGAGTAATTTTCATTTGAAGGACAAGCGGTTGTCACTGAAAGCGAAAGGGCTGCTCTCTCAGATGTTATCTTTGCCGGATGATTGGGATTATACCTTATCTGGCCTTTGCTTCATCAACCGAGAAAGCAAAGATGCCATTCGTTCTGCAATCAATGAGCTGGAACGCGCTGGATATATTCGACGCAGACAAACTACAGATGCTGCCGGAAAATTCGGGTCCAACGAATACAGCATTTATGAGTGCCCCATTACAGATATTCCGTCGTTGGAAAGTCCGTCATCGGAAAATCCGACAACGGAAAAGCCGCAAACGGAAAAACCGTTGCCGGGAACTCCGACACAATTAAATACTAAGAAATCAAGTACCCAAAAACAAAATACTCACAGATCAAGTACCGATTCCATTCCCTTCCGGGAGAAAACGGCGGACAAGCCGCCGGAACGGAAAGGAAGGGATGTGATGTCTGTCTCAGAGATAGAGAGTTATCGGGAGTTGATTCTGGAGAATATCGAATATGACTATCTCAAGCAGCGGGCCGGATTTTATCAGGATGAGCTGGACGAGATTGTGGAACTGATGGTGGAGACTGTCTGTGCCAAGCGCAAAACCACAAGGATTGCCGGAGCTGACTTCCCCCATGAGGTGGTGCGTTCCCGATTTTTGAAGCTGGACAGTTCACACATTGAGTTTGTCATGGACTGCCTGCACAAGAACACCACGGAAGTTCGGAATATCAAGCAATATCTGCTGACTGTGCTGTTTAATGCGCCATCAACCATGAGCAACAGCTATACCGCACAGGTTAATCACGATATGAACGCAGGCGGCTGGTAAGAACCGCCTTTTCTCATGCCAAAGGAGGCACAATATGAATCAGATGGAAATTTTCAATAACGAGGAATTTGGTAGTATCCGCGTTATTGAGGAAAATGGCAGGTACTTGTTCTGTGGCTTGGATGTTGCAAAAGCACTGGGTTACAAAGACACAGTAAATGCCCTCAAAGCACATTGCAGCAAAGATGGGGTGGCGTTTTACCACCTCACCGATAATTTGGGCCGCAAACAGAAAGTGAAGTTTATCAGTGAAGGAAATCTCTATCGCCTGATCGTTTATAGCAAGCTGCCCTCTGCGGAACGGTTTGAAAGATGGGTGTTCGATGAGGTGCTGCCTTCTATCCGCAAGCATGGGGGCTATATGACCAAAGAAAAGCTGTGGAGGGTGGCTACCTCCCCGGGGGCACTTTTGAAGCTCTGTTCCGATTTACTGGCCGAGCAGGAAGAAAATGCGGCGCTACGGGAGGAAAACGCCCTACTGGAAAGCAAGGCCGCCTTTTATGATCTATTCATCGACCTCAACCACAGCACCAATCTTCGCACTACCGCCAAAGAACTGGTTGTGCCAGAACGCCGGTTTGTTAGATTCCTGCTGGAACAGCGATTTGTCTATCGTACAGCGTCAGGGAATGTCCTTCCCTACGCAAAGCCCTCCAACGACGGACTGTTCTGCGTCAAAGACTACTGCAATCACGGGCATTTTGGCTCCTATACACTGATAACGCCCCAGGGGAAATTGTATTTTGCCGAACTGCGGGATGTGATTTTGACGGTTGTGTAAGAACAATCGAGGAGGTTTTTCTATGCAGGAGAGGAAAACAGTTGGCCAGCTGATGGAAGAAATGCGAATCAAAGCCGGAGCACGCGAATACAGCGGCCATGAGTATATGGATTTGAACCGCTTTGCGGATGATACCCGCCACATGATTATCTTTGATGTGCTGACAGATGATTCTCCTATCGGCTGGAAAGGCGAACGAACCCGCGTCTATTTGACCGAGGAGGGGTATCAGAAAGCACTTGAGCGACAAAAAGCCGGGTTTATCAAGATTCTCAGCCATGCCAAGGTGCGCCAAGGGCATCTGTATTATGACCGTTCTGACCAGCTGCGCTAAAAGGAGGCGGACATGATGAAATATCTATTGCGGCGGCTGGTGGTCCCGCCTTAGTATCAAGCCCCACCCCTGTAAAACCCGTGGAAAGGAGGCGATGACCCATGCAGGAGGAAGTGGAAAACAGGACTTTGACGCTGGTAGTCAATGGTACAAAGTTCACCGGGCGGCTCTTAAAGGCTGCCATAACCAAGTATATGGCCCACCGCAAGGCGAAAAAGCTGGAAAAGCAGAAAAACCGGGATTCCCCTGTAATTCCCAAAGGTAAACAGACCGTCAAGCAGCTGATCGGGCAGAACCAGGGTGTTTCCAACATTGAGATCACAGACCCCTCCATCAAGGAGTTTGAGAAAATCGCTCGGAAGTACGGCGTGGACTATGCGGTGAAAAAGGACCGCAGCAGCTCCCCGCCCAAGTACCTGATCTTTTTCAAGGGCCGGGATGCGGATGCCCTGACCGCAGTCTTTACCGAGTACACCGGCAAAAAGGTCAGAAAGGCAGAAAAATCCGAGCGTCCGTCTGTGCTGGCAAAGCTGAATCAGTTCAAAGAGCTGGTCAAAAATGCCGTGGTGGACCGCACCAAGCGAAAGGAGCTGGAACGATGAAAAAGCCATTGGACATCAAAAAGCTCCTGATTTTGAATCTGCCGTACATCCTGATCGGGTTGTTTGCCACAAATTTCGGTGAAGCATGGCGGATGGCCGTAGGCACAGACGCTTCAGAAAAGTTCCTTTCTCTCTTTTCTGTCCTTCCCGGCGCTCTGCAAAGTTTCTGGCCCAGCCTGCACCCTTTGGATTTGCTGGTGGGCCTGTGCTGTGGCGGCGGTTTGCGGTTGGCGGTGTACCTCAAAAGTAAAAATGCCAAGAAATATCGTCACGGTATGGAGTATGGCTCTGCCCGCTGGGGCACCCATGACGATATTGCCCCCTACATCGACCCGGTGTTCCAGAACAATGTCATTCTGACCCAGACCGAGCGGCTCACCATGTCCAGCCGCCCCAAGAACCCCAAGTATGCCCGCAATAAAAACGTGCTGGTCATTGGCGGTTCCGGCAGTGGCAAGACCCGCTTCTGGCTCAAGCCGAGTGCGCCCGTAAGGGCGGTATAAATCCTACCTTGAGCAAGTAGTAGGTAAAAGTATCAAGCGGCATTGTGCCGCAACCTATCATTCCCCGTCTTACCCCAAAAGGGAAACCGGAGGGCGACCATAGCATGACGGAGGACACGGGGCGCTGGAACCTCAGAAGCGCCGGCGTGACGGAATGAAAATCCACGTATGAGGATGGAAGCTAAACTGCTTGAATGACAGCCTGAAATCGGGACCAAGAGCGTACCCCTGACGTAGAGAGGTTGTACTCGTCAGTGTTCCTGACAGTCGCATTGTTTGGCTATGCGGCTGCTGATACTCGGAGCAGGTTCAGCCACGGGAAAGTGGAAAAAGGCGAACGTCACATACCGACAACGTGGAACGCTTGTTTATAACGTACTAAACGGGGATTGCCTAAAGTGAAATGCCAAAAGGCTATGAAAACGCTGAAATGCGGGGTTCTGAATATTCACCATGGCAACAGAGTTCCCATAGTAGTCTGCGGACGGGAAAGCCGTCTACATGGCAAAGGGGAACAGTGAATCATTTTCAAAACAGAAAGGATGGTGTGTGAGACACTATGAGAAATCCGATTCATGTCTTGAAAAGCCTTGAAGAAAAGGCAAGTGTAAGTAACTACAAATATGAAAGATTGTATCGCAACCTACACAATCCAGAGTTCTATCTCCTTGCATACGCGAACATTGCGAAATCGCAGGGGAGCATGACGCAGGGGGTAGACGGGCAGACACTGGACAACATGAGCCTGCCGAGAATTAACCGGATTATCGAATCCATACGCAACAGGACATATCAGCCAAAACCTGCAAAAAGAAAGTACATTCCCAAAAAGAACGGGAAACTCCGACCGCTGGGAATCACTTCTACTGATGATAAGTTAGTGCAGGAAGTGGTCAGAATGATTCTTGAAGCAATCTATGAGCCGACATTCAGCAATAATTCACACGGTTTCAGACCAAAAAGAAGCTGTCACACGGCGCTTACGCAAGTGAAGAAAAATTTCACGGGTGTTACATGGATTGTCGAGGGAGACATTAAGGCGTGCTTTGATAACTTCGACCATCATGTGCTGGTTGAATTACTGCGGAAAAGGATTTCAGACGAGGCTTTTATCGGTCTTATCTGGAAGTTCCTGAAAGCCGGATATATGGAGCAATGGCAGTACAACTGCACCTACTCCGGTGTTCCGCAGGGTAGCGGCATCAGTCCGATATGTGCAAACATCTACCTCAGTGAACTGGACAACTATATGCAGGAATACAAAGAAAAGTATGACTGCGAGCCAGAACGCAGAAAGACGACCAAAGAATACGAGCGGGCGTCCCGGAGATACAGGAAAGCACGTAAAGCGTTAATGGGCGCAGAGAAATCAACTCCTGAACTGGTAAAAGAATTTAAGGATTCCAGAAGGGAGAAGATGAATCAGCATTATTACAATCCGTTTGAGGAAGGCTTCAAGAAAATCCAGTACAACCGTTACGCCGATGATTTTGTAATCGGCGTTATCGGCTCCAAAAAGGATGCAGAAAAAATCAAAGAAGATGTAAAAATCTTTCTTCAGGAAAAACTGCATTTGGAAATGTCCGAGGAAAAGACGAAAGTCACCCATTCCAGTAAGCCGGTACGCTATCTGGGGTACGATTTCAAAGTAATCCATTCCAAGAACATGAAGCGGTGTAAAAATGGCGACATGAAACGGGTGTGGTATGGAAAAGTATTCTTATATATGCCGAAAGAAAAATGGATTAAAAAGGCAATGGAACGGGGAGCGATACAGGTGAAACGCAACAATGACACAGGCAAAGAAATGTGGCGACCCATGCCGAGGAAAGACCTGATGAACCGCAACGACGCAGAGATTGTGTCTACTTTCAATTCGGAAATTCGAGGGTTATATAACTTCTATCGGATTGCAGAAAATGTAGGCGCATTGCACAAGTATTACTACATGGTGCGGTACAGCATGTTAAAAACTCTGGCAGGAAAGCACAGAACGAATGTCAGTGTTATTAAGAAGCGACACATGGTAAACGGAGTATTGAGAATCCCCTACGATACAACTAAGGGACGTAAATACTGCGAATTTTATCATGATGGATTCAGAAAGCACAGCGACGGCTATGACAATGTGGCGGACGTTATGCCAAGTTATAGGAAATATGACAGCAGGCACACGATAGTAAACCGCATAAAAGCCGGAGTATGCGAGATTTGCGGGGAACATGCAGACTATTTATGTATGCACCACGTGAGAACGCTGAAATCGCTGAAAGGCAGGGATATATTTGAGCAGAAAATGCTGAAAATGAGAAGAAAATCTCTGGCTCTCTGCCCTGACTGCTTTGAACTCTTACACGAAACCAAAGAATCAAGGTGATTTATGGAAAGCCGGATACGCTGAGAGGTGTACGTCCGGTTTGGGAGGCGGCTCCCTGAAACCTACTGATGAAAGTCAGCAAGGCGCAGGGTGCCTACCTCATACCTGATGCAGATGCACAGCTCCTATGTGGTCACGGACCCCAAGGGCACCATTCTGGTGGAGTGCGGAAAAATGCTTCAGCGCGGCGCGCCCAAGCTGGGCAAGGACGGCAAGCCGGTGAAGGACAAGAACGGCAAGGTCATCTACGAGCCGTACCAGATCAAGGTGCTGAACACCATCAACTTCAAGAAGTCGATGCACTATAACCCCTTCAGCTACATCCACTCGGAGAAGGACATCTTGAAGCTGGTAACAACGCTCATCGCCAATACCAAGGGCGAGGGCAAGGCCGGGGACGATTTCTGGGTCAAGGCCGAGACGCTTTTGTACTGCGCGCTGATCGGCTACATCCACTATGAGGCCCCGGTGGAGGAACAGAATTTCTCCACCCTCATTGAGATGATTAACAGCATGGAGGTCCGGGAGGACGATGAGGAGTTCAAAAACGCCGTGGATCTGATGTTCGATGAGCTGAAGGAACGGGAGCCCAACCACTTTGCGGTGCGCCAATATGCCAAATATAAATTGGCCGCGGGCAAAACCGCCAAGTCGATCTTGATTTCCTGCGGTGCGCGCCTTGCTGTATTCGACATTGCGGAGCTGCGGGAAGTCACTTCCTATGACGAGTTGGAGCTGGATACCCTGGGCGACCGGCGAACTGCCCTGTTTCTCATTATGAGCGACACGGATGATTCTTTTAACTTTTTGATCTCCATGTGCTACACTCAGCTTTTCAATTTGCTCTGTGAAAAGGCAGACGATGTATATGGCGGGCGTTTGCCTGTCCATGTACGCTGCCTCATTGATGAGTGTGCCAACATTGGACAGATTCCCCGGCTGGAAAAATTGGTTGCAACCATCCGAAGCCGTGAGATCTCCGCCTGTCTGGTGCTGCAAGCACAGAGCCAGCTTAAAGCCATCTACAAGGACAATGCTGATACCATCATCGGCAACATGGACACCTCTCTTTTCTTGGGAGGAAAAGAACCGACAACCTTAAAAGAACTGGCCGCCGTGCTGGGCAAAGAAACCATCGACACCTATAACACCGGTGAGAGCCGTGGGCGAGAGACTTCCCACAGCCTTAATTATCAAAAATTGGGAAAAGAGCTGATGAGTCAGGATGAGCTGGCCGTCATGGACGGCGGCAAGTGCATCCTTCAGCTGCGCGGTGTGCGGCCTTTCCTCTCGGACAAGTACGACATCACCAAGCATCCCAATTACCCATACACCGCCGACGCGGACCCCAAGAACGCCTTTGACATCGAAGCGTTCCTGTCCACCCGGCTCAAACTCAAGCCCAATGAGGTCTACGATGTGTACGAAGTAGATACAACAAAGGGCGCGTAAATCTGTTCCGCTTTAGAAGGGAGTGATTTTATCTATCCGCCTCAACTGCCCCTGATGGGGCCATTGGCGTACAAAGCGGACGATCACCAAAAAATAATGAAAAAAGGAGGAAAGCCGGAATCAGCCCTCGGAAACCGAGCGACAGATTGTCCGGCTTTTGTATGCCTATGACTGACTAACAAACTTTCAAATTGATTCCGGCTAACTTTATTTATGGAATTTTTCAATCAGGCAATCACCGTTCTCCAGACCCTCGTTATCGCCCTCGGTGCCGGTCTCGGCGTGTGGGGCGTAATTAACCTTCTCGAAGGTTACGGCAACGACAATCGTGCGACACGTTCCTAACTGAAAAGGTTAGGCACTAAGTTGAAGGGTTTGAAAGCCTGAAATCTTAGGAGAACTGGCAATCCAATGGGTGGAATGAAGGGGTAACGCCCGGAAACGCCCACACTGATACTCCGATTGGCCTTAAAGTGTGCAACCACTTTCCGGTCAAAAGCTCGGTGAAGTCGGCAGAGAGTGATCGTAAGCGGACAAGTCCGCACGAAACCCGCCCAGAGGTGGGCGGCGTCACCTATATGCCGGGTGTCAGATACTCATGGTGAGAATGTGCGAACAACTGCACTGACCACTTCCGAATGTACGAGTCTAAACGTTGTGAGTATGTCGAAAGGCATACGGCCATTGATATGGCGTGTCCGTGGATTAGTAAAATTGGTTGTTATGAAACTCCATTTGCCGTTACAGGCGGCAAGGTCCTTTTGGGACTGGGCACAGGCTTAGAGGAAGCACCTAAAAGTATCTAATGATAGGATTGTCGGAACGTGGAAAGCTGGGAACGTATGAAACAAGCTGTTGCAAGCCGTTGGGCGGGAAAGCCGGGTGAAACTGGTATAACCGCACTTAATCCCAGTGAGAGTAGGGGCATGGTACTGATGAAACGGAAATAACAAGTCCGTGGAGGGACGGCCCCAAGTCGGAAATGGATTTTGATTTCCGATGGAACGCCGTGTGCGGTGAAAGCTGCACGCACGGTGTGGAGCGGGGGAAAATCTGGCGATGACTTCAAAGGATTACCTATCGCTATCTGGTGCTAAAAGCCAGGGTATGAAACAGCTGATGGCCGGCGCGGGCGTCGCCATTGTAGGCATGGTGCTGGTGCCTCTGCTTTCCGGCCTGTTCACTGTCTAACTCTGTTACCCGTTAAAATCCTCGCCCCTCCCGCTGGATACGGGAGGGGCTGAAAGGAGGTTGACACCGTATGGATTTCCTACTCGATGCCCTTACTAACTGGCTGAAAGAAATGTTGGTAGGCGGCATTATGAGCAACTTATCGGGGATGTTCGACAGTGTAAATCAACAAGTCGCGGATATTGCTACACAGGTGGGGCAAACGCCCCAAGGATGGAACGGGAGCATTTTCAGCATGATCCAGAACCTCTCCAACTCCATCATGGTGCCGATTGCCGGCGTGATCCTGGCCATCGTGATGACGCTGGAGCTGATTCAGATGATAACCGACAAGAACAACTTGCATGATGTAGACACCTGGATGATTTTTAAGTGGGTGTTCAAATCTGCCGCTGCCATTCTCATTGTCACCAACACCTGGAACATTGTAATGGGGGTATTTGATGCCGCCCAAGGTGTAGTGGCACAGGCAGCAGGTATCATCGGTTCTGACGCTTCTATCGACATCTCCTCTGTTATGACCGATATGGAGGCCCGGCTGATGGAAATGGATTTGGGACCGCTGTTCGGCTTGTGGTTCCAGTCGCTCTTTATCGGTATTACCATGTGGGCACTCTATATTTGTATCTTTATCGTGATCTATGGCCGTATGATCGAAATTTACCTTGTGACCTCGGTGGCCCCCATCCCGATGGCTACCATGATGGGCAAGGAATGGGGCGGCATGGGCCAGAATTATCTGCGTTCCCTGATTGCCCTGGGATTTCAGGCGTTTTTGATTATCGTCTGTGTGGCGATCTATGCCGTCCTGGTACAGAGTATCGCCACAGAAGATGACATCATTATGGCCATTTGGACTTGCGTGGGTTATACGGTTCTGCTGTGCTTTACGCTCTTTAAGACCGGCAGCCTCGCAAAATCCGTGTTCAATGCACATTAACCAGGAAGGAGGTCATCCCTTTGGCTTATGTACCTGTACCAAAAGACCTGACGAAAGTCAAAACCAAGGTCGCGTTTAATTTAACAAAGAGGCAGTTACTCTGTTTCGGTGGCGGGGCGCTCATCGGCGTACCGCTTTTCTTTTTGCTCCGTGGGCCTGTGGGAAACAGCGTGGCGGCTATGTGTATGATGCTGGTTATGCTGCCCTTCTTTATGCTGGCAATGTATGAAAAGCACGGCCAACCTCTGGAAAAGATCGTCGGCAACATCCTCAATGTGGCCGTAATCCGGCCCAAGGAGCGCCCCTATAAAACCAACAACTTCTATGCCGTTCTGGAGCGGCAGGAAAAACTCGACAAGGAGGTGTATAACATTGTTCACCGCAAAGAAAGACCGGCAGACAGGTAAGGACAGCAAACAGACACCGCCAGTTTCTTTTAAAAACAAGCTGTCTCGTTCTGACAGAAAGCAGATCGAGGCCGCCATTGCCCGTGCCAACCGCACGGACCGGAACGAAAAGTCGGCCCAGGACAGTATCCCCTATGAGCGGATGTGGCCGGACGGTATCTGCCGGGTATCAGATGGCTATTACACAAAAACCATTCAGTTTCAAGACATCAATTATCAGCTGTCGCAAAATGAGGATAAAACTGCCATTTTCGAGGGCTGGTGTGACTTCCTCAACTACTTTGACAGCTCTATCCGTTTTGAGCTTTCATTTTTGAACCTTGCAGCCTCCGAGGAAACCTTTGCACGCACGATCAATATTCCGCTTCATGGAGATGACTTTGACAGCATACGGCTGGAATACACCACCATGCTGCAAAATCAGCTGGCAAAGGGCAACAACGGTCTTATCAAGACCAAGTATCTGACCTTCGGTATCGACGCCGCCAACATTAAAGCGGCAAAGCCCCGTTTGGAACGCATCGAAACCGATATTCTCAACAACTTTAAGCGGCTGGGTGTGGCAGCTGAGGCACTGGACGGCAAGGCGCGGCTGGAACAGCTGCACGCCATCTTCCACATGGATGAGCAGATCCCGTTCCGCTTTGAATGGGATTGGCTGGCGTCCTCCGGACTGTCCACAAAGGATTTTATCGCTCCCAGTTCTTTTGAGTTCCGCACCGGCAAACAGTTCCGTATGGGTAAAAAATACGGGACTGTTTCTTTTTTGCAGATTCTTGCGCCGGAGCTGAATGACCGGATGCTGGCGGATTTCCTTGATATGGAAAGCTCTCTTATCGTCAGCCTTCATATTCAATCGGTGGATCAGGTAAAGGCCATCAAGACGGTAAAGCGCAAAATCACCGATCTGGACCGCAGCAAGATCGAGGAACAGAAGAAGGCCGTCCGTGCCGGGTATGACATGGACATTATCCCTTCCGACCTTGCCACCTACGGGGCCGAGGCCAAGAAGCTCTTGCAGGATTTGCAGAGCCGGAACGAGCGAATGTTCCTTGTAACCTTTCTGGTGCTGAACACGGCGGATACTCCCCGCCAGCTGGACAACAACATCTTCCAGGCCGGTTCCATCGCTCAGAAGTATAATTGCCAGCTGACACGCCTTGATTTCCAGCAGGAGGAAGGCTTGATGTCCTCCTTGCCCCTGGGACTCAATCAGATTGAGATTCAGCGGGGGCTGACTACCAGCTCTACGGCCATTTTCGTACCATTCACCACCCAGGAGCTTTTCCAAAATGGGCGCGAGGCACTGTATTACGGCATCAACGCCCTGTCCAACAACCTTATCATGGTGGACCGGAAACTGCTGAAGAACCCTAACGGCCTGATTCTCGGTACACCCGGTTCCGGCAAGAGCTTTTCGGCAAAACGAGAGATCGCCAACTGCTTCCTGCTGACCACCGACGACATCATCATCTGTGACCCGGAGGCCGAGTACGCGCCGCTGGTGGAGCGCCTGCACGGGCAGGTCATCAAAATCTCACCCACTTCCACCAACTATATCAATCCGATGGACCTGAATCTGGACTATTCGGACGATGAAAGCCCGCTGTCGCTGAAATCCGACTTTATCCTGTCGCTGTGCGAGCTGATCGTGGGCGGCAAGGACGGATTGCAGCCGGTACAGAAAACCATCATCGACCGCTGTGTGCGGCTGGTCTACCAGAACTATCTCAACGACCCCAAGCCGGAGAATATGCCTATCCTGGAGGACCTGTACGATCTGCTTCGGACACAAGAGGAAAAAGAAGCGCAGTACATTGCCACGGCACTGGAAATCTACGTCACCGGCTCCCTCAACGTGTTTAATCACCAGAGCAATGTGGACATCAACAACCGCATTGTCTGCTATGACATCAAGGAGCTGGGAAAGCAGCTGAAAAAGATCGGGATGCTGGTAGTGCAGGATCAAGTGTGGAACCGCGTCACCATCAACCGCGCCGCCCACAAGTCCACCCGCTACTACATCGACGAAATGCACCTTCTCTTAAAGGAGGAACAGACTGCCGCTTATACCGTTGAGATTTGGAAGCGGTTCAGAAAATGGGGAGGCATCCCCACCGGCATCACACAGAACGTGAAGGACCTGCTTTCTTCGCGTGAAGTCGAGAACATCTTTGAAAACTCCGACTTTGTGTATATGCTGAACCAAGCCTCCGGCGATAGGCAGATTTTAGCCAAGCAGCTGGGCATTTCCCCGCACCAGCTTTCCTATGTGACCCACTCCGGCGAGGGTGAGGGGCTGTTGTTCTATGGCTCCACGATCCTGCCTTTTGTGGATCGCTTCCCCAAGAACACCGAACTGTACCGTATTATGACCACCAAACCCCAGGAACTGAAAAAGGAGGATGAATGACCATGAAACGTAACACTGAACTGGATACCATGATGTTTTTTGACGATGCTCTGGAGGATGAGCGCACCCAGCTGCTTACCGAGCTGGCCGATGCCGTCAGCGAGACCCGCACGGCGGCGGATCAGGATGTGGAGCTGAACGAGGACGGCGAGGCGGGGCTTCTCCGCCTGACGGAAATCTGGTGCGCCATGAACGGCGTCCCCGTCATCGTCATCTTTGAGGGCGGTCAGGCCGAACTGCTGGCCAACGTGGTGGCGCAGATCTACGCCTATCTGCTCCAGCACCCCTTCCATGACCCTGTGGGGCTTGCCCTCTATGTGGAGCTGCGCTGCATGACGGCCTCCCTCATGCTGGGGGAATGGTATGAATAAAGAACCACGCCTGCATTTCACGGAGGAAGAACGAGCGGACCCCGCTCTGGAAAAGCCCATCCGCAAGGCGGAAAAGGCCGCCGCCAAAGCGGATAAAGCGCAGGCCAAAATCCCGAAAAAAAAGGTCAAACAGACGGCTGTGGACCCGGATACCGGAAAAGTAACAACCAAACTGGTGCTGGAGGATAAGAAAAAACCGCCGTCCAAGCTGTCCCATTCGGTGCGGGACGCCCCCGGAAATGCGGCGCTGGGAAAAATCCATAAGGAGATCCGGGAGACGGAACAGGACAATGTGGGCGTGGAAAGCGCCCACAAGTCCGAGGAGGCTGCCGAGACCGGCGCACGGTTGGTTCGGGAGGGCTACCGCAGCCACAAACTGAAACCCTACCGCAAGGCAGCCCAGGCCGAGCAGAAGCTGGAGAAGGCCAATGTGAACGCTCTGTATCAGAAGTCTTTACGGGAAAATCCGCAGTTTTCCAGCAACCCCCTCTCCCGCTGGCAGCAGAAACAGGCCATCAAAAACGAATACGCTGCCGCCAAGCGCACCGGTCAGGCTGTCGGGAACACCGCCAAGACTGCGGAGGCCACCAGCAAAGCGACTAAGATAGTCAAGGAAAAGGCCCAGCAAGCGGGCGCGTTTGTCATACGCCACAAAAAGGGCTTTCTGCTTGCGGGTGCGATCTTCCTGATTGTCTGTTTACTGCTCAACACCATGTCATCCTGTTCCATGATGGCACAGGGCATCGGTTCTGTGGTGTCCGGCACCACCTACCCTTCGGATGACCCGGAACTGGTAGCGGTGGAGGCCGACTACGCCGCCAAAGAATCGGCACTGCAATCAGAGATCGACAACATCGAAAGCACCCATTCGGGGTATGACGAGTACCGCTATGACCTGGATATGATCGGGCACGACCCTCACGAGCTGGCGGCCTACCTGTCCGCTGTGCTGCAAGGTTACACACAGGCAAGCGCCCAGGCGGAGTTAGAGCGTGTTTTTTCTGCCCAATACACCTTGACGCTGACTGAGGAAGTCCAAATCCGCACTTACACGGATGAAGATGGGGATGAACACGAATATGAGTACCGGATTCTCCATGTCAAGCTGGAGAGCCGCCCCATTTCCTCGCTTGCCCCGGAACTTCTAACGCCAGATCAGTTGGAAATGTACCAAGTGTATCGGCAGACGCTGGGCAACAAACCGTTAATCTTCGGTGGCGGCTCCCCGGATATGGGTAATTCCGAGGACCTGACCGGCGTGGAGTTTGTGGATGGCACCCGCCCTGGTAATCAGGCTGTCGTGGATATTGCCAAAAGTCAGGTGGGAAATGTGGGCGGCCAGCCCTATTGGAGCTGGTATGGCTTCAACTCCCGCGTGGAATGGTGTGCCTGTTTCGTGTCCTGGTGTTATGGCCAGATGGGGCTGTCCGAACCCCGCTTTGCTGCCTGCCAAGCCCAAGGTATCCCGTGGTTCCAATCGCACGGTCAATGGGGTGCGCGGGGATATGCCGACATCGCCCCCGGAGACGCTATTTTCTTTGATTGGGATCTGGACGGCAGCGCCGACCATGTGGGCATTGTAGTCGGCACGGACGGCAGCCGGGTCTACACCGTGGAAGGCAATTCCGGCGATGCCTGTAAAATCAAGAGCTACGATTTGAACTATGAGTGTATCAAAGGCTATGGCCTGATGAACTGGTAAAACCGACGTTTCAGAAAAGGAGTGATTGAAATGGCTAAGAACAAAATCAAGCGCATTGACCAGGAGATTGCCAAAACCCGCGAGAAGATCGCAGAGCAGCAGGAAAAGCTGAAATCCCTGGAAGCGCAGAAAACCGAGGCGGAGAACCTGGAGATCGTCCAGATGGTGCGAGCCATGCGACTGACCCCGGAGCAGCTGAACGCCATGCTTTCCGGCGGTGCGGTTCCCAGCATGGCCGCCTCTGCCGACTACAACGAACAGGAGGAAACCGACCATGAAGAGTAAGAGGATTTTCAAGACATTTTCGGCCCTCTGCGCCACCTTGTTGCTGATGATGAGCCTTTCCGTGACCGCATTTGCCCAGGGAACGGATCAGCCCCCGGCGGAGGACGCTACCAACGATACTAATGTGGTGGTGGAGGAAACCGAGGATAGCCCAGCCCTGACCCCGGATGGCAACGCCGCACTGGTGGATGATTTCGGCGGCAACAAGCAACTCATCACCGTCACCACCAAGGCGGGCAACTATTTCTACATCCTCATTGATCGTGCCAACGAGGATAAGGAAACCGCCGTCCACTTTCTGAATCAGGTGGACGAAGCTGATCTGATGGCGCTGATGGATGACGGGCAGACCGCTGAGGAAACACCTGCAACTTGTACCTGCACGGAGAAATGTGTGGCCGGTGCGGTCAATACCGCCTGTCCGGTATGTGCTGTTGATATGAGCGGATGTACGGGCAAGGAACCTGAACCGGAGGAGACCGCAGAGCCGGAGGAACCGGCGCAGGCATCCACCGGACTGAATCCGATGATCCTTTTTGCGGTGCTGGCCCTGATTGGTGTCGGCGGTGCCTTTGCCTATTTCAAATTCATCAAGAATAAGCCCAAGACCAAGGGCAACGATAATTTGGACGATTATGACTACGGCGAGGACGATACCGACCAAGAGGATGAGGAATCCTGGGAGACCGAGGAATCCGACGAACCGGATGTTGATGGGGGAGGCGAAGAAGAAAGCGAGGACAAACTGGAATGACCGGTATCACTGACCCCTCTTTCAACTCTCCTATATCATGCAAAATGAGGGACGGGAAAATGATTTCCCGTCCCTCGCATTTATCTCCCAGTCATCCTTGTTATGGCTGCGGTAACTACTGCGAAAATAGTCCTTGCGTTGATTTGTGTACGAAAGAACTATTGGGTTGGTTAAAGGAAATACGAGAACGGAGGTGCTTATAAATATGAAACTGGTAATTGCTGAAAAACCGTCCGTTGCCCAAAGTCTGGCCGCCGTGATTGGGGCAGCAACCCGTAAGGACGGCTACCTGGAGGGGAACGGCTGGCGGGTGAGCTGGTGCGTAGGGCACCTGGCTGGGCTGGCCGACGCCGACAGCTACGACCCCAAGTATGCCAAGTGGCGCTATGACGATCTGCCCATCCTGCCGGAACACTGGCAGATGACGGTGGGCAAGGACAAGAAAAAACAGTTTGATGTGCTGAAACAGCTGATGAACGCCCCGGATGTGACCGAGGTGGTGAACGCCTGCGACGCCGGGCGCGAGGGCGAGCTGATTTTCCGCAGCGTCTACGAGCTGGCGGGCTGTACCAAACCGATGAAGCGGCTGTGGATCTCCTCAATGGAGGATTCCGCCATCCGGGAGGGCTTTGCAAACCTGCGCCCCGGCGCGGATTATGACGGTCTGCGGGATGCGGCCCTCTGCCGCGCCAAGGCGGACTGGCTGGTGGGTATCAACGCTACCAGGTTTTTTTCGGTGCTGTACCACCGGACCCTCAACATCGGGCGCGTCATGTCCCCGACACTGGCCCTTATTGTCCAGCGGGAGGCCGAGATCGACACCTTCAAGCCGGTTCCGTTTTACACGGTCACGCTGGAGCTGCCCGGTTTTACCGCTGCCAGCGCCCGTATGGACAAGAAAGCCGATGCCGAACAGTTGAAAACTGTCTGTCAGGGTGCGGCCGCCATGGTGAAAAAGGTGGAGCGCAGGGACAAATCCGAGAAGCCGCCCGCGCTCTATGACCTCACCACCCTCCAGCGGGACGCCAACCGCCTGTTGGGGTTCACGGCGCAGCAGACGCTGGACTATCTGCAAAACCTCTATGAAAAGAAGCTCTGCACCTATCCCCGGACGGACAGCCGCT
>ERZ780150.689-NODE-689-length-27408-cov-3.728110_pt1 | contig 27408 bp, 18 predicted proteins | sample MGYA00511019_ERZ780150 | MGnify/ENA primary metagenome ERZ780150 (study PRJEB29588, sample SAMEA2151633) | human gut metagenome | biome: human gut; feature: human-associated habitat; material: faeces | place: Denmark | collected 2008/2010 ...
CGGCCTGGTATAAAAAACTGGAGAATGGCATGAAATCAGTAAAGGTAAGTATATGGTGCATCGCTTATAATCATGAAAAATATATTCGTGATACTTTAGAAGGTTTTATTCATCAGAAAACAAAATTTAATTTTGAAGTGATTATTCATGATGATGCTTCTACAGATGGTACAACAAATATTATAAGTAATTATAAAAAAGCTTATCCTAATATAATAAAACCTATTATACAAAAAGAAAATCAATATTCAAAAGGCGTTTGTATTTTTGATACTTTTTTTCTTCCCATAGTTAGAGGAAAATATATAGCATTTTGTGAAGGGGATGACTATTGGTGTGATGAGTATAAGTTGCAAAAATTAGTTGATTTTTTAGAACAAAATATAGAATATTCTGCTTGTACTCATCAATCAGATATACTAGATATGTTTCAAGATGATGTTCATTTATATTCGGTGAAAGAAGAAGAATGTGATTTAGAAATGGAAGAGATTGTTGAATATTGGGGTAGAATTTTTCATACTTCCAGCGTGGTTTGTAGAACTTCTTTATTTAAGGATAATAAAGTATGGAGAGAGTTAAATAAAGCTGAATATTCAGTAGGAGATTTCCCTAAAGCATTAATTATGAGATTAAATGGAAAAATTCATTATTTTCCCACTGTAATGTCTGTTTATAGATATGGTGTCAGGGGATCTTACTCAGAACAAGTAATTTTAAATAATGAAAAACAATTAGCTTCATTAAAAGGGGAAATTAAATTTTTAGAAGATTTTGATTATTTTACTTCAAAAAAATATCATGAAGTTATAGAAAAGCGTAAAATAATACAGATTGTAAAATATTATGTTTTGAAAAACGAATATAGTAAAATCGAAGAACTTGGTTATCAAAAGTTAAAAGTCATATATGGATATAGAAAGTTATTCAAATTTTATTTATACCTTCATATCAGATGGTTATACAATATTCTATATCAAAGTTATGATTAAAAGCATAAAAAGACATTGTAGTTATACAGATAATTATGAAACGATTAAAGTTTAATAGCGGCTGAATTAATCAGCAATATAGTATGCTCTTTATAAATATATAATATAGGTTAGTGTTAGTTAATATTTTTGTCATGAGAGGAATGTTCTATTTAATGTAAATATAATGACATAATAATTATGCAGTGAACCTTTGAAATGAAACGAACTGTTTTACATTATCTTTATATTGTTTTTTCAATATTTGTAATAAAGGATGTATTTAAAAATAGGCGAGGAAGTAATAGCTATTATGAAGATATTAGTTTTAGCAGGCGGCTATGATCAAATTGAATTTATAAATGAACTGAAATCTTACGGGCATGAAATTCTGTTGGCGGATTATTCTAATAATCCGCCAGCAAAGGATTTTGCTGATAAGTTTTACCAAATAAGTACATTAGATGAAGAGGCTATTCTAATACTGGCTCTGAAAGAAAATATTGAATTGTTAACGACTGCATGTACAGATCAGGCATTATTGACTGTTGCCAGAGTGTCAGAAAAATTGCACTTGCCTTGTTATATATCTTCTGAGAAGGCGTTGCAGGTAACAAACAAATATTATATGAAACAAATATTTTCAAAATTTAGAATTCCGTCTGCGAGCTATCATTTATTGGATAATGAAAAGAATTGGAGAGTTCAACTTGGTACTATAACCTTTCCTCAAGTTGTAAAACCATGCGACTGTAACAGTTCCAAAGGGGTTATAAGAGTTGATAGCGAGGATGAATTGAAAACAGCCGTTGTGGTAGCATTTGCATTAAGCCGTAGTAAAAAGGTAATCGTGGAGGAGTTTATTGCAGGAGATGAAATATCCATTGATGCATGGATAGATAATGAAGGAGCCAAAGTGCTATCTGTAAGTGGTACATCTAAAATTCAAGAAGATAAAAATGAATTTACTATTTTTCAGAGTAAGTATCCTGTTAATTGTATAGATATTGTAAAGAAACAAATTGAAAATATTGTATTAAAAATCGCAGATATATTTGAATTGAATAATTGTCCACTTTTGGTTCAGGCTATTATAAGCAATGATTTTGTTTATGTCATTGAATTTAGCGTACGTATGGGTGGGGGAACAAAATATAAATTAGTTGAGTATATGTCTGGTGTAAATATTATGAGAACATATGTAAAACGAGTGCTTGGTAATGTTAATCAAATTGTAAGGCCAGTTTGGAGAAAACAAAAAATAGAGCTTGATTATGTTTACGCATATAATGGAACTATTAAAAAAATTGTTGGATTATCAGAGTTAAAAAAGGAGGGCATAATAAAAGATTATTTCATCTATAAATCAATAGGAGAAAAAATTTGTAAAAGGTCAACAAGTAGCGATCGTGTACTGGGGTTCTTAATTATGGCGAATTCTAATAAAGAACTTGAACAGATAAGGCATACTGTAATTACACAGATTGATATCTGCGATGAAGATAAGAGTATTATTTACACAAGGTGTTATGAAATTTAGACAACTAATTATTAATAAGGTGTAGATGAATTTGGAGATATAAATATGGCAGAAGAAATAACAATTCTGGGTGCAGGGCATCAAGGATTGGCAATGGCGGCGCATTTAAGCGCAAATGGTATTAGTTGTAATTTGTGGAATCGTTCGGAAAATCATATTTGTGATATAAAAGAATCGAAACAAATTAGATGCACTGGTATTTTGGATGGTTGTTTTGAAATTAACAAAATTTCTACTAATATTGAAGATGTATTAACAAAAAAAATTATGATCACAACGCCATCTTCTGCACACAGAGATTTAGCAGCACTGCTTGCTCCATATGTGGATAATTCCTTTACAATTATATTGAATCCTGGAAGAACTTTTGGTATTCTGGATTTCCTTTATACGCTTAAACGGTGTGGTTGTCAAAAGTTACCTTGTGTTGCTGAGACACAAACGATTATTTATACTTGTCGGAGAGATTCTTATAATAGTGTGAGATTATTTGCATTAAAAGAAAACATTCCGATTTCTACAATGAAAAATAAGGATATAAACCATGTACTTACTGCTATTCCGGAGTGTATTAGAAAACATTTCGTGCCTGTTAACTCTTACATGGAAACCTCTATGGATAATGTAGGTATGGTATTACACTGTGTACCAGTGCTAATGAATGTCGGATGGATTGAGAATAAAAACGTCCAATTTGAGTATTATTATGATGGTATTTCACAAAGTATTGCAAGTGTGTTAGAAAAACTTGATAAAGAACGGCTGGCTGTGGCAAAGGCCCTTGGGTATCCTGTTGAGTCACTAATTGAATGGTTACATAGAACTTACCAAACAGAGGGAAATAATTTATATGAGCATCTGCAAAGCAATCGTTATTATCGAGGAATAGATGCACCTAAGAGTATAAAACATAGATATTTAGAGGAAGATATTCCGAATGGGCTAGTGCCATTGGAAGATATCGGGAAAATGTTTGGGGTTTTGACCCCGGTTACAACAAGTATTATTTCATTTGCTAATATAGTTATGGATTGCGATTACCGTAAGACTGGACGCCGTTATTCAATATTAAAAGAAATTGAAGAGGAAATTTAATAAAGAAGTTTTTGTTTACTGGGTCCTCTAATAGTCGATGGATTCTAGTTGAGTTAATAATAGGGAAGCTAAGAATTTATTATTATATTAATAATTAAGATGATAATAAATTTAATAAAGAATTATAATTAAGAGATAATTTGAAAATAGGAGAAGTATTATGCTAGCGCGAAAAAATGAGAAATTTGGTATGATCAAAACACTTATGGATGCGCATACAATGGGAATACATGCAGGAGCTGCTTTACTTAGAGAATGTGGATATAAAGTTATTATTTCTACAAAACAGATTGAAGATGCAGTAGAGAAAATCTATTCGGAAAATTATCAGAAGCTTCTTTTGGAATGGATTGAGAAGAATACGATTAGTCATCTTGGATTTTCATATAGATTAGATCCAGATAATGCTGTAGAATTTCTTGGTCGTTTAGTAGTGGTTTTAAAAAAAGCAGGTTTATATGAAACTCAGTCTGCAATGGTAAAAAGTATTTTTTTTGCAGGATTAACATCTGCTTGTGATAGAATTGACGAAGAATATAATGGGCGTATTCGTACATTGAGAGGTGGAGAATCTGTAGAAGAAACCTTAAGTATTATGGGGATACCGGAAGAAAATATTCCCCCAGTTATAATTGAAGGGTGTAAATATGACAAAGAACTAATAAAATTTGGAGATGAGCTTATAAAGAAAGGAGAATACTTAAATATAAGGCCACTTAAGCAAAATATGTATCCGGAATTCGGCACATTTAAAGATACATTGGTTAGAAGATTGGATTATAATTTTGAAGGGGGATTCCAGCCATTAATTCGTGCTCATTCAGGTCCCTTTTCAGTAGAATTGACGCGTCAACAATGTTTGAAAGAATACAATACATGGTGCCATCAATTGGCAAATACAGGTTATCTTGATGTCTTATCAATTGGAACGTCTCAACTCTCACAGTCGAATTTTGGAGAAGACTGGAGCAGAAAAATGAATGGCGGAGGTGTACCTGTTAATTCAGAAAAGGAATATTACGATATTTGGGAAGCATCTAATCCGATGCTTGTTCGTACTTATTCAGCTACAAAAAATGTGATGCAGATGGCAAAGGTTTATGAAAGGTCAATTAATAATGCTTGGCATGCGCTTTCGCTTTGGTGGTTCAATGAATTAGATGGGAGAGGTCCAAATACTCTGTTTGATAATTTAAAAGAACATATAAATACGATATCCTATATAGCTACAGTGGGGAAACCGGTAGAGACAAATGTTCCACATCATTTTGCTTTCCGTGGATGTGATGATATTACCTATATTGTTTCTGCATATTTGGCGGCAAAAGTGGTTAAAAAGTGTGGTGTAAGAACGTTTGTACTACAGAATATGTTAAATACACCAAGGAGTACTTGGGGGATTCAAGATTTGGCGAAGTCAAGAGCATTGTTGGAACTTGTCCAAGAACTTCAGGACAGTAATTTTAGAGTCATTTTTCAGACAAGGGCGGGATTGGATTATTTTAAACCTAGTCTGGATAAGGCAAAGGTACAGCTAGCAGCTGTAACTGCATTGATGGATGATATTGAGCCAAATAATAACCACAGTCCAGAAATTATTCATGTTGTAAGCTATAGTGAAGCTCTATTTTTGGCAACCCCCAATATTCTTAATGATAGTATTAAAATTACCAGAGCAGCGTTAGCCAAATACAGAAAGATGCGTAAATTAGGGATGACTCCGGATGTTATGACAGACGAGATCAAAACGAGAACAATAGAGTTATCTTATGCCGCAAGAAAGGTAATTAAAGCCATGGAAGATAATATTCCTGGTTTGTATACTCCTGAAGGTTTATATATAGCGTTTACTGCGGGATTTCTTCCAGTACCTGAGTTATGGTCTGATTCTGACGAGTTTTTACATGCCAAATGCTGGGAAACAAAAGTGATGAATGGGGGTGTAGTACTAATTGACCATGGCTTATTGATGACTGTTGATGCGAGGATAAATCGAGCAGTTAGTTATATTCCTGATGCTCAGTATATACTTAAACATAAATATGGTAGAAATTGACTGTTTATAATATAGAAGGCGAGAAAATAGTCATACTCTCAAACAGTAAGTACAGGTAATAAATTATAAGAGTATCTGAAGACAAATTTGAAAATGAAATATAGCTATTTACAGAGGTAATTGCTTTTATGACTAAAAATATTTTAGTTACACGTTCGTCTATGCCACCGTTGGAAGAATATATAGATGAGATAAGGGATATGTGGAATTCCCATTGGCTTACCAATATGGGACCTAAACATAAGGAGTTACAGGAAAAATTAGAAGAATATTTAGGCGTTGAACATATTGATTTGTTGACTAATGGCCATATGGCACTGGAACTTTCGATACAGGCAATGAATTTGCGAGGAGAAGTTATAACCACTCCTTATACATTTGCATCTACAACACATGCTATAGTTCGAAATGGTTTAATTCCTGTATTCTGTGATATTAATTCAGTAGATTTTACTATGGATGTTACAAAAATTGAGGCTTTAATTACTGAAAGAACTTGTGCCATCCTACCAGTTCATGTATATGGAAATATCTGCAACGTAGAAGAGATTGAACGAATTGCCAAGAAAAATAATTTAAAAGTAATTTATGATGCAGCCCACAGCTTTGGAGAAACTTATAAGAATATAGGAATTGGAAATTTTGGTGATGTATCTTGCTTTAGTTTTCATGCAACTAAAGTATATAATAGTATTGAAGGCGGTGCAGCTTGCTTTCATGATAAGGAATTTGGAGAAGCTCTTTACAATCTGAAAAATTTTGGTATTCATGGAACAGAGTGTGTCGAAGCTGTAGGTGCAAATGCGAAAATGAACGAGTTTTGTGCTGCTATGGGAATATGTAATTTGCGTCATTTGGATGAGGAAATTACAAAACGAAAGGCTGTCGTAGAACGTTATCTGTGCTACTTGGATGGTATAGATGGTATTCAACTTAATCCTGTCCAGCCAGAAGTAGTATCAAACTATGCTTACTTTCCAGTTGTTTTTAATGAAAAAGTATATCATTCCAGTCGTAATGAGGTATTTGATATGTTAGCAAAGCATGGTATTGGAGCAAGGAAGTATTTCTATCCGATAACGAATGAATTTGAATGTTTTAAAGGAAAGTTTAATGGACATGATACTCCGGTAGCATTAGATATCAGTAATAGGGTCCTTACCTTACCACTTTATGCGGATTTGGCGTTAGAAGATGTAGATCGTATTTGTGAGATTATATTAAGTTGTAAGAAGTAAAATTGAAAATGTAAGTAACATAGCTAATAAGAATGGTAAAATATATAACAGTAAAATATGTTAAATATATAAGGGGGTAACGAGAAATGTGTTTTTATATTGGGATTGAAGATTTAGCAGCGAACGCACTTATAGAAGTATTGAAAAAGAGTCAAAAAAGATTCCTTACCTATAATGAAATTGAAAGTTATGGTTCAGAAGTAGTTCAACTATTAAAGGAAAGTGGTGAAAAAGCAGTATTGATTCTCTCCAGAGATAATACAAATGCTTTTTTTAGAAATTATTCTGAATTTTTTGAAGAAAGTGAGCAAAATGGTAGAAAGGGAATCTTATTAAAAGCCGAAAAGCAAATAGATGATTTAATAAAACAATTCAGAGGCTATTTGGCTTTGGATGTTTTGCTTGCATTCATGGATCAACGCTCTGTTCAAGCTTTGGGAGTATAATTATGAAAGCATACAAAAGATTGAAAGATCCAATTTATGGATATATACAGATTCCCGTAAAATATATGACAAATATTGTGGATACAGCAGAATTTCAGAGATTGCGGAGGATAATACAAACGAGTTATTCTCCGCTCTATTCGTCTGCAGTTCATAATCGCTTTGTTCATTCGATTGGAGTTTTTTATTTGGGGACTTTGACTGTTAATCAACTGAAAAAAGAGATATCAGAAAAAATTAATACATCGCTTGATTTGGAAATAATCGGAGAAATATTTAAACTGGCTTGCCTGTTGCATGATGTAGGCCATGCGCCGTTTTCGCATACTGGTGAAAATTTCTTTCTGGGTGAGAATTATGATTATTCACAGCTACATTTTAAGTTGGCGGAGGCGATTGGAAGTTCTGGATTCAAGAAAGACATTCCTGAAGACACAAGTCTTTCGGCTGCTCCGCATGAAATTATGAGTGCGTTAATAGGAATATTGAGATATACTGTGTTTTTTGGTGATGTGGAACAAAAAGAATTTTTTGCAAGATGTATTACAGGATATAAATATTCTTTTGAGTCGATTGAAAACAGTATTAAAAATTGTTTTATATCGATGCTTAATTCTAAAATAATTGATGTAGATAAATTGGATTATTTAATTAGAGACGCTTATATAACAGGTTTTGATACAGTAAATATTGACTTTGAAAGATTGCTTTCTTCACTCACAATATCCAAGAATGATGGACGATATGAAATTGCATATTATAAGAACGCAATTAGTGTTATTGAAAATGTCGTTTATGCACATGACTCCGAAAGAAAGTGGATTCAGACACATCCAGTAGTCCTCTATGAAGCTTATATACTGCAGCACATCATTGCTTATTTGAGCGGAAAGATAGATACTAGTACCCAAAAACTTTTTTCGTTGGAGACATTAAGTGTAAAAGGGCAAAAGTTTGATCATAATTTATTTATTTCTTTGTTATGTGATGATGATATTATTTATTTAATGAAAAATATTTTTAAAAATGATTTAGGAAAAGAATTTTTTGAGCGCAGAGAAAGAAGACATCCAGTATGGAAATCGGAAGCGGAGTATAAAGCGTTCATCCTGGATTTGACAACAGGTGGAAGCCTTTTAAAAAATTTTGAAGAAGCTATGGCAGTTACAGCAAAGTACCTGATCAAAAGTACAGATTCCTGGGTAATAGACAATGCATTAATTAAAAAACTAGAAAAAGAAAAAGAAGCTCTTGATAGTACAGATATGGATCCGGAAACCAAAAAAGTGCAGTTAGAAAATAAGGAAATGATTTTGAAAGTGGTTCATTCTTTAAAAGCATATGCTTCAGAAAAGAATCTGGATTGCAATTTTATTATTTTAATGGCATCTCAATTTAATAGCGGCTTTGGTAAGCCGGATTTTTCAGCAACTAATATTGCTTTCCAAATGAAAGAAAAAGAGAAACTTGCTAAAGTGGGAGATATCGTATCTTCCTTAAAGGCGAAGGAAAGAGATAGGGATAATTTCTTTTATCTTTTCTATAAAAGGAAAATAGAATCAGGGATAGAGGATATAGATATAGATAATCAGGAAATATGCAAAAGACTTTTTAAAGACGTTGTATTTTAAGTGCTGTATGATAGAATCCATTTTTTCAGCGTATTTTATGCTTGAGTAATAGAAAATGAAGAAAATGTATAATTGTTTCCGTATGTGTAAGAGGATGTGAAAGAAGGTTTTTATGAATATTAGAGAAAAGGTTTCAAATCTGGTAAGATACTGCGGAGGTTATGAAGGCCATTCCTTTATGGTCGATGAACGAAATTCAGGTGATTTCAATATTGAATTACCGGAGGAAAAGAAAATAAGAGAGAACTTGGAAAAGCTTAGATTTATTTTGCTTACTGGAGAAGCCGGCGATGGAAAGACAAGAATGCTAAAAAATCTAAGTGAAGAATTGACTGGCCAGGGATTTGAGATATGCATGGATTTTTCAGAACTTGATAAGGTGCATAAAGTTGCTGCTATAGATAAGCTTGCTAATATCATAGATGGTAAATCTGAAGGAAAATTTATATTGGCAGCTAATATAGGCATTTTTACGAAGACTGTTCTTCAACTGCGTCCGGATATAATAAAAAAGCTTAGGATAGAGAGAGATGATATACTTATAATTAATTTTGAAAGACGTAATCTGGCAGCAGATAAGGATTTTTTTCATAATTTAGTAACATCCTTTCTCGAGTTCGATAGAGAGAGTGCCTGTGATGACACAGAATGCCCTTGGAAAGGGAATTGTTTGTATAGGATGAATATGATAAACTTAGTGGATAAGGGACTGGAAGGGCTTCGAGTCCTCTGTGATGCGGTTTGTCTAACTGGAGGACATATTACATTCCGAGAACTCTTGTCACTAGTTTCATATATGGTAACGTTTGGACAAGATTGTGAGAAGCGCAGAAGTGAGAAGACGCAGGGAGAATTATATTATTACCAGATATTTAATATTATAGAGGATCCGAGGCTGCAGAAATTTTGTTCTTTGGATCCTGCAAAAGCAAGAGCGAGAGAAGTTAATAAGCATTATCATGATAGAGAAGAATGTATAAGGGAGAGAAGAAAGAGCTTTTTTGAGGATGATATAAAGGCTGAAGAAAAATATGCGCTTCTGTATGCTGATTACTTAAAAGAATTTTATTCTGTCTTGAAAATTATGAATACCCAAATCCCTTATTACTTTAGCACCATAGATAATGGAGTAGATGAGAATCTTATAAAGTTGAAGATGGGATTAAGTAAAATAACTCGGGCTGGAAATACCAATTTAAAGATGACAGTGGCTGACACGCCCAGTATATTTGATGGTAGTATTCAAACAGAGTTTGATATAAACAGTAATATAGAAACGGTATGGAAAAGATATGATCTGGATTTGCAGAACTGTATGGAAAATAATCTGTCCGAAGGGCGGGAAAATCGTTTTTTCCTCAGCTATGTATATCCGTCGGAGGATGGTAAAAGCCTTCAGGAAATAAGTATGCTCATTGATTATCCTCTTTTTCGGTTTCTTTTGTTGGCGGCAGACGATTATCATATGGATAGAACCGGTATTTCCATTGAAGAGTATGCCGTAAACACATTTTATAGAAAAGTACTGCGTTCTATGCCGAACGCCTATCATAAGGCACATGTAAGGTTTGACGAAATGAAAAAAAGGAACTTAACCAATTTCAGCCTGGAACTGAAAAGCCAAAACAGTTTATTATTTGGGAATAAGAGCATAGTAATGATTGAAAAAGAGTCGGAGGCTTGAGTATGAATAATGAGGCGTTAACAGCGCATGTAGGTGTGTCAGCTCCTGAAACCCCCAAATATCTACTGCTGAATAATTTTTTAGCTGATTTTTTCGAGGCGCGTAAGCATGGAGCGGACAGTTACAGTTTTGAGCATTTCAGCAGTAAAAATGTAGGAATATTAGTTTGCCAGGAAAGTGACCCTGAAGCAAAGGAGGAATTAAAGCGCTCTTTTGATCAATTTCTTTTATGCTTTACAGGGAGAGAAATACTGTCAGGAATAAGAAGCGGCGGTGACAATATTTATATGCCTTTATCCTTGGACATGCTGGGAAGTGCAAATGTGAATCTGCGTCATTTGCTTTATCATTTGGCATTTGCGGATGAAAGGCGGAAGTGCCTGAATGCGGAACAAATACGAGAAGAATTATACACCTATCTGTATGAGGATTCAACAGGTATATATAATATTGTCAGCAGGTTTAGCGGTATTGAGAAAGAGCGGCGTATCAAGGGAAATGTGACGCCAAGTTTTGAGGATTTAAAGAAAGAAAGATTTTTCAGAAACTTAGGTGGTCAGTTTAACAAGGATCTACATACACTTTTGACGCATAAACATTTTCGGGGACAGGATTTTTATAAAAGATTAGATGATCTTGCAGAATTATTAACAATGTATGTGGTGTTTTTCTTTGTGAGAAGAGTTACAAAGGCTGTGGAACCGCCTGCTTTATTGTGTAAGGGTTCTACTGACAGTGGCTGGAATGATAGTGCATGGAATCGCGCCTGCTATTCAAACTATAAGTCTTTTCGGGAACACTACTCAAATTTGCTTTCAGAATTTTATATTGGAAGAGTGAGACTGAAGAGCCAGGGAGAGAAAGATAAAAAGAAAGATGGAGAGATAAAAATCGAAGTGTCCAATAAGGATGGGATAATTTATGTGGGTGAGAAGACATTCAAAGATTACGCCAATGATGTTTTTGATGGTAATTATAGAGATGGAAATAAACTGAATCAGAAAGTTGAGAGTGTGTTTCGGCTGAAAGATGGATGTAGCGAAGAGTATTCACCGGAAGAATTTGTTGACTACTATCTACAATTAACTGGGAAAATATCGGGAACAAATCAGAAGAGAATTTTTAACGTGTTGCAAAGCAGTGGAAAAGAAATTGGCTTTGTTCATCCTCCAACCCGCTCCAGGTTTAAGTATTTTGCCATGTCAGGAGAACTGACGGCTTTTCTTGTAAGACTTTATTTGGCGCAGAAGGATTTGGAATATGCATTTTTGGAGGATTTTATTCAGTCCCTTGAAGCTAATTATGGTATTTATATCCGAAAAGGTAAAAAAGTGGAAAAGTTATTAACGAAATATGGCATCAGAGTAACACAGCAGGAGTTTAACAGGAATGAACAAGCTTTTCTGGATACATTAGATCATGTTAATTGTTTAGTGCGTTTGTCGGATAGTGGCTATGTCGTTACGTTACCCGAAAAAAAAGGAGAATTCAGGCTGTTATGAAAGAAGATATAAAATTTCAACTGGTGGCCAAATATCTTAAAGCCTATGTCCTGGAATTGACCAAAGAGGAAAAAGAAACATTTCTGGCAATTACAGATATAAGTTCAGATTTATTACCGGACGAATATATCCCATCAGTGGAAGGATGTACATTGATTCGTATAGAGCCGGAGGATTATTCCAGTGCAGTTCGATATAGAAATGACGGAAGCGTAAAAAAACTGGTTTTACTTTATAGCGATTCAGTTAGAAGGATTGATTCTCTAAAAGATTTTATTGAGTGTCCGATTATTCCGGAAGAGAAGTCTGTTCTTTGGAGGCTGCTTTGTGATGTATTTGATATAAATTATACAGATGATAAAGCAGAGGAATATGTTTCAACACTGGTCCAGAGTGTCCCTATCGAAATTGGAGATTTTTTGAGGTATATGGACGACTGTATTTCTACAGAGAAAGGAGAAAGAAAATTTTCCAGGAAAAAATTGAATGATAAAGTTTGTCGATTTGGGGTATGGCGTACAGCGGGAAATTTCCCAAATAAGACAATGCTGCAAAGGCATCTACGTTACTCCAGGCCAGATTTTATACGAAGCAGGCTGGAAAAAGCCTTGGATGATGAGGCTCTGGATGAAACAACAAGAAAGGAAATCGTAGCTGCTCTGAAAAATGAGGAACTTGAAACCCTGATTAAAAATGTTGATTTATCGAAGGTGGATAGATACTTCAGATATAAAAGATCAGATAATAAAAATAAAAAAAGGGAAGAAGATGAAGAGCATAGTTATGCCTATTCTTATGAAAAGCTTTTGAAAGAAGAGGAGCAAAATATTTTTTGTGTGGAGGAAGATATTAAAGTAAAAGACGAGGATTCGGAAGAGGAAAAGAAGGATGAAACGGATCCGTTTATTGACGCCTGCCGAACTTTTTTGTTGAAGGAGGATGAGCTTCAAGAAAGCAGAGGGGAAATACTAAACCTAATCACTATAGTGGACGAGTATGCTATCCCTGATGAGAAAAAGGCAAAATGGAAAGAGTATTTATATGATTTTTTATATGAATTTGACAGAGCTCTGGATCGGGGAGACTATAGGGTAGTTACACCGGTAAAGCTTTGTGTTTATTGTGAAAAACAGAAGAAATTTATTTCAATATATTTTAAAATGATGTCATGGCTTCTGGAAGATGAGGCTATGAATCATTTGTGTGATGGGACGGATTTGATTGAAAAACTGCAGACACTATTTTGCAGGGGCGATAAAAATGGGATAGATATGCCTTATTATCATCCGATTGCAGGATTATATTTTTTGCGTTTGAAAGAGTTGTATGAAATGGCTTGGGAAGAAGAAAAAGGGATGGGGCAGCTTTCTGAGATTCCTTACTATATGGTGGAACAAGAAAAAAACTGGTATCCAATCCGCTTCCTTCAAAAAGAACATATATTATATCAACTGGATTATACCAGCCTACGTCTGCCTGCAAGAATAAAGTTTTATGAAAAGGGAAACGGGGGAACAAATTCCCCTGTTAATTTCCGGCTTCTTAACAGTGTAATTGAAGAATATATTATTAAAAATCCCTTTCTTGGGGAATTATACATTAGTATTGTTGATATGGATGATGTTCGGGGACTACCATTCTTGATTAACAGATTGCAGCGGCTTGTAAACGGAGATGCATGTCTTCTTAGCAGAATAACAATTAATATAGTAAGTTTAAAGGAACGAGAACTTAAACGAGAACTTTCCAGGTTGTATGATATGGGGATGGGAAATCCGGGTATTTATTTTCGTTTTACACGAGGTAAGTATACGAAAGATGGCCGGGAACTGGATTTTGAGGGACTCTTGGAGAATTGTGATCTTATTTTTTTTGCGGATACGGATGTGATGTATAATTCGGGAAAGCTAATTCGTTATACAGAGGAGCCCAATGCGGTAAGAAGAAGGTTGGAAGAATTCGATTTGGATGAGCAGGTATCTTACTTACTGAAAGGAAAAAATTATATTGAGCTTTTGTGGGATACTCTGCAGCGTATCCAAAATGGTGGAGAGGCAATTCTGTCCAGGTGGAGTAATCAGGAACTGAATTTGCGTAAATTGAAGGAACTTGGGAAAAAAATACAGATAGATCCCCATTTTGAAGCAGTTATAATTAGCGCAAATGAACGGCTTTTACGCCATATTTATCAAGAAGAATATTATCGGATTAGCAAAAACAGAGTAAGTGGGAATGAGAGTATACTGTTGTCTCTTTCACAACAAAACAGAAAACGCAAGCTGAGTACAGGACTGAAGAGTACGGCTGAGATATCTTTGAGCAGGCTATTGGATGAATTGTCAGGAGAAGAAGACTTCTGCAGGCAATTACTGGAAAATGAGAATATGCAGGAAATTCTACTGCGTGCAATATATGAGGAGGGCAAGATTCATTTTCAATGTGTTATAGAAACAAATGATGAAGAGTCGGCTGGGGAAGAAAAAGAAAGATATCAAAATTTTGCAGAAGAATTAATAGGTTATGCGTTTACTGGTAAAGGATATTTGGGTGAAAGATTCAGGGAAATGTTGATTAATGAATTATATGGGAGAACTGAAGAGTATTCCATGACTATGGCATTATATCAGTTTGGCAAATATAAGTGTGAATTGCCTGAGGTTTGGGCAACCATACAGAAGTCAGTGAATCAGGAGAATCCAATATACCGAAGTACAGATGTAATGGAATTGCTTGATATGTTGGATTTTTTTCATGAGTTAAAGGTCGTGGATGAAAGTTCTATCACAAGATTTCAGGAATACTATAAAAAAGAAATGCTGCTGAGTACCTTAACAGTTGCAGAAAGAGACAAGCTTTTGGGAGAGAGAATCAGGAAGAATATGAAGGATTTATACGAAAGGATAAGGGATTGAAATGGCGGGGGCAGGAAAAAATCAGATAGTGATGATAAATTCTTTCAAGGGAGGCGCGGGAAAGACTACAGCAGCTTTGTGCAGATGTGTGACAGAATATAAGGAAAAGCGTAACTGTAATATTTATTATATTGATATGGATGTTCTAGGTACGGGAGTAAGCTATATATTTGATTTGAAGGATCAAAGAGTATATTATAACGATGTTGATGATTGCGATAAGCAGAATATTTTTAATAAGGTGAAGAAGATTTCCTGGGATGAGGAGAGCGGAAATAATTTTTATGTAGCAGCCTTGAATCCTTCGGTCAGAATTAAGCCGCCTTATGGAGGGCAGGACAGGCTGAGAACGCATCCTGATGTGGGAAGAGGAATACTCAGGAAGAAGATAAAGGAGATAATAAATCATATTGTTAATGGGGGAGGTAATAATCTGATAGTTCTTGACTGTGCGCCGGGAATATCATACATGGAAGATATTATTTTGGAAGATCTTTATCAGTTGGAGAAAAATAATAAAAGAGGAGTTTCAGTAGAGGAAATATATGTGATAACACCTGATTCTTCTCATATGAGAAAGGCGGTGGACAATCTGAATCAATGCAGTGCATATATGAGACTGCATAAGAGAAAAATAACTGTATTGGTAAACGATTTGTATGACTGTGAGGGAATAGATAAAAGGTGTAGGGAAATCGGAGCCGAGAATTTTCATTTTAAAAAGGAAGATGTGATTCATATGCTTTATAATGATTTGAATCTTCATGAAGTAAGAATTCTTTATCAACCGTATTACGAAGATATTCTCAAAGTAAGTATTATTAAAAATGAAATCAAGCTGATAAATAGGATGGATTATTTTTATGTATGGCCAAAAGATGGTGAAATATGTGCAAAATGGGAAGCGGAAGGAATGTAAATGGAAAAAGAATATCATATCGTAAATGATGAAGGAATGTATGATTATTTTTATGATTTATTAAATGGTAAGTTAGATTTCCTTATATCCTCTAATGATAAAAAAAAGAAGGGAACAGAGTGGCAAAAAAGTCTTATTTCATATAATTTTGAACAGATTTATGAAACACGGAGGGTAGTGTATTCAGAGAAAGAAGTTTGTAATGAGCTTTGTATAATGGATGATATTCTACAGATTTTTCAGACCTTTTTTTGCATTCCGGGAATCGACCGCTTATGGATAAATAATTATGGAGCAATAGAAAATGACATTTTCCTGGAATATGATGCAAACAATGGAAAACCTAAGAAAATAAGAGAACATTGTAAACATCAGTATCGCAATGTATATCTTGGTTCCCTGCTCATGTTGGAATACGGTTTTCTAAATGCAATGACTGATTGTATTCTTAACTCGAAGTCTTTATTGGCAAGTTATATAAAATCGCTGGCTGGTGAGAAAGAAAATGAAATAAAAAAAGTTTTGTATCAAAGCTATTTCCTCAGCGCTATGTTTCATGATATTGGATATCCTTTGGTCTTTTTCTTACGTAAGGCAAAAGAGATACACCAATATGCTCCTTTTTATAAAATAATTTCATCCAGTGTGAAAACAGAATTTACCGAAATCAAGGCTATACTTGCTGAAAGTATTTTGTTTCAAATTGTTCCTGAAAAGAAAATTGAAGAAAAGTATATAGGTAATGATCATGGATGCTTATCCGCAATTAGTTTTCTGTTAAATTTTTATTCTACAGGGAGTATCTTCGCGTTGGAAACAACAGAACGCTGTATCGTGGAAACGACTGGCTTGGCTATATATAGGCACACAGATCATTTAGAAAATGATTATATGATATTTGAAGAGGATCCATTATCTTATATGGTCCGTTTATGTGATGATCTTCAGGAATGGGAACGGTTCCTTATGGTTATAAATGATAAACATAATTTCCTGAAATGTACAAAGTGTGGAAGTATTGTAAAGGCAGAGGGACGTAGTTATCATTGTGAATGCGGTGCAAGATATGAGAAAATAACGCATATAGTAAATAAAAAAGTAAATTACATCAGTCTTTGTAATTCTCTGAAGCTGTTTTTGGATAAAGATAAAAATGAATTAGAAATTTATCTTGACTTTGATTACTATAAACAGATTGAAATTATATTGGATGATTATACTTCTGTAAAGAAAAGACATGAAGATATAGAAAAAATAAAACAATATCTGGAATATCAAAAATATATTCCTAACATTAAAGTGAATGCATGTTTGTCCAATAATCCTATATGTTTAATAGAAAATTTCTTGGAGGAAAATGAACTTTCTATATCGGTACTGAAAGAGGAGGAAGAGAAAAATAGGGGGCTAAACGAGGCTGGCAGGAGAAAAGCACTGAAGTTTTTGGAAGAAATTGAGTTTTATATTCAGAATAAAACAGAACGTGAGCGTAAATTCGGTAAAGAAATAGAAGAAGATATATTTGTTTATGGAGAAAATGCAATTTTGTTTGTTGAAGAATATTTAGGGCAGATACATTCTTTGATGAAAAGATATGAGATGTAACATTGTAGCAACAATGCAATTATATATCAAATGAGTATAGATAAAATATCAATATTAATTAGTTTTTACAAAGGGAAATGTAGGATATAGTGCTGTTGTTAGGTATGTTTATAATTATGAACAAAGTAGGGGCGGATTATATTTTTGAATGGATTCAGATATACAGACATTTCATGTAGACGAGGAATAAAGAATGAATTTTTGTAAATTAGAAAAAAGAAAAGAATTCTGGTTTCTATATACATTATTTTTTACTATCATATCTGTAATAATATTTTTACCATTTATAATTAAGGGAAACAGTTTCATAAGAGATGGGGATGGTTTTAATCAGACCTATCCAGTATTAATTTATATTGGAAAGTATCTACGGGAGTTGTGGCAGGGAGGTTTTAACGCTAAAAATTTTGATTTTACGTTGGGACTTGGAGAGGATGTTATTACATCCCTGACATGGCTTGGATTTGGAGATGTTTTTACTATATTATCTGCATTTTGTCCTGCTGAAATGGCTGCTTATTTATTTTCCTTTATTGTGTTATTGAAAATGTATTGTAGTGGAGCGGCGTTTGCTGCATATGGTTTTTATCATGGATTCCGTAAAAATGCAATACTTTTGGGAAGTCTTCTTTATGCATTCAATAAATTTTCTCTTGTTATGGGAATGGAGTTTTACCAGACACTGAATCCTGTTGTCTGGCTTCCGCTTTTTGCTTTGGGGATAGATTTGGTAGCAAAGAAAAAAACAGCGGTTTCATCTCTTTTTATTTTTACTGTATTTATACAGAGTCTTAATGGTTTTTATTTTTTGTATGTTAATACGATATTCTGTGCTATTTATTATATAGCAGCTTACTGGGTTGTAGGAGGAAAAGAATGCTCTTTCTTAGATTTCTGTAAAAAATCACTACAAGTTACTTTAAACTATATACTGGGAATCATGATGGGGGCATTTGTTTTTGTTCCTGCAATTGTGGGATATTTTGGAAGCAGCCGTACGGAAAGAAGCTTTCAAAGTATAAGGGAACTTCTGTTTTATCAAGGCTCAACATATTTAACATATATAAAATGGCTGTTGATACCAAGAGCATGGCAGCAGTGTTTGAGTTTACCCGCAATATGTATTTTTGGTGTGATAATAATGTTGAGCAAGAAGTACAATAATAAATTTATCAAGCTTTTAGTAGGTCTGTTTTTATTAATGTTTCTAATTCCGTTCACAGGATCTTTAATGAATGGTTTTTCATACAGTATTGATAGATGGAGTTTCATGATATATTTTTGCTGTGCAGTTTTGGTAATGGACATTTTGAACAGTGGTGTAAAACTGCAGTTATCCAAAATAATTTTGTATTGTGCTATAGTCGTTTTAACATTAGGAATGCAGGCGTTTTCCGAAGAGGAAAAAATTGGGACTGTTCTTAGGATATTAGTATATGCAGTTCTTGTTTTTAGTTCTGTCATTTTTTGTTTAAAGTATTGTATAAAAGGGGAAAAACTTGGTCTACATACGAGAAAAGAGATTTGGCTTGTTTCTCTTTGGGTGATGGCAAATATAATTTTGAATGGACTGTTTATAAATGGTCCTGTAACATTAGGAGGGGATGGTTATAGCGCTGGATTTTGTGCGTACAGGGATGTATACAGACAGATTGAAAATAGTGTGGCAAACGGATTCCAAAACGAGGAAGGGTTTTACCGAGTCGATGTCTATGATTCATCTTTGGGAGGCTCTTTAGTATTGGATTATAAGGGTGCAACACAGTATTTTTCTATAACCAATGATAATATTTTTGAGTTTTTTAAGCAGATGTCCATATCTCCAGGGATTCGTTCGGCATCTCATATTATAAAAGGGCTTGATAGCAGATTAGTGATGGAAACTTTATTGTCAGCCAAATATTACCAGGAATACAGAGCGACTTCTGATGGGAAATATGAGCCCTATATAATGGAGAATCCATATGCGCTGCCTTTCGGTTTTACTTACAGTAGTTGTATGTCAAAAGATGCGTTTGATAATCTTACTGAGTTACAAAAAATGCAGGTTCTTTTGGAAAATGTAGTGATGGAAGAAACTTTTGAAGGACTGGAAATTAAAAATGCTTTGGTTGAGGATAAGTGTAAAGAGTTGAAATGTAGTTACAGTTTGGAAAATATTAATATTGATAGAAACAAATTGTCTGTGGATACGGACAGTCTGATATTTATTGATATAGATAATATTCCGATTCGAGGAGAAGGAGAATTATATATACGTTTAAATGATTTAATACTGTATAGCAATACACCAAGAGATATTCAGATTGGTAATAAAAATATTCAGCTTAGAAGTCCGCAAAGTCTCTACTATATAGGTGAAAACGACTTCCTTGTAAAGGTGTCGGTACCAAAAAATGGAAGAGTAGAAATTGGTTTTACGAAACAAGCTGAATTATCTCTGGATTCTATACAAGTATTTTGGTATGATATGAATGAATTTCCTAGCCAGGTAGCAGAATTAGAAAAAGAGCATCTGGAAAATTTAAACGTAGAAAATGGGAAAATTACCGGAAGTATAAATGTGGTAAGTGATAAAGTATTGTTTTTGAGCATACCTTATAGTTCTGGCTGGAAGGCGAGAGTTGATGGTAGTCCGGTGAAGATACAATGTGCTAATATTGGATTTATGGCTATTCCTTTAGAGGCCGGAGAACATTTTGTGGAATTAGTTTATATAACGCCGGGAATGCGGGAGGGGATTATGTTGTCAATCTTAGGCATTGTGCTTTTCGCAGTTCTATTAATAGGGAACCAAAAGGCAGGAGCAAAGTATGAAAATTAAAGTAAGTATAGGTGAATCTTTATATTATATGTTCTGGATTCTGATGTTGGCTGCAAAAGGGTGGGGGCTTTATGAAGGTATGACAGCCTATAATATCTGTTTGCTGTTAGCTTTTGTATGTATCATCATTAAGGTCCTGGTAGAGAAACATGATATAATTGAATGGTTGGTAATATTGGCATTGTTGCTATTGGGAGGTATTGTTTATTATTTTTCTACAGAAAAAACGCCTTTAATTTATATTATGATGATTATAGGAATAAAAAATGTTCCCGTTCATCGAATCTTTAAAATAGGTCTTCCTATATGGGGCGGATGTATGGGAATACGTGCGCTTCTGGAGATAACAGGGATATCTCAGGGTTTAGTGCTGGTGCACGAAAAGTTAGGTCTTGGGCCGATTATCCGCTGGTCTTTTGGATATCCCCATCCAAATGTTCTTCAGATATCCTATGCAGTTTTAACAGCATTTATTTTATATCTTTCTGCAAAAAGAGGAAAAGCGCAACTTAAACTGCTTCTGCTGCTGTTTTTGGGAAACTGTTATGTGTTTTTATATTCGGTAAGTTATACTGGAGTTGTTTTAACTTCATTGTCTCTTATTACTTTTTATTATTTTGTGAACAGAAAGGAATTTAGCAGATTGGAAAAGGCGGCGATGCAAGGCGTCCTTCCATTTTGTATTATTTTTTCTATTGTGGGGCCTTTATTAACAGAGGAAGGTATGCTGCTGGAAAAATTGGATCCGGTTATAAATAAGATATTAAATACACGTTTCCTGGCATCACGGGTTTATATGGATTTCGGAATAGGTCTTTTTGGAAAATCGCCGACAGAATTGAACACAGGTTTTGCGTTGGACTGTTCATATGTGTCACTGTTGGTAAGGGATGGAATCATAATATTCATTTTAGTCTTTATTGGTTATTGGACAATGATAAGATATTATATACATGAAGGAAGAAGAAAAGAACTTGCAATTATACTATCATTTCTGGTAGCAGGAATTTCAGAGCCCTTTTTATTTAACACATCCTTTAAGAACCTTTCTTTCCTGTTTATGGGAAATTATTTATATGAAGTATTGGGAAGGATAGGTGTCCCAGGACAAGTGGCTATTAATAAATCAGGAGTGGACTTAACAAAAAAGGAATGGTTATTGCCTGTTGGACGATTGATGGAAGTTGTACAACGGATTGGGAAGGGCTGGAGAAGTGGGAAAAAGGTTATAGTATGCATGGGTATAATAGCAGGGGCTACAGGTGTTTTGATGTATAAGTTGTTCGTTTTTGTCCCTGCCAGTATTTATGTGGGAGTTGGAAATACAGATTGTGGGAAAAGAGCGGAGTTATATCTTGATAGAAATGATTTACCAGAGGATTTTAACAGTCTTATTTATGAATATCAGGGTCCAGATTATCCATTATATGAATTTTCGGATAATTTAATTAAGTTGGAAGCCGTGAGGGGAATGATTAGTTGGGCACTTATTGGATTTGTTATAGGGGGAGTGACATTTGCTGTGTTATATAGTTGGCTGAAAATTAAGGATAATAGGAAAAACTAATAAAGAGGAAATTTGTATGGGAAATCAAAATAGTGATGATACCAGCAAAGCATTAGGGTTGATATACAAAATTATATTTGGTATTTTTTCTTTAATTATGGTATATCTTACATTATTAAGTCTATTTAGTTCGTGTTATTTAGGCATTTTTGTATTTGATGATGGAGAGGTAAATAAGGAACATACTTTTTGGGTTAGTGATAATTTGATTTTGCTTATTGCTATTAGTATACTGGTTTTACTAATTATTAGTATAATAAACAAGCGTTGGGCTGTTCCGAAAGGTAAGTTTGTTAAATTAATTTTTGCAATATTTGTTTTAGCGGTTGGTTTATCCTTTCTTATACTTACAGGTTTGGAACCTCGCGATGACCAACTTGAAGTGATGAATATAGCGGCACAAATGAGAAAGGGGGATTTCTCAGCTTTTATGAGGACTGGATATCTTTCTTTGTGTCCGCATCAAGCAGGATTGACCTTATATTTTTATTTACTTTCTTTTATTTTTGGTGTGAATAATTATTTTTCAATACAGGTTCTAAACTTATTTTATCTTTTGGGAATATATTTTCTGCTATCAAAATTATCTAAACTTATATTTATTAATGCGAAAAAAATGATAATAAGTTGGTTGAAACATTAACTTTTATAAGCAGTATTCTTTTCTTACCACTCTTTTTTTATATTTCTTTCGTGTACGGTACTTTGCCTGGGTTGTTTTTTTCGCTCTTGTCGATAATTTTTGAATTGCATTTTATTTCAAGTAAAAGAATTGTATATGCAATAGGAGCGGCTATTAGTATAGCTATAGCTATACAGTTAAAATCCAATTACGAAATATTTTTTATTGCGATTTTAATGATAGCTGTTTTTGAGGGGATAGTTTCTATTAAAAGAAAAGAAAGGGTAATTCCTTATGTAATTTTTTGTATAATGCTAATGGTAATGTTTTTTATCGGGAAAATACTAGTTTCCACAGTCTTATATGCCATTACAGGATATACTTTGGGGAAAGGCGCACCTGCAATAGCCTATGTAGCCATGGGTATTCAGGAAGGAAAGGCCGGACCGGGGTGGTGGAATTTTTATAATCTCGGTGTATATGTGAATAATGACTTTGACTACGACAAAACGACTAAAGAGGTGATTGGGGATATTCAAAAGCAAATTCGTATATTTGGAAGGGATTTTAAGTATACTGCTGGATTCTTTATAAGAAAGATTGCATCTATGTGGAATAACCCAACATTTGAAGGCTTTGACATACTAAAGTGGCGTATATCTTCTAATGTTAATTGTTTATCAAATAGTCTGATATATGGGCCATTATCCAGAGGATTAACTTATTATCTTAATATTCTACATACTCTTATTTTATCAGGAGTTTGTTATTGGATAGCTGGAAAAAACAAAAGAATAGAGGCAAGAGAACTGGTTCTTCCAATGATTATTATTGGAGGTTTTGTTTTTCACTTATTTTGGGAGGCAAAATGTCAATATATATTGCCTTATTTTATTTTACTTTTGCCTTATTCAGCTGAGGGGTATCAAATAGCAGGGGAATGGATTTGTAAACATTTAGAGAAGTTCAAATCTAATAAGGAATCCAGAAAAAAATATTATGTAGGATTTTTTATAGGTATTTTAAGTGTATTGGCATTAAATGGACTGAGTAAAACGGAAATTTTTCACGATGTTCTTTCGCTGAATAGTAATGAAGTGTATTATGAGGAATATTTGTATGAACAAAAGAATATGACTTATGAAAATCATTAAGGTAAAGGTGGGTATTCAGTGTAATATATTATACAGTATATTCTGATGCCTTTTATTGAAATTATGTAACTGTTCTCTAAGCCTAAAAATTTAAAAAGTAAAAATAAGGATGGTTTAGTCATAAATGAAAAGTATAAAAAAAAGATGCTCCTCCTCTGTACTAAATCATATGTTAATGCTAATATTTGGATTGACATTATTGCTATATTGTATGTATGTATGCGACTTACAGGAGGATATTCTTAAACAGGTGACTTTCGTCGCAAATCGTGATGAGTATCAGATTATTGAGAATTTTGTTTCAGGTATAGAGGTAAAACAGGAATTTATTAGTGCTGATGACTTTGAATTTATAACCTTAAGTTTTTCTGATCATGATAAAACTTTGTCTGGAAAAACTTACATCAGTATTTTAGATAAAGAAACAGATACATTGATAACTTATAGGGAATTTATTAACACTGATATTCATTATGGTAGGGCAGTAGTGGTTCCGGTTGAAAATGGTAAATCAGGGAAAGAATATAGCGTGGTAATTCAGGCTGAGGGAACAGGAGATACAGCACTCGGACTTTATGGATATAGTGCTGCTGCAGAGGATAGAAAAGCGGAAGTAAATGGTGATATATCAGACTTTGCAGTAAGTATAGGTATACATAAATATACAAATGCATTTAGTGTCTTGACTTTTCTAATTATGCTGATAGGATTTGCTGGGATGATTTTTACTTCAGTTGGTTGCTGTAAGTTTCATTTTACAAAAGAAAAGGTTTTTTTGTGTCTTGCGGTTCCGTTTGGAATATGCATGCTGTTGTTCCTTTCTAATAGCGCTTATGACGAGGAGAGGCATTTTAGTACCGTATATCATTATTCAAATGTTTTATTAGGATTAGCAGATAATGACGAGGAATTTCGGTTAACTATGCGGAAAGGGGATGCCCCCCAAATAGATAATAAGGCGGAGGGAAATATAGGCGGTAGAATTATCAATGCACAGGCACAGAATTTTTGGAAAAAACTGCAGCAAATAAATCAGCCTGCGGGAGACAGAACGCCAGTAATGGTTGAGCTAAGTAATAACAGAATTGTTACTGATAGTACAATAATAGAGTATTTACCAGAAGTGATTGGGATAACTATTGGACGTTTGCTGAATTTTAATTCTTTCTGGTTAGTTTTAACAGGAAAACTATTTGTATTTGTTTTTTATGTTTTTGTATGTTATTATGCGGTTAAAGTATCTCCAGTAATGAAATTGGGAATGGTTTTCATTGCTTCTTTGCCAATGAATATTTATCAGGCGACAGGGTATTCATATGATGGATTTACTTTTGCGGTGGGGTTATTAGTGTTTGCCCTTATTATGCGGTTATGGAATGGAAGTATTAAAAGAAAAGAATGGTTAGTGCTTGCCATAAGCGTTTTCGTGTTGGGATTTTGTAAAGGGGGAGTATATCTTTCACTTTTGTTATTATTGTTTTTAATTCCTAAAAGGCAATTTCTGTATTCTAAATGGAAAACTATTGTGTCATTAATATTTATTGGGGCTATACCTTTACTGGGGCATTACTTACCAGTCTTTATTGAAGATTTTTTAAATGTTTCTTCTTCGGGAATCCCTGTTAATTCAGAAGGAACATTTTATGAAATAATTTTTGTCATAAGAGAGCCATGGCAATTTATTTTAATGGTTATAAGAACTACATTAGAAAAGGCAGAATATTATTTAGGGGGCATCTTGGGATATAGAACGGCATGGAGTAATAAGCCTATTAGTTGGGTAGTTATGCTTCCATTTATACTTTTATTATTTATGACGAAGGATAGGGCTGACGGTGATAATTGCATAATAACATTTCGAAACCGTATCTTAATTGGCGTTTTTTTACTACTTGAATTCATAGGAATGCATGCTATATTTTTAAGGGAAACATCTATATATGATACAATAGTAAATGGATTTCAAGGAAGATATTTTCTTGTTTTTTTGCCTGTCATATTGTTGATTTTGAGAAATAATGATATACATATAAACCTTAAGTCTGAAGAAAGGATTAGCTGCCTTTTTTCTATGGCCCAATTTGTTTACTTGTATTATTTTATAAAAATGTTCATGATTTATTAAATCAAAATAAAATTTAAGGAAGATGTAAATGAATAAATTGTTAATAATTATTCCAGCATTTAATGAGGAAGAAAGCTTAGAGTTTGTGGTTGATAATATAATACACAATTTTCCCCAATATGATTATATAATAATAAATGATGGTTCTACAGATAATACAAAAGTTATGTGCGACAGAAAAGGATATCATTGTATTAATCTACCGATAAATTTAGGGCTTGGTAATGCTATCCGTGTTGGAATGATTTATGCTGAGCGTTATGGTTATGAATTTGTTGTGCAAATTGATGGTGATGGTCAGCATGTGCCAGATTTTATTGAAACATTGATACAAAAAATGAGTAGTTCGGAGGCAGATATTGTAATAGGTTCCAGATATGTAAATAAAAGAAAACCACATACCGCAAGAATGTTTGGAAGCTGGATTATATCAGCGGGTATACGTATAACAGCTAAAGGCAAAAAAATAGAAGATGTTACATCAGGAATGAGATTGTTTAATAGAAGAGTTATTAAATTGTATTGCAGGGACATGCATTACAGCCCAGAACCAGATACATTGGCCTATCTGCTTAATTGTGGATTTAAAATTGAAGAAGTGCAAGTGGAAATGAAAGAACGTTTTGCGGGAAGAAGTTATTTAAGCAGTTTTAATTCATTAAACTATATGTTGCGGATGTTGTTTTCCATATTTGTTTTTCAGTGGGTAAGAGTCAAAAGAAAAAAGGAGGGATAAAAAATGACATTTACACTTAGAATTGTATTGTTAATTATAGCATTATTTACTGGAATATGGATATTGTATAAAATTCATAAGAGTAAATTAAAAATGGAAGATGCCATATTTTGGATTTTATCTGCTTTTCTCTTATTTGTTATGGGAGTAATACCTCAAGTAGCCTATTTTATGGCCACTTTGTTAGGAATAGAATCCCCCTCTAACTTTGTATTTGCATTTCTTATTTTTATTTGCCTAATGAAGATTCTTTCTCTTTCAATTAAGGTTTCACAATTGGAAGAAAAACTTTCTATAATGGCAGATGAATCCGCATTGGAGTTTTACAAGTTACAAAATGAAAAAAAAGAAGGGGAAATACCGGTTGAAAAATAGTTTTGAAAGAAAAGTTTATTTTTGGAATGCGTTAGGAGGAATTGTAAGCGCAAGTACTTCTGTTATTATAATAATGGTTATAACACATACTACCGGTACATACGATGCCGGTATTTTTTCATTGGGATATGCAAATGCCATGTTATTCAGTAATATTGGGACTTTAGATACAAGAAGTCATCAGTGTGCAAATGCAATTGGCCGATTTAGTTTTTCTGATTACTATACTTTTCGGGTAGCAACTTCTTTTATAATGATTTTTGGGGCATTTATATTTGTTAATTTTTCTAATTATTCTGCAGAGAAGAGTATAATTACTATCCTGATGAGTTTTTATTGTGCAGTAATTAATATATCAGATATATTTCAGGGTAATGCTCAAATTAAAGGAAGGCGCTACACATCA
>ERZ780150.695-NODE-695-length-27320-cov-7.588520_pt1 | contig 27320 bp, 16 predicted proteins | sample MGYA00511019_ERZ780150 | MGnify/ENA primary metagenome ERZ780150 (study PRJEB29588, sample SAMEA2151633) | human gut metagenome | biome: human gut; feature: human-associated habitat; material: faeces | place: Denmark | collected 2008/2010 ...
GCTGATCTGGAATGGATTTTTGCACGTAACTATGAAGGTACTGAATAGTTACCATAAATTAAATTCCAATACGGCTTGTCCGTCCTCAGAATCTTATCTGCGGTTCTTTAAGAAATCCGGGATATTGATCTGGGTCTCGCCGCGCTGTGCCGGACGGTAAACCGGGGCATTTCCAGTCGGGATGTTGTACTTCGGTGCGGAAGTCTCTGTTGTAGCTGCTGCCTCAGACGGAGTCTTTACGGACGGAGCAGTTCTCTGAACCGGGGCCTGCTGAGCCGGTACCTTTGTCTTGTAGTTTGTGAAATCCTTCATTGCGCGCTCAACCGGTGTGTTTGCACCGTGTGCGTCAAGGCCTGTAGCGATAACTGTGATCGTTACCTCGTCCTCCGCATTCTCATCGTACATAGCGCCGAAGATGATGTTAGCGTCATCGCCTGCAAGCTCCTGAACATAGCCAGCAGCCTCGTTTGCCTCGATCAGGCTGATGTCGCCGGAAATGTTGATGATAACGTGGGAAGCACCCTCGATGGTTGTCTCAAGAAGCGGGCTGGATACAGCCTGCTTAACAGCCTCAAGTGCCTTCTCGTCGCCCTTCGCCTTACCAATACCGATATGAGCGATGCCCTTATCTGTCATAACCGTCTGAACATCAGCGAAGTCAAGGTTGATAAGACCCGGAACATTGATCAGGTCTGTGATTCCCTGTACTGCCTGGAGAAGAACCTCATCGGCTTTCTTTAATGCATCCGGCATGGTTGTCCGTCTGTCAACGATCTCAAGGAGACGGTCGTTTGGGATCACGATCAGAGTATCCACTGCGTTCTTTAAGTTCTCGATTCCCTTTAACGCGTTGTTCATTCTCTGTCTGGCTTCGAAGCGGAACGGCTTTGTTACAACGCCGACTGTAAGAATTCCCATGTCTTTTGCGATCTGAGCGATCACCGGAGCTGCACCGGTACCGGTTCCGCCTCCCATACCACAGGTAACGAATACCATATCTGCGCCCTTAAGTGCCTGGGAGATCTCCTCCTGGCTCTCCTCAGCTGCCTTCTCGCCGATCTCCGGCTTTGCGCCTGCGCCGAGTCCCTTTGTGAGCTTCTCACCGATCTGCATGGCAGTCGGAGCTTTACAGAACTGAAGCGCCTGTTTATCTGTGTTGATACCGATAAACTCAACGCCCATAATATTTTCTTCTACCATGCGGTTTACCGCGTTATTTCCGGCACCGCCGACACCGATCACAAGAATTCTTGCGGCATTCTCTGCCTCGTTTATCTTAATCTCTAACAAGAATGTCTCCTCCTTTAATATCTATCAATCTATTACATCTGTATTAGCATGGTCATAAAAATCCCAAGTTAATCTAACATATATCATATTTGATTTTTTGAAAAATATCAACCTTAAATTTATGGTTTTTTTGAAAAAAACACTGATTTTCCGCTGTCCCCGGCCTAAGCTTTCTTACGGTCAGCGCAGCAAGTGCGCAGACCTGATGAATCGTTACTCTAATTCTTCTTCACAAAACGGTACGTCGGGCTGGAATTCGTCTCGTCATAGGTATCCAGATACAGCGTACCCGAAAGTCCTGTGAGCTCCGTCATGATATCGTGAAGCTCCGCGATCTTTCCGTCAAGGCTATCCGAATTTCCAAGCTCCACCGTGATGTCCCCCATCACAAGCTCCGCCTCATTGTAGCTGTTATAGTTGATCTTGTCCACCTGGATATCGCTGACATTCAGCACCTGGGTCAGGTTTAAGATCTCGCCGAAAATATCCTGATCCGCCACCGGAAGCGGCTGGTGCAGGACGATATGTCCGAACTCGAGACCAGTGATCACCGGAACGCCCGGAAGCTGCTCGGAAGAGCTCTCCACAATGATTCCATCCTTATCGAAGTACATGTAGCTGCTCATGTAGGAGACGCAGCCCACAACGCTCTTCTCAAACACAACGACCTCCACCTTTGTGGGGCTCTTGAAATTGATCTTATATTCCTCGATAAACGGAATGGACTTGTGCTCCTTAAACCGGTTCTGATAATAGCAGAACGCGGAATTTCTGGACCACTTGCCGTCAAATAAGAGCGACTCGATCTGTTCCTTCGTATACTGCTTATTTCCGCTCACTTCCACATCCTTGATCCGTATCGAAAAGACAAGAACGAGAAGAATGACGAGAATCGCCATGATCACTCCAATGATGATCCCCGTCTTTCTTCCTCCTCTCCTGTTGTACATTCCAAATCCGTTGCTGCTTCTTCTCCCGAAATGGAAATTGAAGCCGCGTCTTCCAAATCCAAGACCTCTTCTTCTAAATAACATTTTCTCTTCACCTGTTATCTGATCACTTGTTCTCACGTAACATCATTGGGACCCGCGCACCCGACACACTGATCACCGGAAGACTCTGGTCTGGAGCAAAAAATCCATTGCCACGATCATCACAGCTCATCTTCCTCTATGTCTGCCCCAAGCTTTCTCAAATCTCTTCCGATATCCTCGTACCCGCGCTTTAAATGTCCACTGTCCGAGATCACACTGAGTCCGTCCGCCGCCAGGGCCGCCACTAGAAGCGCCGCCCCGCCGCGAAGATCCGGCGTCTCCGCAATCCCCGGAACAAGAGGATATCTTCCTCTTATTATGGCTGTATCTTTATGGAGCGATACGTCGGCCCCAAAGGCTGCAAGCCGCATCGCCGCCTCAAACCGTGCCTCATACACGGTCTCTTTAAACCGGCTCTCCCCGCTTCCCGCTGCCTCCACGGCGAGAAAGACAGACTGAAGATCCGTCGGAAATCCCGGGTATGGCCCGGTGTCGATCTCGACCCCGGCCGGACGCCGTTCCATCACCATACCGATCCTGGCTTTCGGTCCGGTCGCCCCGGATATCCGGATCCCGGCTCCCATTTTTCGGAGTGCCTTTAACGGTTCTACCAGAACCACCGGATCCACACCGGTGATCTCGATCTCCCCGCCGGCTGCCGCTGCCGCCGCCAGGGATGTCCCCGCACAGATTCTGTCTCCTGCCGTCACATGATCCGTCGGAAAGAGCTTTTCCACCCCATCCACCGTGATAGTCCCGGTGCGCTCCCCGGATATCTTTGCTCCCATAGAACGCAGGAAGCTGCAGAGTTCCACGATCTCCGGCTCCCTGGCACAGTTTAGGAGCTTTGTCGTGCCGGATGCCAGAGCGGCAGCCATCAACGCGTTCTCCGTCGCCCCGACACTGGGATATGGAAAACGGAATGTTGTTCCACAAAGCTTTTTCGCTTTTGCAATCAGCATTCCGCCATCATCAAGTATCTCTGCTCCCATTGCCCGGAGCACATCCAGGTGAAAATCGATCGGACGTTTTCCGATCACACAGCCGCCCGGATACCAGGTCGTCACCTCCCCGGCCCTGGATAACAGCGGTCCCAAAAGCAGGCTGGAAGACCGCATCTTCCCCACCGTCTTCTCGGAGATCACCGTTCCAGAAAGCCCGGAGGCATCGATCTCCAGGACATCGTCCTGAAACATCACCTGACACCCAAGGTCCCTTAAGATCTCCGCCATGAGGAACACGTCCGAAATTCTCGGAACATTCCGTATCTCGGTTCTTCCCTCTGTCAAAAGACTCACCGCCATCATGGGCAGCACCGCGTTTTTTGCACCCTGGACTTTTATTTTTCCATGCAGAGGCTTAAGCCCCTGAACTTTAAACACCTGCAAACCGATTCCCCCGCATATGCCGCTATAAAACAGTATATGCAAGAGTATCAATTATGTTACTGCTGTTCCAGCCTGATCTGGTTGGACACACTTAGTACCATTCCCATCTCAATCATCAAAAACAGCACCGACGTACCCCCGTAACTGATAAACGGAAGCGTGATTCCCGTGTTCGGAATCACATTCGTAACAACGGCAATGTTCAAGACGACCTGGATCGCGATATGTGCCAGAACACCTGTCACCAGCATTGCACCAAATAGATCCGGCGCATTTCCGGCGATGACTAAAAATCTGTACAGCATGAACAGGAACATGAATATCACGGCTACCGCGCCGAAAAGTCCCAGCTCCTCACAGATCACCGCGAAGATCATATCGTTCTGCGGCTCCGGAAGGAAGCTTAACTTCTGGATACTCTGTCCCAGTCCCTTTCCGAGAAGGCCGCCGGAACCGATGGCGTACAGTCCCTGAAGGACCTGATATCCACCGGACTTCGGATACGCCTCCGGGTTTTTCCACACCAGGATTCGGCTCAGCTGGTAGGAATGGAGGATTCCCGCCTTCTCGAGGGCGATGGCCACAGGCGGCGCGAAGACGATGACAGTGATTCCAAGCGCCACCGTCGCAATAAATGGCCATTTTCTCTTGCACGCGATAAACATCATGACGAAAGCGATTCCGCAGATGATGATACCGGAGCTTAAGTTGTTCATGGTGACGAGAAGTGCCAGAGGTCCGATGAGGACCGCGATCATTCCCCACACCCGCCATTCATTGATCTGCTTTCCAAGTCTCGTGATGAGCACGGCCAGAAGCAGGATCACCACGATCTTTACAAGCTCTGCAGGCTGGAAACGCAGGGATCTTGTTCCCAGCCATCTTTTCTTGCCGTTAACCGCGATTCCCAGTGGTGTAAATGTTACAAGGATCTCGCAGATATAGGATACCACTACTGCCGGAACAGTAAACTTCGCCAAGAAGTGATAGTCGATCTTTGAAATGATCAGCATCAGGATGAATCCAGCCACGGCGATCTGTCCCTGACGCACCATGTAGTAGTTGGACGGCTGCCTGCTCACCTGGGCATTGTAGGCGCTGGAACTGTAGATCATGATCAGTCCGAATACCGTAAGGAAGATAATGACCACTAAGAGGTCATAGTCGTAAAAACGGCGTGCTTTCTTTTTCCGTTTTCCCTCTTCCTGTACAGGAGCCCCGTACATCTGCTGCTGCCGCAGCATTTCCTGTCTCTGCTGCATCTCACGGCGCTGCTGCATCAGAAGCTGCTCTCTTCGCTGTCCCTCCTGCTGGCGTTTCGCCCGCTCTCTTTCAATCTGCTGACGCTCCAACTGTTCTCCGGACATCTGCTGTCTCTGCATCTGCTGTCTCTGCATCTGCTGACGATGTACCTGCTGTCTCTGCGCCTGTGCCCTGCCGCCGGCTTTTCGAACTTTCTTTCGAGCCACGCTAAGCCTCCATTACAGCGCGTTGACGCATTCCTTAAAGATCCGTCCGCGCTCCTCAAAGTTCTTGAACATTCCCCAGCTTGCGCATGCCGGAGAGAGCAGCACATAATCGCCTGCATTCGCGTAAGAAGCGCATACCTGAACGGCCTCCTGCATGTCTTCCGCGTACATGATATCCGTGATACCATGTTTCTTTGCGCACTCAGCGATCTTGTCTCTTGTCTGGCCAATGAGGACGAGATAGCGGACTTTTCCGTCAAAGTTCTCGATCCACTCGTCATACTCGGAATGCTTGTCATATCCGCCTGCGATTAAAAGTGTCGGTCCCGGCATCGCCTTGATGGCCTGGATCGCCGCATCCGGGTTTGTTCCCTTGGAGTCATTATAATAAGTAACGCCGAAACGCTCTCTTACATACTCGATCCTGTGCTCGACAGCCTTGAACTCCCTGCATGCCTCGCGGATCATATCCATCGGGACGCCTAAATGGATCGCGATGGCAACGGCTGTCATCACGTTCTCGTGGTTATGTCTTCCGATGATGTTTAACTCGTTGACATCGAGGACCTTCTCGTTCTTTCCATCATGACGGTAAACGATGAAATCTCCGTCCATGAAGATGCCCTCGTTGAGCTTCTCCTTGCTGCTGAAGTAGAGGACCTTGCACTTTAAGGTCTTTCCGAATTCTCTGAGGACCGGATCCTCGTAGTTTAATACGCAGGTATCTTCCTCTGTCTGGTTTCTTGTGATCCCCTCTTTGACCTGGATATAGCACTCCATGGTCTTATGGCGGTCCAGATGGTCCGGAGTGATGTTTGTGATCGCGGACACATTCGGATGGAAATCCATGATGGTCTCAAGCTGGAAGCTGGAAACCTCCGCGACGGTAACGGACTCGTCTGTGGTTTCAAGAGCGTGAGCGGTGTACGGATCACCGATGTTTCCTACTACGAATACGCTCTTATAGAACTTTCTCATGATCTCGCCTGTGAGGGCTGTCGTTGTTGTCTTTCCGTTTGTACCTGTGATAGCCGCAAGTTTTCCCTTTGAGCAGTGGTAAGCAAGCTCGATCTCACTCCAGATCGGGATCTTCGCCTCGTCGATCACCGCAACGAACGGTGCCTCAAGCGGAATACCAGGGCTGATGACGCATAACTCCACACCCATAAGGTCTGTCTTCTTCAGTTCACCGAGAACGATCGTCACCTTCGCGCCCTCATCAAATTTTGCTTTCAGCTTCTCTTCGGAAAGCTTCTCATTTCCATCATAAAGAACCACTTCGCCGCCCTGGGCAAGCAGAAGCTTTGCGGCAGAAATACCGCTGATTCCCGTTCCTGCAACTAATACTTTCTGTGACATGGTTTCTCCTCCTATATACTCGTAATGAATGACCGCTCAGCCTGCTATTTTCCTGCGCATGTCTGAACATTTACCCTAATTATAATCCCATGTAGGCAACCAGGCAAAGGATCGCCGTAACGATCGAAAATACTGCGACAACTCTCGTCTCGGACCATCCGCAAAGCTCGAAATGGTGGTGGATCGGAGCCATCTTGAAGATTCTCTTCCCGCCAGTCTTTTTAAAGTATGTGACCTGAATGATGACGGAGAGGACCTCCACCAGGTAGATCAGGCCAACGACGGCGATAAAGATCGGCATCTGCATCATGAACGCGCTGGATGCCACGAAACCGCCGAGGGCCAGGGAACCCGTGTCTCCCATGAACACCTTCGCCGGATATACGTTGAACAGTAAAAAGCCTAACAGACTTCCCACAACGGCACCTGTGATCGGGCTGATCCCGCTGTTTTCTCCGATGGCAACCACGGTGAAGAATGTCGCCACAAGGATCGTAACACTTGTGCAGAGACCGTCAAGGCCGTCTGTAAAGTTTACACCGTTGTCGGTTCCGAGAACGATAAAGAATACCGCCGGAATAAACAGCCAGCCGAGATTCAGATAATATCCATTTTCAAATCCGCCAGTGAAAGGGATCAGCATTCCTGTTCCCACTTCTCCGGAAGTCATCAGATAGTAGGTGAAAATCCCTGTGATGATGAACTGACCGATGAGCTTCTGGATCGGGTTTAAACCTTCCGAACGCTTCATGACGATCTTGATGTAGTCATCCAAAAAACCGATGATTCCGAATCCCACCGTCACGAAGAGGATCGGGATGATCCGCGGATAGCTCTTAATGTAAAATAAGGATGTGATCACGATCGCCGTGAGGATGATGAGTCCTCCCATCGTCGGTGTTCCCTGTTTCTTTAAATGGCTCTGCGGACCGTCATCGCGGACCTGCTGTCCGAATTTCAGCCGATGAAGAAATGGAATGATCACCGGGCAGAGCGCTGCGCTGATTGCGAAGGCGATAATGATCGCCAGAATTGTCTCATTTACCATGCTGAACCTCATATTTTCCTGCTGCACCTCATACTTCCTATGTAAATTGACATGCCGTCTTCCGACAGCACCATGAAATTCAGCTGTTCCGCGCTTTCGGCGCTCCCACAGCTGCCGCCTGACAACATTTCATAGCGTAAATAGTATACGTCCTTTTTTCCCAATAATCAATCAGAACATTTGATACAAAGACCAAAAGACCTGAATTTCTCCTGCCATCTGTGCTCACATACGCACAAAGCGCAGAGCGGTTCAATATTAATCCGTCTCCGAAACCGACGTGATATCCAGATACGGCAGAATATTCGAAAAAATATCAGCCACCACCGGTGCCGCGATGGTTCCGCCGTAATAGATCCCCACCGGCTCGTCGATAGTGATCAGCGCGATGACCTGGGGATCATCGGCGGGCGCAAATCCTAAAAAAGAAGAAATATATTTCTTTAAGCTTCTCGGCAGCTTCTCCGATGTCGCCGTCTTTCCGCCGACCCGGTAACCTGGAAGCTTCGCCCGCTTTCCGCTTCCTTCCGCCACTACCTGCTCTAAAATATACCGCATGGTCTCGCTGGTAGCTTCCGACACGACTCCCATCCGCTCCGGATAGGAAAACTTCTGGTAATATGTCCCATCCGTGCTCTCCACATTCATCGCAAAGTGGGGCGTGATCCGCCTGCCCCCGTTTATGATGGAGGACGCCGTCGTGATGAGCTGAATCGGCGTGATCTGAAAGGACTGTCCAAAGGAGACGGTGGCTAGCTCCACAAGTCCCATATTTTCCTTCTTGTGCATGATCGTCGCTGCCTCGCCGGGGAGATCGATCCCGGTCTTTCCGAGAAGCCCAAACTGTTCGAAATAATGATAGAACGAATCCACGCCAAGTCTCGCGCCAACGTCGATAAACACCGGGTTACAGGAGTTCATGGCTCCCTGTAAAAATGTCTCTCCTCCATGTCCACCGATCTTATGGCAGCGGATCTTCCGGTCTTCCACGATCCGGAAGCCCGGGCAGGAGAACCTGTCATCCAGATGGACCACTCCCGCCTCCAGCCCTGCTGCGGCTGTGATGATCTTAAATGTGGAGCCGGGCTCGTAGGTATCGTTGATGCAGCGATTCCGCCACATCTTATTTCTCGCGTCCTGGAGCTCCGTCCCAGTGAGTCCGCCGCTTTCCACATTCAGCGTGAACGGGTCGTTCAGATCAAACTCCGGGACATTTACCATAGCGTAGATCTCCCCATTCCGGGGATTCATGACGATCACGGAGACCGCCTTCGCACCTTTTTTCTCCATGACCTGGTACGCCGCCTGCTCCGCGTACTTCTGGATGTTCACATCCAGGCTCACGGTCAGGGTATTTCCGGGCACCGGCTCCACCCGCTCCTCCGCGGCATTCTGGAGTTCCGTGCCCTTCGCGTCGGAGGTCGTCAGTATCAGACCATCCCTGCCCTTTAAGTACCTCTCGTACATGACCTCCAGGCCGATGATCCCCTGATTGTCCGCTCCGGTGAATCCCAGGACCTTTGATGCGAGACTTCCGTAAGGATAATATCTCTTATAATCCTCATCGACCTTCACACCGGAGAGTCCGAGATTCATGATCTGGTCCCCCACCGACTTCTCCACATTTGTCCGGATGATCTCCCTGGAAGACCACTTTTCTACCTTTTTCCGGACCTCCGGCTCCGGAAGCTCCAGGATCCGCACCAGCTCCCGGATCACCTTCTCCGGCTCCGTCACCTGATTGTGGATCACGGACACGGTGCAGACCGTCCGGTTCGCGGCGATCACAGTGCCATTCCGATCCACGATCTCGCCCCGGGCAGCCTTGATGGTCCGCTCCCTCTTGTGGAGCTCATCCGCCATCTTGCTGTAGTGGTCCGACCTCGCGATCATCAGGAATCCCAGCTGGGCGCACAGCCCCACCATCAGAAGCACCGAGATTAAAAAAACGATAAAAAGCTTCTTTCTGTGATGTGTCAGAAATTCCGCCATGTCAAAACCTTCATCTTAAAAGTCTTGGTAATTAATATACGGGACTTCCCGTTTCCTCATGCACGGATTTTATTACATTGCAAGAAATCCAGCCAGCGCCCTCTTCGCCCCGGCCATTCTCTCCTCAAACTGCGGATAGAATTCCTCTTCCTTATTATAAGGAATCAGATAAAACTGTTTCATAAGATAAAGACTCACGGTCTTCGCCGCCTGTCCGGAGGTGTCTTTTCCGATCACCCGCTCCAGATCCTTTAAAAAGTAATGCCAGGTACAGACAAACTCATCATACCGCTTCGGCTCCGGCATATCGATCCATTTTTTAACCTTTACCTTGGCCCTGGTCTCCTTCGCGCACTCGTAAACCTGCAAAAAATACTTAAAACCGCCGTCCCCATAAATTCTTCCAAGCGGAAACAGCCGGCAGATCCCTGGGCGGTACGCATGAATCCTGCAGCGTCCATTCTGGTCTAAAAAGGAACAGGCCTCCTCCTCCCCTGCCATCTTGAGGTTCGGGAGAATGATCCCATCCACCACATTAAGTTCCAGAGGTCCCGCGAGAAGCGCCTCAAAGGTCTTCCCTGTCCCCGCCGTCATGCGGTACGCGTCAAAAGGATCGAGAACCACGGAGGTTCCCATCCCGGTACAGCAGGCATGGCAGCCCTCACACCCTGCGCAGTCCGCCTTCACCATATCATCCAGGCCATAGAGTTTTCCGTCGGAAACCTCCGCCATATCCATCTCTCTGTTCATGATCTTCTCCTATTATTTCCCATATGTAATTGTTCAGCACCCTCACCTGCAGAACCTGCCACCGGCAGTTTTTTCCAGATGCATGGCAACAGTTACCCTATATACTAATTTGTGCAGGAAAACGCTTATGCAAGCAAGCTTGCAGCACATTTTTCTGCACAAATATAAATTACCACATGGCTCAACCGTCAGCAAATTACTGCGCGGCCTGCGTTGTCTCCTCTGCTCCATTTTCCATGGTCTCAGTCTCCTGGACTGATTCCATACTCTGGGCTTCGCCCGCACTCTCCGCCGCGGATCCCGATCCGTCGGACGGCATATCATCCGGAAGTCCAAGACCGTCATCATACGGAATCACTTCTTCCTCCGGCGCAGGCTCTGTCTGAATCACATTTCCTTCCGCATCCGTCGGTGCCTCAGTCTCCGCCGCGGTCTCGCCGGTTCCAGGCTCCAGTCCACCCTCGTTGTTATTCGTGATCCCCTCATTCTGATCCGCAAGACTTGCGTCCTCCGTCGTCGTATCCGTATCCGGGAATACATTTAAGTATGGAAGCGCTTCCGCCATGATCTTCTGGAAAACCTCTGTGGCGAAAGTGCTGTGCGCCTGCTCTTTGCCCGGAAGATTCGGGGTATCGATGACCACGTACATAAGAAGCTGCGGGTCATCCGCCGGCGCAAATCCACAGAAGGATACGAGATAGTTGTGGGCGGAACGCGGAAGCTTCTCCGCCGTTCCCGTCTTTCCGCCGACCTTGTATCCGGCAACCCGTCCCGCCTTACCGGTTCCCTCCTCATCGTCGACCGTCATAAACAGGGCGTGTCTGATAAAGTCACTGGTGGACTGGGAAACCGTCTCCCGCACCAGATTCGGCTCTATCTTCTTCACAACAGAACCCTGATCATTTAAGATCTGCTTTACCACATGAGGTTCATAGTAGGAACCGCCGTTGATGACAGACGCGAATGCCGCCGCCATCTGGATCATCGTACTGTTATAGCTCTGTCCGAAGGAGTTTACCGCAAGGTCTGTCGGGCCCATATTGTCCGCATTGTAGATCAGTCCATATGCCTCTCCCGGAAGATCGATTCCGGTCTTCTGACCCATGCCGAATAATTTCTGATATTTTGCAAACCGCTGTACTCCGAGTTTCGCCGCGATCTGCATCATAGCATCGTTGCAGGATTTCATTAAGGACTGCTCCAACGTCAGGATTCCGTGTCCATAGATATTGGAACATTTGATCCTGTAGCCGCCAACATCCTGTCCGCCGTCGCAGAGAAATGTATCATTCTGACTGATGACGCCTTCCTCAAGCCCCGCCGCAACTGTCATCGGCTTCGCCGGGGAACCCGGCTCGTAAGTATCATTTACACAGAAATTTCTCCACATCTGGTTCCAGGCATCCATCCTGCCCTCATCCGTCATAGCCGCGATCTCCTCCTGAGAGTAAGCGTAGCTTAAGTCTCTCGGATTGTTCAGATCAAATCTGCGGTTGGAGGACATGGCAAGGATCTCACCGTTTCTCGGGTCCATGGCGATAACAGCCGCCGTCTTGCTTCCGATCCCGCTCATCCATTCGTCGATATACTTTTCCACGATCCTCTGGATATTCACATCGATGGTGGAGACGATGGTATTTCCGTTCTCAGCGGATTTAATGACCTTCTCCATGTTGGACTCGTCATCCAGGTATCCATACTCTCTTCCGTTTGTTCCGGTGAGCTGGTCATTGTAATACTGCTCAATTCCGCCACTTCCCTGCTTTCCGTTATCGTAGGAGAATCCCACCACGTTGCAGGCCAGGGTATTATACGGATAAAATCTCCGGTACTCATCCTCAAACCAGACGCCCTTGATCTTCTTTCCACTGTCTTCCTTTGACTTCGCGTAGGCATCATTCAGCTCTTTCTTTTTTGTCTCAAATTCTTCCTTCTTGTCTGCGGAGATCTGTTTCTCATAAGGCACATAGTAGGAATTTTCATTGGCGGAGATCGTCGCCAGAATATCTGCCCTGTCGTATCCGAATACCTCACAGAGTGCGGACACCGTCGGTTCCAGGTAGTTCTCTTTATCCTGGTTGATCTGGTTCGGATCCAGGATCAGGTTGTAGACCTTCTCACTGGTAGCCAGATATGTTCCGTTCCTGTCCACGATATCGCCGCGGCGGTACGGGATCGTCCGGCTGTCGTAGGAGGAATGCTGGTTCAATACGATCTGGGTGTAGTCCTCGTTTTTATCCTTGATCATCCGGTATAAAACAACGACAAGACCAAACAAAGCCAGCGTCGTTACGAGAACCGTAACCGCCAGCTTTTCTTTCATACTCATAGTAAAAACTTTCTTATTATTACCGTTCCGGGATGTCTTCATACTGTCTTACATACTCGCTTTCCGTCTTATTGTATAAGCGGACCTGGTCCTTATTGGCATAAACCATTCCCAGTTCCTCAGTCGCTACCTTATACACATAATCCAGGTCCACCGACGTGTTGATCCTTGTGAGAAGAGCGTCGTTATCCCCTTTCAGTTTTTCAATACTCTCCTCCAGACTCTCAATATGATTGAGTCTCGCTGTGACGGAAGACTGAAGCTTTAAATAGCTCACACAGATATACAGTGTGCAGATCACCGCCACTGTCAGCAACAATACGGAAAAAAGATTCATCTGAAGCGCTTTTTCCTGATTTCTCCGAACTGTAACGGTATGGGATACATTCCGCTTCTGCTGATGTCCTCTTTCCTGCTCCTCGTACCGGGGAACACGCTCGACTTTACGGACAGTATTTCCCTCTACATATTCTTCGGTCTGCGGGGCTCTTTTCCGTCTCCTTGCTGCCATACCATCACTTCCTTTCTAATATATATGCAACAGTCCAGTGCCGTTCTGCTCATGTTCCCCTGTTGTCGATTTCAGGAACATGCAGATCTGCTGAACATTTACCATAAACTTTCTGCTTTTTCTGTACTTGGGGGCTCTCAGCTTCTCTCGAACACCCTCAGTTTCGAACTCTTTGATCTTCTGTTCTCTTCCAGTTCCTCATCTGATGGAACGATCGGTTTTCTCGTCACAACGCGGCCTTTGCTCTTTCTTCCGCATACGCATACCGGGAAATCCGGAGGGCAGATACACGGATTTTCATTTGTGCGGAATCTCGTCTTCACGATGCGGTCCTCCAGAGAGTGGAACGTAATGATCGATAAACGTCCACCCGGATTTAAGAGGTCGATCATTGTGTCGATGGAATCGTTTAACACATCCAGCTCGTGGTTTAATTCAATGCGGATCGCCTGAAATGTCCGTTTTGCCGGATGTCCGCCCTCAGCACGGATCTTTGCCGGGATCGCGCCGCGGATGATCTCTGCGAGCTGCAGTGTCGTCTCGATTGGGTGGATCTCCCTCTCTCTGACGATGTGCTTCGCGATATTCTTTGCGAAACGATCCTCGCCGTAATCGCGGATAATTCTATACAGCTCCATCTCGCTGTAGCCGTTTACGATATCCGCCGCGGTCTTGTCGTTTCTCTGATCCATTCTCATATCCAGCGGGGCATCCTCTCTGTAAGAGAATCCACGGTCCGCCGTATCCAGCTGGTATGAAGACACACCAAGATCCAGATAAATGCCATCCACCTTTTCAATTCCAAGGTTAAAGAGCACTTCCCGGATATTCTTGTAGTTGCTTCTCACGATCGTTACTTTATCTTTAAATGGGAGAAGACGTTCTGTCGCCGCCGCGATCGCGTCCGCGTCCTGATCGATTCCGATCAGGCGGCCCTTTTCGCCGAGTCGCCGGGATACTTCGTATGCATGTCCGCCGCCGCCTAAAGTCCCGTCCACGTAGATCCCATCCGGTTTTACATTCAGGCTGTCGACGGTTTCCATCAGCAGGACTGATTTATGTTCAAAAATCATATGCCAAGACCTTCCATATTTTCTGCAATTTCTTCCATGTCATCGTAGACATTCTTCTCGTTCCAGACCGCCTTGTTCCAGATCTCAATCCGGCTTCCGACGCCGACTAAGACGACGTCTTTTTCCAGCTTCGCGAATTCTCTTAAAACAGAAGGGATCAGGATCCTTCCCTGCCTGTCCACCTCACAGGCACAGGCACCAGCCAGGAAAAATCTCGAAAACTTTCTGGCATTAGCATTCGTAAGAGGAAGCGCGTGGAGCTTTTCCTCAAAAGATTTCCACTCAGAATTTTCGTACACGAAGAGACACCCATCCAATCCCTTTGTAACAACGAACTCATCGCCCAGCTGCTCACGGAATTTGGAAGGGACAATCAGACGGCCTTTTGCATCGATTGTATGACTGTACTCTCCAATGAACATTACTCACTCCTGTGATTATGTGGTCCATCGTAATCCACTGATCCACCATTTTAAACCACTTTTATCCACTTTCCACCACTTCTAATGTAATCTTAGTACATTTACTTTAAAATAGCAAGGAATTTTTCATTTTTTCATGTACAAAACAAGGGTCACTGTTCACGCCTTGCGCAAACAGTAACTGATTATGCCGATGCTTCGCATTCCGAATCGGCAAAATCCACTACCACCACTGTATTGTACGGAATTTTCAGTTCAGAAAATTCCTACCCGTGTACAGTAACAAACAAGGTGCCATTTTATGGAAATCTTCCTATAAAACGCGAAAAAGCCGCCTTTCAGGCAGCTTTTCCGCATTTTATCTGGAGTATATTCGATTTTTATGTACTGCGGCCCCCTAGTATCCCGCGTCCATATACTGTTCGATCAGCCGGTCAAGTTCCACACTGTATCGGTAGATCAGATCGTAGGACTCCTTTCCATCAATACTTCCGTTCAATCGTTTTCTCGCCTCCTCGATCTGATTTACCAATTCTTCCCTGCTCTCCATATCAGTTTGCTTCCTTTCCCTGGACGAAAGCCTTTCTCCTGTTGTAAATAAGGATCACAAGAGAGACGGTCGCCAGCACAACAGACAATGCCTGGGATACCGCGATCTGGGTACCCGGTATCAGGAGAGAATCCGTTCTCAATCCTTCGATCCACGCTCTTCCGATTCCATACCCGGCCAGATAGATACAAAGCATTTCCCCTGTGAACGTTTTCCGCTTGCGGAACCAGAGCATGAACATCAGGAGACCGAAGTTCCAGAGGGACTCGTAGAGGAACGTCGGATGGACCTGAATGTACTCGATTCCATTGTCCAGGATCAGATGGTCAAGGAGATTTTGTGAGATCATGCTCTCATTCACAATGCTGCGTCTGATCCGCATGGCAAACAGGCAGTCTGTGTAGCGGCCGAAGGCCTCGCAGTTGATAAAGTTACCCCATCGTCCGATCATTTGTCCGGTTATAAGTCCAAGGCATGCGCTGTCTGCCATGGACAAAAAGGAAAGGTGGCGTTTCTTTGTAAAGACAAGCAGCGTCAGGATTCCGGCGATCACTCCGCCGTAGATCGCAAGTCCGCCTTTCCTCAAGTTCACGATCTCCATCAGGTGGTCCTTGTAGTAGGCCCACTGGAAGAAAACATAGTAGATCCGCGCTCCGATGATGGAAAAGATAATTCCGTAAAGTGCGAAATCAAGGTAAATATCTGGATTCTGTCCCCTGCGCTTCGCATCGGACTGGGCAACACAGAGTCCTAAGATCATGCCGATCCCGATGATCAGTCCGTAGTACGCAAAGGATATTCCTCCGATTGAAAAGCTCTTCACCATGTGGGGAATCGAGATCCCCAGGTGAACGAAGCTTACATCTGCTCCTGACATTGATTCTGTTCTCCTTTTTTCTTTGGTGAATTATATTTTACTCCGAAAAGCGGCAAAAAGCAAACAGATTCGCTTGACAGTCCTCGTGTTTATTCGACATGAACTGCCGTTCACGTCTTGCTCAAACAGGAACCGCCAGGAATCTGTCCTAAAACAAAAGAAAAGCCATGGAATGGTGTTTAACTGATACACTCCATGACTTTTATATTCCTTATTCTATCAGATCTTCAGGAGAAATTATACATTGAACCGGAAAAGAACGACATCTCCGTCCTTCATCACGTAGTCCTTACCTTCCATGCGGACAAGTCCTTTTTCCTTCGCTCCGTTGTAGGAACCGCAGTCTAAGAGATCCTTGTAGTTTACAACCTCTGCCTTGATAAATCCGCGCTCGAAATCGGTGTGGATCTTTCCTGCTGCCTGCGGTGCTTTTGTGCCGACCTTGATGGTCCATGCACGTGTCTCCTTCTCTCCTGCTGTCAGGTAGCTGATAAGACCGAGGAGACGGTAGCTTGCCGCGATCAGCTTGTCAAGTCCGGACTCCTTTAAACCAAGGTCATCTAAGAACATCTTTTTCTCATCGTCATCTAACTCGGAGATCTCCTCCTCGATCTGCGCGCACACAACAAACACTTCGCTGTCGTTCTCAGAAGCGAACTTGCGGACAGCCTGTACATGCGGATTGGAAGCGCCGTCATCGGCAAGATCATCCTCACCGACGTTCGCAGCGAAGATCACCGGTTTCCAGGTAAGGAGATCTAAGGAAGCAACAAATGCCTGCTCCTCATCGTCCTCACACTCAAAGCTCTTTGCAAGATTGCCGTTCTCGAGGTGTTCCTTCACAGCCTTTAAGATATTTAATTCTTTCGCAAGTGACTTGTTGGAAGCTGCGCCCTTGCCCATCTTCGCGATCCGGCGGTCGATGACCTCGATATCGGAGAAGATCAGCTCTAAGTTGATGGTCTCGATGTCGCGAAGCGGATCAACGCTTCCGTCTACATGGATAACGTTCGGGTCCTCGAAGCAGCGGACAACGTGAACGATAGCGTCTACCTCACGAATATTTGCCAGGAACTGGTTTCCAAGACCCTCACCTTTGGACGCACCCTTTACGAGACCTGCGATATCTACGAACTCGATCACAGCCGGTGTGATCTTCTCGGAATTGTAAAGATCGGATAAGAGTTTCAAACGGAAATCCGGTACCGGAACAACGCCCACATTCGGGTCGATGGTACAGAACGGATAGTTTGCGGATTCAGCGCCCGCCTTTGTCAAAGAGTTGAATAATGTACTTTTACCTACGTTCGGCAGGCCGACAATGCCTAGTTTCATAATATATCCTCCTTGCCCGTATTTATGGGATTTTTAGTGTAATGCAGCGAGGTTTTACACCATTTTTACACCATTCTGATGAAATGTTTTACACCATTACACCATTTTTAATGATTCAGGTTCATTTTTCTCAAACTGCTTAATAGCTTCAATTTTCGTATTCTCAGTTACATGAACATAAGTGTCCATCGTAACCTGCAATGAAGCGTGACCAAGAAGACGCTGCAGCGTTTTGGGTGGTATCTGGCGCTCTATTGTTCGTAAACCTGTCTGCAGAAGCAAAACATATTGGTCATAATTATGAGACCTCTTTACCACTTCTAAAAGCTTGGTCTGTTCCTCAACAGTAAGAACCTTGATATCCGACATACTCTTGCGCGCTGTTGGGCATTTCACACCATCCATAGGATGCTTATTAATTACACCATTTTCACGCGCCGCCTTAAACAAAGTTCCCATCGCAATATACGTTTGAACGACAGTAGAAGGTGAATAATCCTCTTCCATATCAAGCAAAACCTTTTTGCAATGAAAAGGACGCACATCTCCAACTTTCAACTTTCCAACGACAGGCTGAATATTATGGATGTAACGATCCCGATAATTTCGCTTTGTGTTGCTACGTAAATCAGGAATAAGATGATTCATCCAAAACTCAAAGAACCCATCCACCGTCATATCATTTAATGCAGCCAATTCAGCATTGCTACTTACGATATCTTTTGCAACCATATCGAACGGTGCTACAATGCTTTTGCGCTTGTCATTATATTGCGCGTCTTGTAGCCAGTTACGTGCTTGCGTAAGCGTGTCAAAGTAAGATTGCTTTCTATACCCCGTTCGGGTAACAAAGCGAGCGGTATACCGACCATCTTTTCTTTGAGCAAGGCCAGTGCCTAGCTCCCTACCTTTTAAATCTTTTCCCATATTGAGCTCCTTTCTGAAAAAATGAGCCCAATACAACTTATAGAGTGTACCACAACAAGCTCTTTTTTTCAATAGTAATTTCACTTTTAAGCCCTTTCATAGGATATCATCAAATGTGCTGCAATAAAGTCACTTATTTTCTACTTTATTGCAGCACTACACATACAACCAATGTATACTTCCACAATCCATTTTCTATTACGGCTTCTGGTTTTCTCTCACATTTCTGTTTCTTCGTATCACTCTAAAGACAATCAAAAGCACTGCCATAATAAGTATCAGCCACACAAAATAACAGATGCCAAGGAAAGTCGGACAAATGTGGCATAGACTGCATTTACCGGCTTGTGGTGTCCGGCTCACCTGCTTGTACGCAATGGCATAAGCAGAGAATCTGTCTGTATGGATCGTTACTGTATCCGGTGCATCATCCATATCCGTTAAAAGGGTATGTTCCCCTTCGTGGGAACGGATAATGAAAAACTCTCTGTCAATGCTTTGCATCTTCTGCGGAATACCGATCACTACCTCGACCGGTTCTACCGTTCCTGTAACGGCATTCCAGTCAGCTTCTCCCATTTTAACGAACAGAGAGATATCGACATACATTCCAAGTGTCAGATCAGGTATCTCCTTACGGTACTCTTTTATACCGTTCTCAATCACACTCTTATCCTTCCTTGGTACATTGCCGGAAATATCCTTCACCTCTACCCGGATTTCTATGTTTTCTCCAGCAGCTACACTTTTTAGCTGTGCCGGTGTCAGTACTGCATTCACCACCGCAGCAGTATCAGACACTCCTGCCGTATACTCCTGTTCCTCACAGACAACCGTTACAATGACTGTACCATCTCCATAATCCAAGGCCGTACTTGCGTCCGCCATGCCTTGCACATTTCCCGTTGGCACAGCTTCACCCGATGTGTTTGCCTTGCCATCCTCTGTCATCTCTGGTACATCTACGCCATCTCTTATGTCCGGTTGTTCATCCGGCTTGTTCTCCGGTTTGTTTTCCGGCTTGTTCTCCGGTTTGTTTTCCGGTTTGTTCTCCGGCTTGTTCTCCGGTTTGTTTTCCGGTTTGTTCTCCGGTTTGTTCTCCGGCTTGTTCTCCAGAGTGTTCCCCGGTTTGTTTTCCGGCTTGTTTTCCGGTTTGTTCTCTGGTTTGTTCTCCGGAGTGTTCTCCGGTTTGTTCTCCGGAGTGTTCTCCGGCTTGTTTTCCGGAGTATTTTCCGGTTTGTTCTCCGGGGTATTTTCCGGTTTTTCCGGCTGTACTGTTGGTAATGGTGTTTCTGTTCCACCACCTCCCGGTTTCTCCGGTTCCGGATTCTTTATCGTCCGTTCAAAGCCACAGACATTGCAGATGGCATCCTTATCATCGTCATATGCATGGCTATGCTTTTCTTCCAATGCAGCACATCGGCTGCATACTCTCCAATGTCCGTCTGCATCGTAAGCGTAATCCCCACTATAATGATGTCCCAGCGCTGGTGTCACTGTCTGAGCCTTGATCACCCCCCCACAGACACTGCAATGACTGCCTTGTGTTCGTCCTGTCTGCGTACAGGTAGCTTCTTTGGCCGGATCTATGGCTTCTGTATGGCCTTTTGCCGGCAGTACCACATCCTGCGATGTAATTTCTGTCGTACAACTGCTGTCTGCATACCGTCTTCCACAGGCACAGACATAATAGGCTATGTTTCCCTCTGCAAGACAGGTTGGCTCTACAGCCTTCACCAGAACTGCTCTGTGAGTATGTATCCTTACCGTGATTTTCTTTTCTGCCCGGTTTCCGGCATTATCCACAGCTTTCACGGTAATGTCCGCACCGGCTGCCGGAAGCTTCTCTTTGGGTATGCTGAATTTGACCTCTGTTCTAATGCCTGTGGTAAAATCCTCCTGTAATACATGTTCTGCACTGTTTCCAACCTGATAAGCTACCGAAGCCAGTCCTGCGGAAAGAACATTCTCCTTATCATCCTTTACCGTCACATCGACTGTCGGGGCTTTCTCATATTCTTCTGCCGGACTTTCACTGCCATTTACCGAAAATGTGATCTCCGGTGCATGATCCTCCACGATAATACCATGGATGCCACTGCCATCCGTTCCTATCATCTTCGTATCTGAAACATTTCCTGCATGATCCTTTGCAGTGATCTTGATTTTTCCCTTAAAGTCCGGGTTGACATAGATTACCGCCGTATAACCGGCACTGTTCTCTCCTGAAGCCTTTTTTACCGATGTCCGGCCTGCTGTAGTACTGCCATCTTCCGGTATCAGCTCGTAATCTACGCTCTCTATTCCACTTCCCGCCTCTTCGACAGGTACCGTAATTTCAAGACTGTCTTTTCGGATCAGCCAGTTCCAGAGATTTTTATATCCCTCATTGAAGACTGCTTCACCCATCACCGGCTTTATCGTATCAAGCTTTACGGTCAGTGCTTCTGTCACCGTTTCATTTCCTGCTGCATCCACTGCCTTGAAGGTATAGGTGTGCCATCCCTCGACACAGGCATAATCCTTTGTTAGGGTTGTCCCCCCTCCTGTAATAACACCATTAATCTCTTCATACTCACCATCATCCACCTTACCATACAGGCTTTTGACTCCCTTGTTATCGGAATATGACAGAACAATGCGGATCTGATCCGTACTATACCAGCCCTTTGTATTCGGGCTGACATTACTCTCTACTGCCGCGGCAAGCTCTGGCTTTTGTACATCCTTAAAATAACCATAGCAGATTTTGTCTCCACATTCCGCTGCCCCGATCTTTGTATAAGCTGTTCCTGTATAACCGGCATTGTCATACCATCCACAGAACTCATATCCTTCCTGTGATGGAACCGGCATAGCCAGCTCCTGTCCATGGACATAGGTTTTATAACTGTCTTCCGGCTCATAAACGCTGCCATCCGGCAGGGACAGCTTATAATTCACACGATAGGAATTCGGCATCCACTTTGCAAAAAGTGTTGTGTCTGTCATAAGCTGCGATTGGGTATCAAAATTAAATTTCCGGCTGTCTGTACATTCCGCATCCCTATACCATCCTCCGAAGGTGTAGCCCTCACGGACAGGTTCCTGCGGCTCCGTGACCGCACACTGCACAGCCGCCCCCGGAATAAGACCATTGTAGGTCGTCCATATCAGCTGCGGCTCCACGCTGCTTCCGCCCTGACTGTTAAAGGTAATCTGTCTGACATAAAAGGTCTTTTGCTCACAGGCGGTGCTGTCACTGTATGCCTTCTTATAATATTGAATCTGCTTTGTGCCGGTGCTTTTTACCGTATAGACCGGTTGTGTCTTTTTCAGCTCTGAGAAATGGTAGATTCCCTGATAGGCCTCTAACTCTGCCAATATCTCCGTCTGTACCGTTCCGGTGAGCTTTCCTCCTGATGGTCCATAGGTAAGAGAAACATTCATCGGCAGTCCTGCAGACAAGGGCTGTGCCTTGTCTGGCCCGGTAAATCCCAGACGATGGACATCATCCTTTTTTATCTGCTTGGAAAAACCATCCCTTACATTTCCCTTCTGGTCTGTCACCTTATAATATAAATAACAGGTTCCATAATAGTCTGACAAAGAAATCGTATACTCACCCGCTGCAACCGCAGCTGCGTCAAGATTGACCATTCCTGTGACCGGTTTCTGGGAAGTATCTGTCACCCATTGATACGCTGCACTTTGAACGCCGCTGGGTGTGCCTCCCTCAGCCCCTACCTTATCCGTAAAGGTAAGCTTTACTGAAACATCGGAATACGGATACCATCCACTTGTTCCATTAAGTGTTCCATTGACTGTACAGCTGACTGTTGGTGCGGTCGTATCCATACCTGTGATTTCCACACGGTATTCTTCACTGACATTTCCCGCATTGTCCGTAAGCCTTACCACATAGCTTCCGTTTTTCGTTACGGTCAAGCTGTCTCCGGTGAAGGTTGTCCATCTGCTATCTCCATGCATCCTGTACTCTCTGGTCTTGATGCCGCTGCCACTATATCCTGTAATGCTTCCCTTCTTATCATAAACAGCCGTATGGTCATCTGTAACACCTGTCAGCCGTATTGTTCCCGGCTTGCTGCCTGCAGCTGTAAGAGCTTCCAGTTTCGGTGCCTCATTGTCGATTCTGGTCACAAGCACCTCTGTTGCCGCAGAGTTCCCGAATTTATCCGTTACCATAAATTCATAGACACCATTTTTCGTCACAGTACAGCTTCCGCCGGTCATATTCTCCGTCACGATACCCTTCGGCGTGTAGACAAACGCAAGTGCTCCCGCACCTGTGCCGCTTCCCGGTGCAGCTTTCCATGTAAGTGTGGCACTTTTTGTCCACGAAGACGGATTTCCCGTTACTGTAATAGAAGGAAGGGCTGCTCCCACTGCTTTCTTTATCACATAATAAGGTCCCGACTTCACGGTTTCCGATACATTGCCTGCATTGTCTGTCACCCTTACATGAAGATACTTTGCGGTCTTTGATGTCTCTGTTGCGGCATACTCCGCCTGATAGCTGCCATTTGCAGCCGCAGACAGTGGCGTCCATGCAGAAGGTGTCCCTGCCGTATTTGTCCATGCATACTCCACCTTTGCCAGACCACTGCCACCGGTGTCCTCCGGCAGTACGGCAATGGTCAGCTCATTGTATACCGTGTCCGCTCCGGTACTGCTGCCGCTGCGAAGCGTCACGGTCGGTTTTTTACTATCTATTTTTTTAACCTCAATAATTTTTGATATCACATTTCCATAGGTATCCGCCAGCGTGACGGTATAGCTTCCATTTTCCGTGACATACAGATTGGCTGAACCACTGGAGGATGTAATACTTTTCACTTCCTTCTTTGGTCCGTCAAAGGTAAGCTTAGTCCCTATGCTTTGGGCGCCTGCATACTGCACCACGATATATTTGCCTGGCTTCCACACATCGGCTGCATCCGCTGAAGCTGCTGCGCTGCCAGCCCTCACTGACACATCCGTGATTGCTGGATTCATAAAGGAAAATGCCAGACACTCATGTGTCGATGCCCCCGATGCTGCAGTCGCAAGCACATGCAGATACCAGGTCTGTGTCTGTCCTGCGGTTCCTCTGCTCTCTGTGAGCTGCGTACCACTTGTAGTGGTCTGCCAGCCATAGCCTGGCAGTTTAGTATCCTTCGTCCATGCATACTGAATGGAGGCTGCTCCTGTGGCTGTGATCGTTGCCTTATGACGAGGCAGACTGCCACTGGTATCCGCCCTGACGGTCAGTACCGGTTTCGTGGCATCCACATTGATATTGGTATTGCCTCCTGTAAAGGTCTGGCTCGTACCGGATAGATTGCACATATCCTTAATGCTGCCAATACTACTGATGCTGTTGACCTTGAGTGCGTCAGTACTATTTAAGCTGACAGCGGAGGATACTTTCCCTGTAAAATAGAGCACATTCGTGTCCGCACCACCGGCATAGGACAGAGTTCCCACATTCGTAGAAATCGTAAGGCTGCTGCTTAAGCTGCTATTCTGACTGTCGACAATCTCATCAAAGACGAGTGCTACCGTGATCGGATCTCCCGGAAGATAGGTGCCTTTTGCCATCGGTGCAACCCCAAGGAGCGCCGGCTCCTTCTCGTCATTGACCATCACAAAGCTTTGCAGACCGTCCACATACCATACGCTATCCGCACCGGTCGCACCAAAATAAGCGTAGCAGGTCTGATCCACTCCAAGCTTCACCCAGATTTTATCATTGTAAATATACGCCGTACCGTGGCTGTTTTTGGGATAATAGGATCCTTCCCCTCCACCCGTTCTTTTATCAGGAAAATAATAGGTTCCGACTGATTTTCCTGCCGGCTGCAGAAAATTACAGGCCCAAAGCTGCCCCTTTACTCCTGCGACAGCTGCGTTTTCATTCCCTATATCATAATTTTTGTCTTCTAATGGTTCGGTTCCCAGATAGGCGTGTTCATAGCCGTCAATGTCTTCATATGCCCTCAGCACATACCGGTAATACCATCCGCCGGCTGTGGATCTTAGATACTCCTGTTGCCGTGCATCCGTATAATAGCCGGAAAAAGAACTGCTGGTATGATAGTTTGTATCGTTGTAGCGGTTTTTAAGAAAACTCACATTGGTTCTTTTTCCACCCTGATTTTGGTTTGTATCTGCAATCCGTTTTCCGTTTTTCCCGGTCGTCTCAGGGAAATCCGTGATCGTTTTTTCTGTTGTGTAAACCGACCGGTCCACGGTATAGCTGTTGTCTTTCGGCATTGTCCGCAGCATCGAGCGGTGCGCCTGGTCAATCGTTCCGCCGCCCACCCCCACACGGTAGAGTTCCAGCGAATACGTTCTGTCGGCATTGGAATACTTTGTTCCCGCCTTACTCTGATAAGGCTCTGTCACGCCAAGCTCCGTCACTGTCACGGTCTTTGACGTTTCTCCCTCCGCAAAGAAGACAGCCCCCTCCGTATGGGTAAAATGCGTGCCACCCACCGCTGAGCCATTTACCGTGCGGTAATATACCACCTGATATTTATCCGTTCCATTACTTCTTGTGATTGTAAAGGTTGCTTTGCCATTACTACCTGATACACTGCTCACAGAGAATGTACCATACTGCGGAATCCCGAAGCCGAATTTTCCCGCTTCACTGTAATACACCTTCTCTTTGCCGTCAGCCGTAACCTTCGCATACGCCCGCGCATAGTATTCCACGCCAGCATTCAGACCTGTAGCTTTTGCAGTCAGATTTCCATTTTTTGTTGTAATGACCTGTGCGGTTTTGATACTTCCGTTATGAAACTCCACCGTTGGAGCAGGCATCACGCCCCATACAAAGCCGGTTTCCTTGATTGTATCCCCACCGGTATGTGCCAGAACCGCTTTCAGATTGAAGCTGTCCTTGCTTCCTGCAGCTGCGGTAAGTGTGCCAAGCTTTAGTTCCAATGGCTTTGCAGTCACCGTGATTACACAATCCTTAGTGGTCGTATTTCCTGCGTCATCGGATGCTGTTACCTTGATTGTCTTTTTCCCTGGAAGAGCTGCGATATCCTTTGGTATGGTATAAGTCAAAGGCTTCTCGGCAAGCCTGTGGTTATCCGCTACAGAGAGTGACTCACCAAACAGCTTCTCCACCGTCTCCTGCTGCTCTTCCTCCACCACAATGACCGGCGTATAGGTGAGCACCGGTGCCATCTTGTCGATATTGTCCACCCATACCGGATAAGAGAGGGACTTATCACTGCCTTTTAACTTATAGGTTATCGTAAAGGTGTATTTTTTGTTTACTGTCGCTGTCTTCGTTGCTCCAGCTGCAACCTTTACATCCGTGATTCCCAGCTTCGGCATATCCTCAGCCTTTACCGTTATCGTCACATCACGATTGGTGAGTGTGTCCGGTGACAGCGTATGACTGACCTTCGGGCCAAGACCTACACCCTGATTAAAATAAAAGCTGAAGCTGTCTGTTGCCTTGATTTCTTCTGTCTCAGGATCCTTGAGAATTCCGGTGATTTTGTATACACCGCCAGGCGAGTTCAGGGGCATGCTCAAAGCAATCTGCTCCTGTGACTTTGCCTTACCAAAACAGGCATCCAGCGCATTGCCTGTCTCTGTCTGTGTCAGTGTATACTCTGTCGCATATTCTTTCTTTCCTTTCTGCCGGATTGTCACAAGAGACTGTACGGTAACCGTTTTACCTTTTGTGGATGTGTCCTGAAGCTCCAGGGAAAATTTTTCAATGTCAGGATCTGCTGCACCACCGTCCAGCACAAGCTGCATCCAGTCTATTCTTACAATCCAGCCCGGCGGTGCCACCGTTACAGATATGACATTTTTTCCCTTTTTTAATTTTTCAAGGGGTATCTCCAATATAGTCGTATTCCACGTATTGTCCGTGCCTGACAGATACCCGATTGTCTCTTTATTATAATTTTTACCAGATTGATTGGTCTGATCCATCGGCAGATATATGTCATCATTGAGGTACACGTAATCTGTCTCACCGTAATCCTCATCCACATCATAAGCCTTCACCGCCAGATAGGCACTCTGGGTCGGAAGCTCGTCCAGAGTAAAAGCCAGCTCGATGGGATGTTTTTTGTCTGAAACACCCATACTTACATCAATGTCGCCATCTGCCTTTCCCGTATGACTGTTGTTCTCATTATCTGTCGTAACCATCAGTGTCTGTGGATGTGGTGTAAGAGCCGGTGCCTTGGCAGGTGCCCGCAAGGGCAGGTCTATATCCCAGGCAGCAGCAGGCAAGGCATTCTCTTCCGGCGGCTCTACTCCATAGTCCTCCACCAGATCCTCCAGTGTCAGAAGCTCCGGCAGCTCATCCTCCGCCATCCGCTGCTGTATCAGCTCCGGATAATGATACGGACATTTGAGATCTATGCAGTCCGTCTCCGTATCACGTATATGCTCAAGGCCCTCCAGACGCTTGATAAGCTCCGTAAGACGCTCCTCCTCTTCCCCGGAAAATGTTTCTTTATTCTCTGTATCCTCTGTTTTATTTTCTGCAAGCCATGCATCCAGCTTCTCCCGCGCCTCGGTAAGCTGCTCCGGATCAATTATCTCCTTATTTTCTACGCCTGTGGAGAGATAGGTAAGGGGATCCGGCAGCTTCTCTAACAATGCAAGCAGTTCTGCAAGCCCCTGTCCTCCCTTAGCTGCAATTGTCACACTGATCTGCGGAAGGCTGACACCATCCGCCAGCCTGTATTCTTCCGGAATAACCGGAATATAAACATAATGATTTCCCAATGCGGAAGAGTCAAAGCTGTCCTCTGTGTTGTTTTCCCATGTCACATGAATGGAAGTCTCCTGCGTTCTTTTTACAGGGGGGAGCGTTTCTTCCTCTGTCGGTTGTTCTTCCTCTGCCGGTTGTTCTTCCTCTGTCGGTTGTTCTTCCTCTGTCGGTTTCTCTTCCTCTGTCGGTTGTTCTTCCTCTGTCGGTTGTTCTTCCTCTGTCGGTTGTT
>ERZ780150.701-NODE-701-length-27193-cov-3.407731_pt1 | contig 27193 bp, 19 predicted proteins | sample MGYA00511019_ERZ780150 | MGnify/ENA primary metagenome ERZ780150 (study PRJEB29588, sample SAMEA2151633) | human gut metagenome | biome: human gut; feature: human-associated habitat; material: faeces | place: Denmark | collected 2008/2010 ...
AGAATCCACGCCCGTCCCTGCAACAAAATCCCTTGCCATTTCAGGCTTTGTATAAAGCTCCTCGTTGCAGAAATCCTCTTTTCTGCTGCCCTGTCCCACGGTTCCCAGCTCTGCCTCCACATCCACTCCCAGCAGATGGGCGCATTTTACCACACTTGCCGTAACCGACAGGTTCTCTTCAAAGGGACGCGCGGAGCCGTCATACATAATGGAAGGAAAGCCTGCCGCAATGCCGCCCACCGCTATCTCATAGGATTTGCCGTGATCCAGATGGACGCCTACTGGCACCTTTGCCTGCCTGGCAAGATCCACCGCTATGGCCGCCATAGTGCTGAATGGAATAAACCAGCTCATATCCGGGTAAAACATTAGCAGTACGGGCATATTTTCCCTTTCCGCGGCCTCCACCACCCAGTGCGCGGACTGGTAATCGAATACATCGATGGCCGCCGCCGCAAACCGGTTTTCATCCGCCATTTTCAAAATACTTTTTACATCCATAAGTCCCATAGAAACCCTCCGTTTCTCCGCATAGTGCGGTTACATCTATGACCGGCCGGCTTTATGCCTGCCGGTTTCCCAAGCGCTGGTTTCTGATTCCAGGCTTTGTTCCCTGTATTTCCGCGGGCAACGAGCCAAACGGATGCACTCGTGCGTCCACTTGGCGACTACCGCGAGGGTCAAATACCCCGTTGCTTGCAGCGGGGTATTTCATTTTACACGTGCAGCGTGTCCGGCTGCTTTTCCCGGGCTTTACCGCCGCCGGCGCCGGAACAGCTGCCCCGCAGTTTGTAACTGGTCAGGCAGATCTGAATTGCCGCAGTTTGTTTAGCGGTAAGAAAATACCGGTTTTCCTTCTTCACTCCACTGTACCTTCATAAGCATGGTATGACGGTTGGGATTGTACAGCGGATCGCCTTCAATGACAGCTTCCTTCCTGGCATGATAAACACAGATATCGCCGCCTTCTTCATCCGTGGTAAAGGAATTATGCCCCGGCCCGTAAATTTCAAGGGCTTCATCGGAAGCCAGAACCGGATACCGTTCCTTTGTCCAGGAAGCCGGATCAAGGAGATCCGCGTCCTCAGAAGCGCTCAGCATGCCCATGCAATAGCAGGCTCCGGTAGCGCTGGCGGAATAGGTGAGAAAAATCCTGCCGCCGCGTTTGATTACGGCCGGTCCCTCATTCACCCAGAAATCTACTCTCTCCCAGTCATAGTCCGGTGTGGTAAGCAGCACCTGCACGGTTTCCAGACGGTTCGGCGCAGCCATACGCGCTATGTACAGATTGGAAATCATTTTGCCCACGCCCACTTTTTCCGCCCAGACATAATAATGGCTTCCTTTGCATTCAAATACCGTGGCATCCAGTGAAAAGGCCCTGAAAGAAAATTCATCCTCCGGCGCGCACTGCATTTTCCCTAGCTCCTTCCAGGTACCGGTGATTGGATCCTCATCCGCACATTCCAGCACATAAGGACGGATTGCCCAGATGTCTTCCGCTTCGCCCGCCGCAAAATACAAATACCATTTTCCTTCCAGATAATGCAGCTCCGGCGCCCAGATGTGGTACGACATGATGCCGCTTTCATGCTTCTTCCAGACAGTGATTTCTTCAGCGTCCGCAAGCCCGGCCAGACTGTCCGCCCTGCGCAGGATGATTCTGTCATAAGCAGGCACGGATGCGGTAAAATAATACATACCGTCCGTATGGCGGCAGATATACGGGTCCGCCCGCTGCGCAATCCAAGGTTCATTGAATTTAAGCTGTTTCTCCATTTTGTGCTCCCATCTGTGCGCTCTGGCGCACATGACTAAAATTATACAGGAATCAGGCTGCATTCATGATGCATAATTTAGATTTTATTAAAATAATTGAGTTCTCTCTAAATTATATAATTAATGCCTGCATTTTGCAAGTCAGAAAATAAATAAGTATAGAAAAAAAATGACAGTTTGGCCGAAGGCTGAATTGTTACAAAAAAAGCAGCCTCCACCCATCGATGGAAGCCGCCCGTTTTTTCAATCGGTTTTGGCAGTATAGCTCCGCCGTATTTCATATCAGGCACTCTGTAAGGCCTTCATTTTTTTCATCCGCAGATAATAGCTGGTTACCAGGATTACGTCCGCCCCGATCCAGGCAAGAATTTCTGCATAAAAGATGCCCTCCTCCCCCAGGAACACAGGAAGCAGAATCGCCGTGCCGGTTCTCATAACAAACTCCGCAATGCCGGAGGCCATGGGAAGCAGCGTATCTCCCATCCCCTGCAGGGCCGAACGGGTAACATGCAGGACATAAAGGATAGGAAGGAAAACACTCATGATAGCCAGGTAATGATATGCGATATTCATCGTCACCGCCACATCCTCAGGCGAACCGGAAATGAAACAGCCCAGAACCGCCTTGCCGAAAAGAAGCATGGCCGCCGCAATCACGGCAGACGTAACCATGGCCACGATCAGCGCGGAGCGCATTCCCTTGCTGATACGGTCTATTTTTTTCGCGCCCAGATTCTGTCCCACATAGGTAACCATGGCATAACCGTAAGAGGTGGCCGCCACCTCCAGAATGCCGTAAAGCTTATTGGTTGCCGTAAAGCCGGCAATAAATAATACGCCGAAGCCATTGACTACGAACTGGACAATCATACCGCCCACCGCAATAATCGCATTCTGGAATGCCATGGGAAGCCCCAGCTTCATCAGGTACAGGCAGAGAGTCCCTTCCATTTTGAAGTCCTCCCTGGTAAAAGCCAGCACCTCCACCCGGCTGATGGCAAGAAGGCAGAAAATTCCGGAACACAGCTGTGCGATTACCGTCGCTGCCGCCGCACCCTGAATCCCCCAGTGAAAGCCCAGTACAAACAAAAGATCCAGCGCCACGTTTATCATCGCGGCCACAATCATGGCATACAGAGGAGTCCTGCCATCACCCAGCGCACGCAGGATGGACGCCAGAATATTATAAGCCATCACCACCGGAATCCCGGCAAACATGATGCGCAGATATTTCAGCGAATCATCAATAATCGTATCCGGCGTCTGCAGAAGCTCCAGGACCGGCCTGGCCAGAAACTCACTCGCCACAAGCAGCACCAGTGAGGTAAGGATTGCCAGCAGGATGGAATTGGCCACCGTCTTGCGCAGCCTCCGGTAATCCCCTGCACCGAATTCGTGGGACATTTTTATGGAAAAGCCCTGGGCAAAGCCCTGAATGGTTCCCAGAATCATCCAATTCAGCCAGTCCGCCGCCCCCAGTGCCGCCAGCGCCCCGACCCCCAGCGCCTGTCCCACCACCATGGTATCCACCACGGTATACAGCTGTTGGAAAACATTCCCTATCATCAACGGAAGGGAAAAAGCCAGGATAAGCCTTAAGGGCTTTCCCTCCGTCATATTCTGAACACGTGCTGCCATTTAAAAACCTCGTCTTTCTGATGTGTTATCTATGCAGCGCCCCATAGGATACAGGCCCTTCCCCCACACGGCTGCGGTATCTTCAGCTACCGTAAGCTGCATAGAGAACCCGCACTGCCGTCACGCTTCCGGGCAAAAGGAAACCTGCACCGCCTTTACAAAGGCAAAATGCAAGCATATAATCACACTATAACAGAAATTATAAAAAAACAAAAGAGGCTGATTATGATTCCCGAAAATACAAAAAATGATTTTTCCAAAGGCAGCGTAGTTAAAAATATCGTCTCACTGGCACTTCCGATGACCCTCGCCCAGCTGATTAACATTCTTTATAATATCGTTGACCGTATGTATATCGGACGCATCCCTGAGCATGCCACGCTTTCCCTTACCGGACTGGGGCTTTCCATGCCCATCATCACGGTAGTCATCGCTTTCGCCAATCTGTTCGGGATGGGCGGCGCGCCGCTTTGCTCCATCGCCAGAGGCAAGGGGGATACAAAGGGTGCGGAAAAAATTGTAGGCAACGCCTTTACCATGCTTTTGTGCACCGGGCTGCTGCTCACCATCATAGGGCTGCTGTTTAAAAAACCTCTTTTATACGCCTTCGGCGCCAGTGACGCTACGTTTCCCTTTGCGGACAGCTACCTTTCCATTTACCTGCTGGGCAGCGTCTTTGTCACCGTAAGCCTGGGAATGAACAGCTATATCAATGCCCAGGGCTTTGCCCGGGTGGGTATGGTCACCACGCTCATCGGCGCCGTGCTGAATATAATTCTCGATCCGTTTTTTATTTTTACACTGGGTATGGGAATTCAGGGGGCGGCAATCGCCACCGTTATCTCACAGTTCGCTTCCGCAGCCTGGACCGTGCGTTTTCTTACCAGCCCGAAGGCCATCCTGCGCATCCGTGTATCCTGTATGCGTCCCTGCGGCAAAACCATTCGCGATATCACCACTCTGGGGCTGTCCAATTTCATGATGGCAATCACCAACAGTATTGTGCAGGTGGTCTGCAACGCCACGCTCTCCATCTACGGTGGGGATCTTTATGTAGGCGTCATGACGGTTATCAACTCCATCCGCGAAATCGTCTCCATGCCTGTGTCCGGCGTTACAAACGGCTCCCAGCCTGTTATCAGCTTTAACTACGGCGCGGATAAATATGATCGGATAAAAACGGCCATCCGTTTCATGGCCGTCAGCTGTATCGTTTATACTACCGCAATCTGGGGTATTCTGCACCTGTTCCCCGTCTTTTTTATCCATATTTTCAATACCCAGGCGGATTTGGTGGAAGCAGCTGTCCCCTCCATGCAGATTTATTATTTTGGTTTTTTTATGATGTCCCTGCAATTTTCAGGCCAGACTGTATTTCAGGCGCTGGGGAAGGCGAAATATGCTATTTTCTTCTCCGTCCTGCGTAAGGTTGTCATTGTCGCCCCGCTTACCATCCTGCTGCCCAGATGGATTACCCCTGCCGTAAACGGCGTATTCCTGGCAGAACCAATCTCCAACTTTATCGGCGGCACTGCCTGTTTTGTTACTATGTTGATTGTTGTTGGAAAAGAATTGAAAAAAGCAGATTTGCAGAAGAAAACTTCAGAATGTCCATAGTTATTGCATTGTGATGCAGCAGCTATTGTTTTATCGTTTATTTTATACTGTCTATTCCGGCAACATAACGGTTTCAAAAAACAGTTTAAAAAAATAACAGTACTCAAGACTGCATCAGTTCCACCTTCCCTACCTGTCCCCTTCCGGCTTCTCCCGGTAGGTCTTCATAAACTGATCCAGATATCCCCTGCTCAGCCTTTTGCAGATGTAATGGCCCTCTTCCTTTTCTATGATCCCCGACTGCTTCAGATAATTGATAATCGCATTCAGGCACATAATATTACCGAAGGAGGACGTAAGTATTATATTCAGATCCTCTGATTCAATCCGGATCAGGTTACGGAAGGAGGCGTAAAAATAATCCTTCATCTGCTGATATTCCAGAGGCCGGAAAGGAATGAATACAAAATCCGGGGTAATGGAATACAGATGCCTCGTCACCTCGTTAAAAACACTTTCCCCTTCCCTGTTCGTATCGATCTCCATTAAAACAAAAGTGTTCAGCCGGGAATAATAAGTCAGTATCATTTTGATAAGATCACAGATATATAAAAGCAGGGAATGCTCCAGCCCCATGATATTCTCAAAGCAGAGCACGGTTCTTTTCCTGGTGCAAAGCTTAAGCACCGTGTATTTTATTTCATCCGTAAGCTGGGTCTCATCCGCAGAATTCATGGAAATCAGGGGGATGCTGCCCTCCAGCTCCGGAGTGGTGAGTATGTAGGCGTTAATATCATTGGCAAATGACCTTATCCCGTAGTTCCCCTCTCCCAAAAGGGAAATGTTGATGACATTCTCACACTGCTGACAGAAGTTCTGGATGACCCAGGACTTTCCCAAACCTCTGTTTCCTGAAAGGATTGCCGCCGTAGACTTTCTCGCTTCCTTATAGCATTCCGTCAGCTTGGTCAGTTCTTTGGTATTCAAATGGATTGGCATGATGTCATAACTCCGCTTCTTAACATTTTCAGCTGCTCCCTCAGTTTATGGTAAATACGTATTTCCTCTGAGAACCAGAAAAACCAGCCGATTCATATATTATTGTCCCATGGGTATGCAAGCGTGTCAAGGAAAATTATTTACGATATTTTGTATACATTACGATATTTTTCATCATAAAAACGCGTAATATCTGCCGTAATATTCCAGACAATGAAATATTGTAACCGTGCAGATAACCGGCCTGTATCGTTATGCTTTTTTTATTTTTATTTTTTCTTGTAACCCTATTGACATTCTCGTCCACATCGGTTAGAATATAAAACGTTGCCGGAGTTAATTGGTAATGAAATGTGCGCGTAGCTCAGCTGGATAGAGCGTCTGACTACGGATCAGAAGGCCGGGAGTTCGAATCTTCTCGCGCACGCTGTTTAAGGCTGCAGAATTTTTATTCTGCAGTTTTTTTTATTGCTGCAAATATGGGAATTAACCTGGCTGATATCCTGCATCCATCCGCCTGATTTCAAAAGGGCCTTCCATAGCCGCCGGCAGTTACCGAACGGCCCGGAAGGCCCATTTTTATTTATTTTGCTTCTTCCCTATTGTAAATCCTATGCGCTTCTTCCTTTCCATCCTTCCAGGAGATATCCACACATTTTCTTCCTTTAATGCAAAGCCCCTTCACATAGCCATCCTTAAACTGCCTGGGCAGCGCCGGAAGCAGCTTCACCTCTCCGCCCCTGTCCTGCACCAGCATGTTGGCAATGGCAGCCGTGCCGCCGAAATTCCCGTCAATCTGGAACGGCGGATGGGCGTCCCAGAGATTGGGATAGGTGGATCTGGTGAGCAGGGTGCGCAGGTAGGCATAGGCATTTTCCGAATCCTCCAGAATGGCAAATACGTTGGTGATCCAGGCACAGCTCCAGCCGGTATGCCCACCTCCGTTTTCCAGCCGGTGCTTCAGGGATATCCTGCAGGCCTCCGTCAGCTTTTCATTTCCCGCAAACAGCTCTGAAGGGAACAAGCCATATAAATGGGAAATATGGCGGTGGCCGGGTTCCGGTTCTTCATACTCCTCATGCCATTCCAGAAGCTGTCCGAAGCTTCCTGTCCGAAAGGGGGCCAGGCGGGGCAGTTTTTCCCTGATTTCATCCAGCAGGGAATCCTGTGTGCCCAGAATTTCACAGATTTTCATGTAGTTCCCGAATACCTCCCGCACAATGGCCATGTCCATGGAGGAAGCATAGGTTACGCTTGTGGTCTGTCCGTCAGGAAGGCGGAACTGGTTTTCAGGAGAGGTGGAGGGACAGGTCACGTATTCGCCCTGATATTCCACCAGCCAGTCATTCAGGAACAGCGCGGCCTCCCGGATAATCGGCGCCGCCACCTCCTTCAGATAGCGTTCATCCTGGCTGTATTCATAAGCGCGGAACAGCTCCTGGGTCAGCCATGCGCCGCCCATGGGCCAGTATGCCCAGTTCACGCAGCCGTCGCCGCCCTCTGTCTGTCCGGGAAGCAGTCCCACCGGATTGGTATTCCCCCAGAAATCGATGTTATGATGCGCCACAAAACCTCTGCAGTGATAGTTAACGGAAGCCGTTTTCTTTCCTTCCTCACAGATTTTTTCCATAAAGCGGAAATAAGGCTCCGCGCACTCTCCCAGGTTGCAGCTCTGGGCATGCCAGTAATTCATCTGGGTATTGATATTGATCGTCCAGTTGCTGCTCCAGGGGGCGCGCAGTTCCCAGCTCCAGATTCCCTGCAGGTTGGCGGGAAGGCTTCCTTCTCTGGAGGAAGCAATGAGCAGATACCTTCCGTACTGGAAAAACAGGCTGTAAAGGCCATTGTCCTCTTCTCCCTTTTTTAACAGCTCCAAGCGTTCATCCGTGGGAAGCGCCTTCTGCTCTCCCAGATACAGCTCCACCCTGCCGTAAAGCGCTTCATATTCCCGGATATGCTCCGCCTTCAAAGAGTCGTAGGAAGCATTTTCGGGTAAGGCCGGCTCCTTTACCGCCGACAAAATGAGGACACAGACGGATGCGCCGCTTACACGGATCCTGTCCCCTGTATTTTCCACAAGGCCGTCGCATTCCAGAATGCGGACAGCTGCCGTAAACGCTTTCCCCCTGGTTCCCTGAACCACCGAATCCTCACGGAGGGGAATATAGGAAGGATCCACATGCTCCGGACATCTTCCTGCGATTTCAAGTCCTCCCTTCTTTGCCTCGCAGGTATGCTCCAGTTCGGAGGCAAAGGACATGGTAAAATCCATCGCCGACCGATCCGCCTTCAGACGGATGCAGATGGCCCTTGCCGGATAGCTGGCAAAATACTCTCTTTCATAATGCGTGCCGCAACAGCTATAGGCTACCCGGGCACATGCATGATCAATATCCAGCTCTCTGCGGTAATCCGCTGCCGCAGTCTCCCCTTCATAGGAAAACCGGAGGCTGAGGCTGCCCAGGGGCAGGTAGGATTCATTGAATTCCCCCAGCATGCTTTTCTGGATCAGACGTTCCGCTTCTTTATTTTTCCCGGCAAAAATAAGGCGGCGCACCTCCTCCAGCTGCGCGGCTGCTCCCGGGTTGTTTTTGTCCTTATAATAGCCCGACCACAGGCTTTCCTCATTTAATCCCAGGATTTCCTCGTCGGTCCCGCCCTTAATCATGGCGCCCAGGCTCCCGTTTCCAATGGGCAGGCTTTCCTCCCATTTTTCTGCGCTCCTTACGTACCACAGCTTCATTTCATTCATCATCCGTACTCCTTTTTATCCCCGCAGGTACCCGGCCAGGCGCAGGCTTGTCTGCCTTTTGCGGCCGCAGCGGGTCTTTGGCTATTTTAAAATTTCCATCAGCTCTTCCCTGGTAAAGGATGCCCTTCCCATTTCCTCCCCGCCCAGAATGCTGTCCGCCAGCGCCTTCTTTTTTTCCTGAAGGGCTGTTATTTTTTCTTCTATGGTGCCCTTTGCAATCAGCTTATAAACGGTCACCACGTTCCTCTGGCCGATACGGTGCGCCCGGTCGGTGGCCTGGTTCTGCACAGCCACGTTCCACCAGGGATCAAAATGAATCACGATGTCCGCCGCCGTCAGGTTCAGGCCTGTCCCTCCTGCCTTAAGGGAAATACAGAAAACCTGCGTGTCATCCTTGTTGAAGCTCTCCACCAGCTCCATACGCCTTACCTTGGGCGTGCTGCCGTCCAGCGTGTAATATGAGATTTTTTCTTTGGCAAGCGCGCTCTTCAGCCGTTCCAGCATGGAGGTGAACTGGGAGAAAAGCAGCACCTTATGCCCGCCCTCCGCCGCATTGCGTATCAATTCCATACAGAGCCTTGTTTTGGCACTGTCCCCTTCATAGCCGTCAAACAAAAGCCCCGGATCACAACAGATCTGCCGCAGCTTGGTAAGCTCCGAAAGCACCTGTATCTGCGTTCCCGCAAATTCCTGATCCGTCTGTTTGGTGAGCACAGCTATCAGACGCTGCACATGGGCGTCATACAGGCTGCTCTGCTCGCCCTCCATCACGGCCATCATGGGCTTTTCGATCTTATCCGGAAGGTCGGTGAGCACATCCTTTTTCAGCCTGCGCAGCACAAACGGACGGATCATTTTATGGAGGCGCACCGCGGTTTCCTCATCCTCCCTGGATACGATTGGCGTTTCCATCTCCTCCCGGAAACGGCTGTAGGAAAACAGGAAGCCCGGCATCAGATAATCAAAAATGCTCCACAGCTCACTGAGCCGGTTTTCCACCGGCGTTCCCGTCAGCGCAAGCCGGAAGCCTGCGGGGACCTGCTTCACAGCCCTGGCCGCCTGAGTGGAATGGTTCTTGATAAACTGCGCCTCGTCGATTACCTCGCAGGCGAAATCCATGCCGGTATAAATATCAATATCCCGGCGTAGCAGCTCATAGGAGGTGATTATCACACCTTTTTTCTCCCGCGCCGCCTGCTCCAGAAGCTGCTTTCTCTCCCCGGCCCCGCCTGCCGCCGCATAAACCGGAAGCACAGGGGCAAAGCGTTCCACTTCGCTTTTCCAGTTGAAGACCAGGGAAGCCGGACACACGATCAGCCAGGGCCGTCCCGGATTTCCCCCGCTCTCCTTCCACTCCGATAAAAGAAAAGCAATTACCTGCAGTGTTTTTCCCAGACCCATATCGTCCGCCAGAATCCCGCCGAAGCCGTTGGCCTTCAGGGTTTTGATCCACAGAAAGCCCTGCTTCTGATATCCGCGCAGAATACCGTCCAGCTCGGGCGGCACCTCAAAATCATTGTCCTCCACGGTCTTCATATTCCGCACCAGCGCGCGGAAGCTTTTCCCCTTCTGCAGGGACAGGCCGCTGTCTTCCTTCAGGCTGCCGTCAAGATACATGGCCCGGTAGCGGGGCAAGCTGACTACGCCGTCCTCCATGGCGGAATCGGCTATCATCAGCTCCTGCTTCAGCTGTGCCAGCGTGCGGATCCCTTCATCGCCCAAATCCACAAAGCTGCCGTTTTTCAACCGGTAGTATTTCTTTTTCCTGTCATAACGGGACAGAATGGAAATCAGCTGATCCATGGGCATTTCTTCCGACTGCAGCGTAAGCTCCAGCAAATCCCCCGCTATGGATACGCCCACGCTCACATGCGGCGCGGGCAGCACGCGCATGGCTCTGACTGCATCGGAAATATATACCTCGCACAGCTCCTGCAGTCTGGGGATCCCTTCCTGCAAAAAGAGAAAGAGCCGCTCCTCATCTGAAGAGAGCACCATCTGACGCTTGCCGGGATCATAGGCGTTGAAAAATTCCCCCACCAGGCCCTTCATCAGCATTTCCCGCCGCGCATCCCTCCGCTCGGTCAGATCCAGGCTGTCAAACAGGTTATATTTTTCCTCCCCATACACCGCGTAAAGCTCACAGGTCAGCAGATCCCTCTGGGGCGCGTCCAGGTAGATTTCAAAGGACGCCTCCTCCGGCAGGTATTCCTCCGGTGAAAAATTCCTCATTTCCACCTCAAAATGCTCCTGCAGGACCGGCAGCATGTCCCTGGCAAAAGCCGGAAGCTCCGTGCCTGCCACATACAGGCCGCTTTTGCCGAAGCTGTCCATATAAATCAGGAACTCCCTGATTTCCTCTATCCGTTCCCGATCCGTTTTCCATATGGTTCCCTCGTCGAAAAAGTACCCATACCGCTTCCCGGTCACCAGCTGCATCCGCTGCAGCTTTACGGAAATCCCGTAAGAATCGCCGCTTATTTCCAAACGCCGCACCGGCTCCCCTTCCCGAAACGACCATTCCCTGGCAATCCCATCCGCCGTCTCTCCCATAAGCGGCCCTGCCCCAGCGGCATCCAGGAAATCATCGATCAGTTCCGGAGTGACATTCAGATCCCGTTTGTATACGGTGGAAAGATAATTGCCCATATAGCTGCTGCCCTTGAGCAGCGAATACTGGAGAAAACGTACCAACGGCCTGCTCTCCGGGGTAAAGGCCTCCGGATGGTGGTAGAATTCCAGCTCCTTACCATAGAATACCTGTTCATTCCTGGCAACGGCATTCACGAAATCACCGATATTTTTCAGCACATACATCCGGGTGCATCCGATCTTAAATTCCACCCTCATGTTTTCCGCAGGCAGATAAAAATACGGCCCCAGCCGCACCCTGCCCAGAATATCCGGCTGCATCAGATTCACCTTGTCGCGGTAAACATACTGGTTGAGAATCCCGTCAAAGCCATAGGTTGAGGTTCTGGGACGGGGCGCCACAGGAACCGCAGAAAGCGCGCGCGGCCGCATTCTCTGTTCCTTTCTTTCTTCTATATAATCGAGAAGCACAGCCACACAATGCTTGCACAGTCCGCTGTAGCTGTAAAACGCCGGGCATTCACAGTCGCTTTCCAGAACTTCTCTGTAATCCTCATCAATCTTTAATTTAACATCGTACAGATTTCCATGGCTTCCGCTGACGCTGGCTTCCATGGATACCACCTCAAAGCCGTCCTCCAGCTCCTTTGTCCAGTGCAGATTTTGCACCGCTCCCCGCTGGTTCAGATCATCTCCCTTGAGAAACGTAACTTTATGGCATTCGCGGCGGATATCGGTTCTGCTCAGCATGGCTTGCTTCCTTTCGTGATTTTCTCCTTTGTCAGGGACGGATTAATCATACCATTTTCATGCACAAACATCCACCAGAAAAATATCCTTGTTGGCATAAAATATGACATACCGTTGTCAGGTTTACCATGCTATAATTCAAATCATAAATACACCGGCCGCAGCCGCTTGATGGTATGCAGAACAGACGGCTGCGTATAACATTTCTATAGAACTGTAAAAATACAATCGAGCCAACCGGGAGGGTATCACATGAATATCAGAAAAGAACTGGAAAACGCCTTGGGGGCGGCGCAGCATATACAGCTGAATGATTTGGAACTTGACCCTCTGAAAATCAGGGCAATCCTGATAAATGAAGCGGTTCCCTGTGATCCTTCCCAGGATTTCTACGGCCGGCAGGATGCCGCCTACCTTTCAACAACGATACCATTGTTTCAAAAGGCAGGTTTTAAGGTCCAGAGCATCCAGGATATCCTGCAGTTGGGAATCTACATTACCAACGCGGTCAAAACACCGAAAACCGAGTATGCAATTGCCCGAAGCACCATAGAAGACAGCCTGCCCTATCTGGAAAAGGAACTGGCCCTGTTCCCCAATAAAAAAGTGATTATGCTTATGGGCGATGTGGCCAAAAAAGCCTTTAATATGATAACAAAAAAAGAGTCAAAGAAAAATGCGGTTCCTGCCGTTTCCACATACAAGCTGCGCAGCAGTGAAATATATTATAACGGCATCCGCATCATGCCGTCTTATATTATGACGGGCGGAAATATTCTGATTGAAAAGTCAAAGGTGGAAATGGCATCAGAGGATCTTGCCATTATGGGACGGATTATTGCGCAGTAAAAAAATGGCCGCATCCGTATGGTAGTTATTCCTCCGGCGCGGCCTACTTTTACAGCGTATTCATGAAACCAGCGGTAAACCTCCGTTTCGTAACGAACCTCCGTCGGCAATATAAAGCGCCGCTCTTATTTCATATAATCAAGGACCTCATCCCAATCCTTCACCCTGGTCCGCTGCATCCAGTCATAAAACAGCGCTTTCAGTTTCCGCGCCGTTTCTTTCTCCTCTCCGGAAATGTCATGAAGCTCCGTTCTGTCCTCCTCCATATCGTAAAGCTCAAAGGGACCCGGATACTTTCTGACCAGCTTATATCTTCCCAATCTGACGCCGCAGTTACCCTCATGCTCCCAGAAAACAGGGGCCTTTCGTTCCCATTCCTGCTCTCCGTCCCGTACTGTAAAGCTTTCCACAAGGCTTTCTCCCTGCAGCGCAATCAGCGGCTTTCCTTCATTTTCCCCCGGATAGGTTCCGCCGGCCAGCTGAAGCAGTGTAGGAAAAATATCAATGAAATGCACCGGCGTATGCCGCAGGACACCGGCGTCCCGGATGCCATTTTTCCACTGCACCACAAACGGGGTGGAAATTCCGCCTTCATGAATCCAGTGCTTAAAAAGGCGGAATGGTGTATTGCTGGCATTGGCCCAGGGAAGGCCATAGCTGATATAGGTGTCTTCTCCGCCCGGCCGCACCCTGGCCCCATTGCCAATGGCAACCGGCCTGCCGTCCAGCGTTTCCCTGTCGGCAAAATTCATTACCCAGCCATCCTCCGGCAATACCTCCGCACAGGCCCCGTTATCCGAAAGGAAGAGAAAAACGGTATTATCATCCTCCCCATGCAGACGTACTTCCTCCATTATCCGTCCTATGGCTCTGTCCATTTCCATGACCTGGGCGGCGTAAACTGCCATTTTAATGTCCTCCCAGTCCTTGTCCTCCACGCTGTTCCAGTCCGGCGCTGCCCCGTCTCTGGGCGAAATTTCCCAGATATCCTTTACCAGTCCCATCTCCACCTGCCGCCGGTACCGCCTTTTTCGGATTTCATCCCAGCCTTCCAGATAACTTCCTTCTCTATCCCGGATATCCTCCTGCCTGGCGTGAAGCGGCCAATGTGGGGCATTGAAGGCAACATACAGAAAATACGGACTGGTATCCTCAGAAAATGAATCTATATATTCACAGCTTTTCTCAGCAATCTTTTCCGTATAATAAAAATTATCCTCCGGCCTCAGCGTAATCCATTTTCCATCTTCCATCAGCGTAACCGGGTTATAATAATTTCCCGCACCCTCCAAGGTTCCGTAAAACCGTTCAAACCCTCTCTGCATGGGAGTAGGATAGCCTTCCTGCCCGGCCGCCTCCCAGGCGCTCTTCCTGTGACCGTATTCTCCGCCCACATGCCATTTTCCTGCCATTGCCGTATGATAACCGCACCGTTTCAGGCCCTCCGCCAGGGTCAAGCAGTTTTCATTCAGATAGCCCTGATACTGGGGAATTCCAATATTTCCTGTCATATGTCCCACACCTGCCTGATGAGGATATAAGCCTGTCAGCAGGGAGGCCCTGCTGGGACAGCACCTGGCGTTGTTATACATTTGTGTATACCGAAGGCCACAGGCCGCCATGGCGTCAATGTTGGGCGTCGGTATTTCGGAGCCATAACAGCCGATATCTGAAAATCCCATATCATCCGCCAGAAACAAGATAATATTCGGGCTTTTGCCTTCTTTTCCTTCTTTCATAACCTCTCCTTTTGCCTTAAGGGCTCTCCTAAAAATCCCGCTTTACCAGTAATAGCCGGCGTCCCCCGGCGCCGGGCCGTCCTCCTGCATTTCTCCAAACAGCAGTTCCCTTTCACCGCAGGTAAGCTCTCTTCCCGTATACGCCTTAAACCTGCTGCAGAAATCTTCCTGCCAGTTCCTTCCGTTAAAAAGAGCCTTCAGCCGTACACCGGATTTTTCCGGATTATCCGCTGCGTGAAGAATTTCCTGAAGCAGATGCTCATCCCGCTTTCCTTCATAAAATTTCTGCATCTGATAATTCGCCCAATAATGATATTTTCCCCGCACCGAGCCATGGAAGGGCTTATATGGCACCGGGCAAAACTCCCCTTCCCGGATATAATCCGGGGGACCGCACTCCGTCTCGTAACGAATCGCTTCCTCCCGCAGACCGTCAGCAATTACCCGAACCTGCTCCCTCCCTGTCTCTAGCAGGTTCGTCTGCTCTCCCGCGTCCTCCTGCATATTATATAGTTCTTCATATCCGCCGTTATAATGATATATATATTTATATTCAGTATTCCGGCACATCACCCAACGCCGGTATCCCAGACCCGAAGAAGAAAACTGCAGCTTCCTGCCATTTTTCCCAGCTAATCCAAGCAAGGAGGTGCCTCTCATATTTCCCGCCGGATAATTCAGTCCGCAGGCATCCAGGCAGGTGGGCAGCAAATCAAAGGTATCCACAAACCCGGGAACCTTTTTCCCCATAGGGAGCCGATCTGGATAACGCAACAGAAGCGGCACTCTCACCGATCCTTCATATGCCAGCTCCTTGCTGTAATAGCCTTTATCCTGAAGCATTTCCCCGTGATCAGAGGTGAAAATCACCAGAGTATTGTCCAGAAGCCCCATGCTGCGCAGGGCATCCAGGATTTTGCCTGCCGCCGCATCCACCATGCTCACCGCCGTATAATAAGCCCTCCGGATAGCTTCCTTTTGCTCCTTCGTGTCCCGATCACCAAACCATGGATTGTCATCGTTCCCGTCCATTGGCATTCTGGAACGTGGAACTGGCGGGGGAAGCTTCACATCCGCGTACAGGTCATTCAGCTTTGCAGGAATATTCCAGGGCGGATGAGGCTGGATGAAGCCGCACATCAGGAAAAACGGCTCCTCTCCATTTTCTTTAAGCCACTGTATACTCCGGTCCGCAGTCCACATGGTTCCATGCTCTGCAAGGCTCTGTGCAGAATTCTGCGGCACATGATACAACAGAGGCCTGACCCCGTGCTGATTCTGTACATCCCCCAGCCCTTTTTCCTTCAGATACATGGCATACTGATCATCCTGCCGCCTTCGGGGCAGCTCCTCCATCAGATACATTTCCCCAAAGCCATGGTGCTCTCTGGCCGGATAAAAATGCATTTTCCCCACTGCAGCCGTCCGGTAACCATTCTCACTGAAAATCCGGGGCAGGGTCGGCGTATCATAATGATCAATAGGCTTATCCTCCAAATTAGTATAATAACCATGGTCCCGCCCCGGCCGGCCGGTAATCAGATCATGCCTGCACGCCATACATACCGGATTGGTGGAATGGCACTGTTCAAACAAAACCCCCTCCCTGGCCAGCCGGTCCAAATTCGGAGTACGCATATGGGGAAAGCCCGCTGCATTGATCGTATCATACCGCTGCTGATCGGACAGCAGCAGAAGTACATTCGTTTTTCTGCGGCCTTTTTCACCTCTTTGCGGCATAGGGCCGCTTCCGTTCTCCTGCTTCATAAAAAGCTCCTTTCTGCATCACCTTATCAGCCCTTAAGGGCGCCTATCATCACACCTTTTTCAAAATACTTCTGCACAAAGGGATATACGCACAGAATCGGAAGGGTAGACACGATAATTACGGCATATTTTACCTGATCCGCGCTGTCCTGGGCATAACCTCCCTGAATACCTCCATTTCCGCCGGAAAAGGCTTCATTGAGCAGCAATATCCTGCGCAGAACGATCTGCAGTGGATCGTTTGCTCCGTTATTATTAAAAATCAGCGCATTGAAATAGTCGTTCCAGTGCGCCACTGCATAATAAAGCAGAAGTACGGATATCAGCGCCTTGGAAAGCGGAAGCACCACTTTTGTAAAATAAGACATATGGGAACAGCCGTCCAGAATAGCCGCCTCATACAAATCCTCCGGAATGGAATTTGAAATAAAGGTTCTTGCTATTATCAGATTATATATATTAATTGCCATATAAACAATCAATATCGCTTTGGTGCTTATCAGGTGCAGAGAGCTTACCGTCATATACAAAGGTACCAGCCCTCCGCTGAAAAACATGGTGAAAACAAAATAAAGCATCACCTTGTCCGCCATCCTGAAATCCCTACGGGATAGTGCATATGCTGCAGGCAGCGTAACCGCCATATTCAGCATGGTCCCTGCCGCTACATACAGTATGGTATTGGCGTATCCTCTCCAGATACGCGCGTCGTTCATAATCTGTTCGTAGCCGTAAAACCGGATATCCTTTGGAAAAAATGTCACCTTTCCCAAATTAACCAGATTGGAATTGCTGACGGATGCAATAACAACGAACCAGAGCGGATAGGCAATTATGATAAAAATAAGAATGCTCAGGACAATTACCGCCGCCGAAAAAATTTTATCCGGCCAGTATATTTTTTTATAATCTTTATTCATTTTATACCCCCTGCATATCGCAGGCTGTCCTGCGATACTGCATGAATCAGCAGCCTGACAGGATAACTCCTGTCCAGATAAATGTGTCTACAGCAGGCCACTTCCTGTTGTCCGTTTGGCAATATGATTGGTTGCCAGAAGAAAGATGAAATTAATAATATTATTGAAAAGTCCCACGGCCGCCCCAAACGAAAACTGTGAGGATTTAATGCCGACGGAATAAACATAGGTGGAAATTACCTGGCTGGCCCCCAGATTGAGACTGTTTTGCATCAGATAGATTTTATCAAAGCCAACCGCCAGGATATGCCCCATATTCATGATAAGTAAAATGATGATGGTTGGAAAAATCGCAGGGAAATCAATATTCCACATGGTCTGCCACTTATTTGCCCCATCGATTTTGCAGGCATCGTACAGCTGCGTATCCACAGAGGACAGCGCGGCAATGTATATGATACTGTTCCAGCCCATACTCTGCCAGACACCGGAGAGCACATAGACCGGGACAAAAGCCTTTTCCGAGCCAAGCAAGTTGGTGTTTTCCGACACCAGATGAATGCTTTTCAGAAAGTTTGCAATTACGCCGCTGTCATTGGCCAGCATAATATTCAGCATGGATACAAGAACCACCACCGATATAAAATACGGAATGTAAACCGTGGTCTGCACCGTCCGCTTCCATTGATTGCTTTTTATCTGATTGATCATCATGGCGAGAATGATAGGGGCCGGAAATCCCACAAGTATACTGACCGCAGAAATTACAAAGGTATTTTTCAGAGTGGTAAGAAACATGGGACTGGAAAAATACTGTGTAAAGTATTTCATTCCCACAAACTTTCCCCCGGTAATTCCGGCAGAAAAGCTGTATTCCCGGAATGCCAGCTGCATTCCGTACATCGGTATATAGCAGAATATAAACACATAGACAATGGCGGGAAGAAGCATTATCCACAGCTGATAATTCTTTTTCCAGTATTTGTGCGTCCTTTTCATAGTGTGCCTCTCCTTTTGCAGGGGCCGCCCAAATCCGGCGGCCCCGCAGAAATTATTTGCTCAGATATTCATCAAATGCCGCCTGCCGGATTTCCAGTACCTGAGGAAGCCCTGCGTCATTTACATTCTGCACATAGGTATCCCAGTCCTTATCAATATCGGATTCTCCTGTAAGCCACAGTGACCAGTAATTATCAATAATATTGTTGATATTCGCCTGTGTCAGAGCCATGGTATTCTGATCCTCATCCGTGTATTTCATAAACATCTGGGGGTAGTTATCCGATTCATCCATTTTGTCCAGAATATCGTTGTAGCCCTTTCTCTCCTCCACGGCAAAGGTCATATCCTGTGCCATTTCCAGTTCCGTGCTTCTCCTGATATACATAGGGCCGTTTCCTGCAAAGGCATTAGTCCATTTCCACGTACCGGGATCCATATCCGCATCCAGGGGAGGAAGCACCTTGAAGGAATGATCGCCAGTCTGTTCCACACAGCCGTCCGTTACGCCGCCGAACAGGACCTGTACGCTGGCGGCCTCATCATAGAACGTATCTATAAAACGCATGGCGGCTTCCGGATTTTTGCATTTGGCGCTCATACACACACGGTTTGCAGACATATTCAGACCGGAATAGTCATTTCTCCACCGGGTGTCATAGGTTCCGGGAGCGCAATCCACATCATAATCCAGCGGAGCCAGCGGCACATACTGAGTATACAGCTTGGGGCCGAATTTATCGGTTTCCTCCCATCCGAAGGTTATTCCCACCAGAGCATTGCCATTCTCGTCTCCGCGGGAAAGAGACTGATAGGTGGAATAGTCACTGGTCAAAGCCTTTTGGTTTATCAGCCCTTCCCGATACAGTTCGGCCATAAACTTCAGGAAATCCTTATAACGGTCGTCCACCGCATAGTTCTTGATTTTCCCATCTTCCGCAAAATATCCGTCTGTTCCCCAGTTGGTAAGCTGAATCCCCATGGCTCCCAAAAGATTCGTCAGGGAATAGGCACTGTTAAACCATGCATTGTTTCCGCCATAAGCATTGAAATCCAGCGGTATTTCATCATTCGGATCACCATTTCCATTGGCGTCCTGTTCCTTAAATGCCTTCAATACCTCCTTCAGTTCGGTAAACGTGGCAGGCGCTTCCAGACCCAGATTGTCAAGCCACTCCTGATTAATGAACATTACGGTATTGGTAGCAGGCCATTTTCCCTGGAATTTGGGTATGGCAAAAATCTTCCCTTCCTTTGTGGTTGCCAGGATTTTCGTATCCGGCTCCTCTTCAAACATTTTCTTTACATTCGGGGCATTTTCATCTATCAGCCCGGTCAAATCCATAAATAAGCCGTCATATTTGGTATAGTCTGAATCCACCGTTGCATTAATCATAATATCCGGTATGTCCCCTGAAGCAAATCTCGTGGATTTGGTCGTTTCCCAGTCCGAATAAATCTGTTCCCACTCTATTTCCACGTTTGCCTTATCCTCCAGCTCCTGAAGCCACTGAAGCTCGTTCATATCCTTAGTTAAAGAATGGGAATTATAAAGACCTGTGAGTTTTACCTTTTCTTCGCTCCCCGTTTCATTATCTGCCTCGTTTCCCGCCTCAGCACTCTTTATGGTATCTGTCTGCGCTGCGTCCCGGCTTCCTCCTGTTTCCTGTGTGCCGCACCCTGCCAGCGCCGCGGCCGTCATGCATATGGATAATAAAAATGCAATTGCCTTCTTTCTCATATAGACCGTCCTCCTGAAATTTTTTCATTATACAGTTTCTTTTCATTTTCTTCTGTCGGCTGACAATATTTTCGATAGCAAGTTCCTTCTGCTGCAGCACATTCTGAACTTGCTATCAGTCTAACGGCCATTGTGTGTTTTTGTAAATATCGCATATTTTAATGGTGCTGATTTTGAATTTATAGGATATTTTTCATATCATTTTATTTTATTCAAATCTCGCATGTTTCAAAATCGAATTGTTTACCTAGAAATCCGTTCTTTATATTATGTAATTTTACAATGAACTTGTTAAAATCAGTACCTGAATGATTGAGAAGTTCTCCGGTTATACAGTACCGGTTTGTAGTACCCCAATTTTTGTTGACAAAAATCTTTATTATTTATTTTCTTCATTTTTCTTATTTGGGTATAAAAAAACACGACTGAATTTTTAAGTTCAATCATGTTTCTTGCTTCGTTTATTTTCCGTCCCACCCAATTTACCAATATTAATTTTTACCCATTTGTCTATCCATAGTCCTCCATTTTTTGTTCGCCATCCGCTACCCTCCCTGTAAGCATCTTCATTGGCTACAATGCCCGGGCATTCCGGGTGTTAATCTCCGAAGATAAAAAGGTCAATATGATATTCCGGACAAGCAACGGATGCAGCCTGAATTCAATTCATCAACAAACAATGTTCCTCCGTTATCCAATACATCCTTCAGCGATGGATAAAGAGCAAACATTTTGAGTATACCGCTGAATTCCTGTTTCAACGGAATGGAAGCCATTTCCTGGCTGCCCACCTTTTTGTGAAGGGCATCAATGGTATAGCCCTTGCTTGTATCTTTCTCATCTTCCGGCTGTAGCTCTTCTACTTCAAAATCCTGTATTGCCACATCAAAGGAAGCAAAATACTTTACTATATTCTCCTGCACTTCCTTGCTGTCGGTAAATCCATCCGGAAGCCCTAGGGAATGGAAGAAGGTTTCTGCTGGATCTCCGAAATCAATGATATCGTTATTTAGGAACCAGTCCCTTACTTTCTTCAACTTTGTGATCCGCAGTTTTGCCCCCAGAGAAACAACAAGCGCCTCTTTATTCAGGGATGCTTTAATATTTTCCACATGGCTCCTGGAGAATCCATTCATTTCCAATTCTTCGCCTTTTTTGCGGTAAAATACAGCCATTCCTCCACTACCTCATCTGCGGTCAAAGGAAAACCATATTGATATATCTTTCCAGTATTTTCTGAATTATCAACATAAAAAACTTCAAATGTAGTCTCTTCACTACGGCTGTTATCATCAAATAAAAACGGAGTTACTTTCAGATAATCCGTCTCCTTTTTACGGCGATTCTCATCCTCATCTCCAAGTTTGAATGATTCCACCACATAATAGGTCATATAGTCAAACGCTTCATACACATTTGATTTACCGCTCGCGTTAGCGCCGTAAATTGCAGCGACCTTCAGCAGCCTGTCATTTGCAATATCCACAACATAATCCTCATGTTCTGTTCTTTTAGTCGCTGACAAATCCAATGACACTTCATCCCGAAACGATTTATATTTTTTAAAGTTAAATTGTATCAGCGTATTAATGTCCTCAATCTGTTTTCTATACGTCTTACTAATATAGTATAATCCTTTCAGTACTTAAATCAGCATTATTTTTATAAAATATCCGTATTTAGATGCTGTTTTCCATCAAATAGTTAAAATATTTTCATCTATAAAGTAAAAAACTGGGGAACCGACAGATACCGGATCCCCAGGGAAAGTCTTACTCATTCCGCCATGTTGTTTCACACTGGTTGATTTATATTTGTTTTCTTTGTAAACATTCCTGCAGTATTCCTCAAGCAGATAATTCTAATAATCCCATTTCCCGAACAGCCTGTGGCTGTCCTGTTTTCCTTATTATTGCGAATGCCTGCAGTAGGACCAGGACGCCGCCGCAAGAAATACCGGGATTTCAATCAGGGATGCCGCGGCTATCACATAAGGGGACCATACACTGAAATTTCCCAGGTGAAGGAAATTGAAATCCGTCATTTCTCCTGCAAATCCCCCCAGTATGCTTACGCCGCCGGAAGGCAGAAGGCATCTCAGCCAGGATACGACATTTCCGGAGGAAGCCATATAAAGGATGATGGGCGCCAGGAAAAACAGCAGGGCTATGGAAAGAGCTGTGACCGTATTTTTGCAGCGTGAGGAAAGAAACAGCGTAAAGCTGATGGAGGCAAGCAGGCTGGCCCATCCCGCCAGCTGCAGCTGTCCGATGTTCATGCTGCCTAAGCTTACGGAGGAAAAAATAAGCTGTATGGAGGTTTTCAACATATCCCAGCCGTAAAAGCTGTTGGACAGTACCAGATAAAGCGCCGCACAGCAAAGAAAGGCTATTGTTGTTATCAACAGCGCCGACAGCAGCTTAATCACTGCCAGCCTGATTTTTCCATGTTTGGTACAGCGCAGGATATCATCCGCCTGGGTCTGGTATTCCGCGGAAAATACCGGCGCGGCAATGACGGTGCAAAATAGAACCACCAGGAAAATCAGCAGCATCTGATAGTCAAAGGCATTTGTATTGTAGCCCGGATAGAACACAAAGGGCATTTTTACCTTCGCATATAAGGCCCTGGCCTTTTCCTGCGCAGCCGGATGCTCCTTCTGTTCCAACTTCATTAAATCATCCAGATGGGTGACGCAGCTTTCATAATAATGATCCAGCTGTTCAGGAGCAAGATCCGTTAAGCCAGGCGCCATTCCGGTTTCCGGGTCTGCGTAGACCTCGGTAATCCGCGACAGCAAAGGGGCGATGGGCAGGATATTTTCCTGATAAATATCGGGAGACAGCTGATAGGTATAGGCTTTCCCGGAGTCGTTAAGCGTTTTCTGCGCCGTTTCCAGCACATCCTTTAACTGCTCCTGAGTGATAATGCCGCCCAGCTCCGCCTGGGCATCCCTGATCAGACGGATTGCTGCCAGCCCTTTGACCTCTGTCTGCTCTATGCCGTCAAGGCCCCCAATATAGCGTGATTCAAAGGTGACCGGCAGCCATGCCATGATACCGGAAAGCACCAGCGATGCCGCCAGCAGCAGCCAGGTGGTTCTCGTTCTGAGGACTCGTTTGATTTCCAGACTAAATAATTTCATCTTCCGTTTCCTCCCTTTTTTCCTGTTTTCTTTATCCTGCCGGTATTTTCCGTAACAGCCTGCTCCTCAGGATACATTCCCTGCGGGAACAGCCACAGATACAGATCCTCCAGCCTCGGCTCCAACGCCGCGGCAGTTTCCGTTTCCGGTTCTTCGGAAAGATAACGGATCGTTATCCGGCCGTCGGGTTCGTTCTTCAGATTGACGATACGAAGGCGTTTTTCATAGGACGGAAGCTCGCGGGCCATAATCGTGCTGCCCCAAACTTTTCCCTTCATCCGTTCCACCAGTTCCTGCGTTGTCCCCGTTTCTATGATACGCCCATCCTTCATGATAGCGTTCTGCATGGCGATATACTCCACATCCGGCACAATATGGGTGGAAATCAGGACAATCCTGTCATGGGCAAACTCCGAAAGCAGATTCCGGAAACGAACCCGCTCCCCCGGATCCAACCCGCTGGTAGGCTCGTCCAGAATCAGGATTTCCGGCTCGTTCAGCAATGCCTGGGCAATCCCCACTCTTCTTTTCATACCGCCGGACAGCTTGCTGATTTTCTTATTTCTCACCTCATACAGCCTCAGTGTTTCCAGCAGCTCAGCTATTTTTTTATTTGTTTTGTTTTTAGTCAGCCCTTTCAGGGCCGCAATATATTCCAGATAATCCTTTACGGTAAACTCCGGATAAAAGCCGAATTCCTGAGGCAGATAGCCGAAAATATCCCTGTATGCCTCCCCCAGCGCTTCTATTCTGATGCCGTCATAGGTTATTTGGCCCGAAGCGGGCTTTAAAATTCCGGCTATCATACGCATCAACGTTGTCTTTCCCGCGCCGTTGGCTCCCAGAAGCCCCCAGACGCCGGGACTGATCCGCAGGCTAACATCATCCACCGCTTTTTTATCCTTAAATTCCTTGGATACATGATCCAAACATAATTCCATTTCCATTCTCCTTCCATACCGCAAAACGCATAGTGACAGTTCAGCCTTCAGCCGAACTGTTACTGCATCCGCCCATTAGAGTCGCCTTCGGCGAGGGGCGGACGCCTGATGTCTCCACGATTTCTCACGATTACAACGCATACCTTCTTTGGATAAAGCAGCATTGCCGTGCCCCAAAGGCCAGCAGGCAGAGGCAGATTCCTCCCCAGCCAAGGCTGAAGTTCTGCTGAAACACTATGGGACAATACTCGCCGGCTGCCAGAAAAAGAAGAAGAAGCGCAACGCACATTCCCGCACAGCCCGCACAAAACCGTTCCGGCTTCACATGGCCCAGCAGGTAGCACAGCCCCGCCGCCGCCAGAAGAAACGGCACAAGCAAATATAATACCGCGCCGCTGCGGCTTGTGGCGGTACTGCGCACAGTGTACCAAAATACGAAGGAAAGCACTGCCGCATCTCCCAGCCCCGCAAGCAGAAGCCATGCTCCTGTCAGCCTGCCTATGGACATCCGCGTGGCAATTTCAGTTTCAAACATCCGATACCGCAGCGAACGCCATAAAAACGGAACCGCCGTCATCACAATAAGAACAGAAATACAGCACAGGAGCAACGGAATTTTTTCCCGATTCACCGCCCTCAGGCTGCCATAGGTAAAGCTAAGCACCATACGCAGCAGGCATAGAAACACACCCTGCAGCAGCCATATTTTCAAGCCGCTAAACCGAACCTGCCGCAGCAGAAAGCCTCCGAACCCGATTCGTTCCCTGGTTTTTCCCTGATATGCGTTATGCAGCGCCTCCGCCGTCATGGCAATCCGGCCGGCGTCCGGTTCCCCAACACTCTCCTTCAATGCCTTTCCCAGCTCTTTTTCCCAGTTATTTTGCATCTACCTCTCCTCCTTCCTTCAGGATTTTCTTAAGATACTTCAATGCGGCGCGCAGCCGCGATTGTACCGTCCGCAGCGGAAGCCCCAGAACATCGGCGGTTTCCCGCAGGGTAAGATCCTGGGCAAACCTAAGCAGCACGACCTCCCTTTGCTTTTCGGGCAGCCGCTCCACCAGCCTGGCGAGATCCGCTTCCTGTTCAGCCCGGTCAAATTCCCGCTCCGTATATTCCAACTCCTCCGCCAGGGCCTCCGGCTTTATTCTCCGCCACATGTCCACGCAGGTATTGGCGGCTATCTGATAAAGAAATGCCTTGAACCTGCCTTTATGTACATACCGGTCAAAGTGCCGCACCGCCTTTAAAAAGGTTTCCTGCGCCGCATCCTCCGCCGTTGCCTGATCCGGTGTATGCCATCTGCAGTACCGCAGTATTTCGGGGTAATAAAGGCCGACCAGCTCATCCAGGCCACCGCTGTCCCCCTGTTCTATTTTTCTGAATATTTCATCTTCACGCGTCAAGTTTTTCCTCCTGAGGGCGTCCCCTCTTAGATTGAAACGTATGGGAGGGTTATAAATGATTATCTTTTTTATTTTATTTTTTGCAGTCATCTTGTCGCTGTAATGCGGCTCAATCGACAGCCATATTAGATTATCACATCTTTTTGAGCTTGTCAAGAACTTTTTTTTGAAACTTTTTTCTGAGCTGTTTCTGCTCTTTTCTGTCATTTGCGACAGCCAGTCTAGATTATCACATCTGAGCAGGTCTGTCAAGACATTTTTTGAAGTTTTTTTAAACTTCGTTTTGACAGCTTCGCTGCCAGCGGAGAAAGAGGGATTTGAACCCTCGCACGGCGCAAACCGTCTATACCCTTAGCAGGGGCACCTCTTCAGCCACTTGAGTATTTCTCCATTGCCTGAATAATTAACTTATTCAATTATCTGCTCTTGCATGAGCAATACTGATTATAACCCCATAGCAAGTTATTTGTCAATCTTTTTTTTACATTTTATTTACTTTCTTTTTTACTAACATACAGAGCCTGAAAAATCCTCCAGGCTCTGATATTAAAATACTATTTTAAATTCCTTTAAAACCAAATGTAAAGTTCAGATTTTCTTTTGTGTTCAGCAAATATTCGTCATGTGTTCTTGCACCCCAGCTGTCATCTCCACCTATACCCATTTGCTGCTTTGATACTCTGATAACAGTATAATGTACTTGCGGCAGTTCGAATTCATGTCTTGCACTCTCTAGTTCATGTGGTGTATAGGGAAGTGCAGAAAAATTCATATGATTTCCTGTAAACATGAGTCCTCTTCCTTTTTTGTCTGTTACACAAGCCCATCTTACCTCTGTTTTATTTCCGCATTCCTGTGGATTCAGATATTTTGCCATATTCTCTTTTACTGTATTCTCATAAATCCCCAGTTTTGCACCTTTACACCTGTCTACATAGGTTTCCTCTGGTCCCATTCCATACCATTTCACCTGGTCATAATCTGCATCGACCTTAAACATGACACCGAATTCCGGCATATCCCCTAATTCTTTCACGATGTCATAATTCAAAGTTGTCTCAATATAACCATCTCCATAGACAGTATATACAAGTTTGCACATTGCTGCCGGTACAGTTGGCATATGGTATGTAAATGTTATCTTTGCGTAATCTTCTGTAACCTCCAGCTCTGGATTTGTACTCTCTGGATATCTTCCTGTTCCCGGTCTCTTATGAGACAGATATAAACTTGCAATTTTCCATTGTGCATAACGTGCAGGCATCAGATTTCCTTCATCATTATCTGTAGGTGTTCTCCAGAAATTAGGCTTCGGAATCATTTTCATCATTTCTACACCGCCATATCGATAAGAAACTAAGCCACCGTTGAGATATGAAAACATCACTTCAAATTCCTGGCCCTTTACTCCGATATTATGTGTACTCTGAATAACTTTAAATGTTCCTTTATGTGTTGCTGGTTCTCCTTTTACTTCATAGGTTGCCTGTCCAAAAGCAACTTCATGTCCTCTTACTGCCCATAAAGTATCCTCTTTCAGAAGGAAAGATACTGTGACTGTATATTCCCCCTGCTTTGTCTGCAAAGGAATCGGGAGTTCATATTCATCCACGCTAAGAGGT
>ERZ780150.704-NODE-704-length-27127-cov-8.734560_pt1 | contig 27127 bp, 17 predicted proteins | sample MGYA00511019_ERZ780150 | MGnify/ENA primary metagenome ERZ780150 (study PRJEB29588, sample SAMEA2151633) | human gut metagenome | biome: human gut; feature: human-associated habitat; material: faeces | place: Denmark | collected 2008/2010 ...
GCGGATGGACAGCCACTGGGCCCGCCTTGGGGATAAAATTACGCTGCGGCACGTGGAGGAGTACGAGTACTACAACCCCAACACCGGCGAGGTGTACGGCGGAGAGGAGGACATTCCGGAGGGCGCGCCCTTTGCCGCCCGGGCGGTGAAGTACCGGGACCTCGAGTATGAGGTGGCAGCCCTGGTCAGCGTCCCCACCGCCCTGAGCTACCGCTATTACGGGGCCGACGAGTTTATCCTCAACGACCAGACCTTCCTCCAGGACACCGGCACGGGGGATATCATGTACTACGCCTTCGACGTGGACGACGGCGCGACGGCGGATATGGAGGGCTTTCTCCGGGACTACACGGAGAACGTCAACCCCCAGCTCGATTACGAGAGCAAGGCCGCCTACGCCGCAGAGTTTGAGGGCTTCCGGGGGATGTTCCTGATGCTGGGCGGGGCGCTGAGCTTCATCGTGGGCCTGGTGGGCGTGCTCAACTTCTTCAACGCCGTGCTCACCGGCATCATCACCCGCCGGCGGGAGTTCGCCGTGCTCCAGTCCATCGGGATGACCGGCGGGCAGCTCAAGAAGATGCTGGTGCTGGAGGGCCTCCTCTACACCCTGGCGGCCGTGCTGGCCTCCCTGCTCCTCACCGTGGTCATGGGGCCGCTGCTGGGTACCGCCGTGAACAGCCTGTTCTGGTTCTTCACCTACCGTTTCACCCTGGCGCCCATCCTGCCTATTTTCCCCATCTTCGTGGTCCTGGGGTTGGTGATCCCCCTGCTGACCTACCGCTCCATCGCCCGGCACACCGTGGTGGAGCGCCTGCGGGAGGCGGAATGACAAACGGGCGCAGGATATAAAACGAGAGCCGACTTGTTTGACAAGTCGGCTCTTGTTTTGGCCTATGATAAAAATGCACCCATTAAGACCCTGCGGAGCAAGGGCTTGAGGGAAAGGATGGTTTATAAAGCAGAAGAACTCTTGACCACACGGCCCCTGCCGCTTTTTATTTTGCAAACTTGGGCCCGGATACTTCATTTCCCGCGAATGCATTGGGGCCGGGGTTGGACAGGGAGAAATACATCTTTGCCGCCTTAGTCGTACCGAAGTCCTGATTGGAGCCGCTGTCCTGCACCTCATTAAAGGCATCCCGGAACATTTGGTTGTGCGCCTCCTCACGGTTGAGCAGGAAGTCGATGGTTTCCCGTACCTTTTTGTCCTCAATCTGGCGGTAGAGGTACTCGTATACTACCTTGGCCCGCTGCTCGGAGGCAATATTGCTCAGCAGATCCGCGCAGAGATCTCCAGTGACAGTGACATAGTCTGCTGTCCAGGAATAGCCGGAGGCGTTGATGAGACCGGGATTCAAGCCAAGCAAAACATGTGTTTCGATCTCGCCTGCCTGGACCTTGTCTGCTTCCACGTCATGACCGTTGAGCAGATTGATGGTCTGAGCTACCATTTCCATGTGGCTCAGCTCCTCCGCCGCGATATCCATAAACAGATCCTTGATCTTGGGGTTTCTGATGCGGAAACTCTGGGACATATATTGCATGGCAGCTTTTAGCTCGCCGTTGCCGCCGCCGAGCTGCTCCTGCAATAGTGCGGCATACTGAGGATTGGGCTGCTCCACTTCTACTGGATGAAACAGTTGTTTTTCGTGCTTGAACAAGCATATCACCCCTTCCGATTGGTTGTGTTTAGCTTTCCGCAATTTAGAAAAGCTATGCGGGCTCTGTTCGTTTTGCATGATACAGGCGGCAGATTGAAATACCTTTACCACCAAAAGAATACGATATGCATTAGGAAAGAAAGGTCATATATACTTACAAGGGAGCAATCAAGCCGACTTTACCAGCGCAAATTTTTATACGATGCCGCACTAGAGAGATGACGGCCTCCCGCGCGGGACCCCCATATTTCTTGGGATCGTAGAGCGCGGCGTCATGAGCCAGACAGTCCCGTAACGCCTGGGTATAGGCGGCCCGAAGCTCCGTGGCGAAGTTGACCTTACACACACCCATGGATACCGCACGCTGCACATCTTCGTCCGGGACACCGGAGGAGCCATGGAGCACCAGGGGGATATCTACCGCTTCCCGGATCTGAGTCAGCCGCTCAAAGGCCAGCCTGGGCTTGCCCTTGTAGAAACCATGTGCGGTCCCAATGGCTACGGCTAAAGAGTCGATTCCCGTTTCCCGGACGAAACGGGCCGCCTCGCCTGGATCTGTGTAAAGATCCTCACCTGGCTTGACCTCCAGATCATCCTCCTTACCACCCAGTTTCCCCAGCTCCGCTTCCACACAAGGCCGGGAAGACATCCCGCTTGCCATCTCCACCACTCTGCGGGCCAGGGCGATATTTTCGTCCAGCGGCAGTTTAGAGCCGTCGATCATCAGGGAGGTATAACCGTCTGACGCGGCCTGCTGACATAGTCCAAACCGGTCTCCGTGATCCAGGTGCATAGCCACTGGCACAGACGCCTTGCCGGCCATAGCACGGGCCATGGCCGCGAAGACTGCTGGCTCCGCGTATTTTAATGTGGATGGCGTCGTCTGAAGTATGACCGGCGCGTGCTCGGCCTCCGCCGCCGCGATGACAGCCTGCATCATCTCCATATTTTCTACATTGAACGCGCCTACCGCATAACCGTTTGCACGGGCATCCCTCAAAAGTCCTCTGCTGTTTACCAGTGCCATATAATATTTCCACCCTTTCCGTATTCAAGGCTTTGCTTTCTCCAGATTTGCTTCAGTCCCTGAGTACCGCATAGAGATAGTCGTCGATGCAGTCCCCCACACGGTCCATCAGGAGGTCTTCAGCCTTGGGAGGCAATATACCCACATGGACTCTGGCGTATTGGACTGGCATATACTGGCTGATCAGGGCCATTGGGATGCCTGCTGTGTTCAAATTATCCAGCAGGAGGCGGAGCGCACCCTGCACCTTGCTGTTGGTCAGGTAATACCGGGCCCGGTCTGAGTAGCTGAAGGCCCGGGCGTACCGCTTCTCCGGCATAGAGCCATGATAATATTTGGCCCACTGGCCCTGGTCCTCCAGCATGACTTGCTCCAGGATCTCACGAAAATGGGAACACGGGAAATCCATCATCCCATACAATTCCCGTTCGATCTGCTCCAGGGCAAACAGTCCTTCCCGGAGGGCGAAGGTCAGAGCTGGTCCGACCTTGAGAATGGCGATCCCGTCCTCTACCATCTTTCGAAGGCATTGCCGCGGCTGATAATCCGTGGAATGTCCTTCAAAGACCAGGTTGGGGTGCCGCTTTAAATGCTCCGTCAGGCTGTGGGCGGCCGTCCGGTCATATTCGATCACGCTTTCGTCGGCAAATTCCACCCCGGGCTGCACCACAATGGCAACCACACGCTCCCATGCCGCCTCCAAATGATTGGAGCAGAACGCCGCCTGGAACGTGGACAGCGTGGCTTCGCAGTCCTCCGGCGCGGTTACGGTTACGCTGTCCTCATTTTCCTGGGCGCCGCCTGGGATGGGCACCTCACTGCCGATGATATAGACCGGCGCAGGGGCTTCCGGGTGCCACGCACTGTATTGGGCAAAAGCTTCCTCGGCGATACGGCAGAGTTGGGCGCCGCGGTGGGCGATCACAACATCCGATAACCGCTCATTGGGAGCGTCGTCCGCCAGGCACATGCTGGTATCAATATGTATTTTGGAAAAGCCAGCCAGTACATAGGAGCGGATCAGTTCCCCTGCGTTTTTCATTGCCTCAGCCTCGGGAAGATGGGTCCAGGTCAGCGGACCCAGGTGGTCGCCGCCGCAGAACAGTTTGTCAATCGGGAAATTTTCCTCTTCAGCTAAACGGTTCAGAAACGCCCGGAACGCTACCGGGGTCATACCGGTATAGCCGCCGTTCTGGTTCACTTGATTTGCAGTCGCCTCTACCAGCACCACCGTATCACGGTCCTTGGCCCGGCGAAGGGCCGCCCGAATTACATACTCGTTGGCACTGCAGCAAGAATAGAGGCCCATTTCACGATTCTGTCCGCGCTTTTGCAAGAGTTCAGAAATCGGATTTTGAATTTGTAGATTGGTCATAGCTTCCCCTTTCCTTTTGCACAGAGGGCACCCGGCGATAGCCGCCGGGTGCCCCATTGGCACGTTCTGTTTTCAGACGATAAAATTTAAGAACTTCTTCATTGGGTCTTGCTGGCTTTGCGGGCGGCCAACTCCTCCATGATCTCAGCGTGGCGCTTCTCGGTCAGCTTATAGAACAGCATGGGGACAACTGCAAGGATTATAATTCCAGCACTGACTAGCGTATATACAAAGTGGAAAGAATTTAATACGTTCACCGGCTGTACGGTCTCTTGGGGAATGTAGCCAGTCAGACCGATTACAGCGGCAACAGCGATACCTGCGACTGCCATGACACACTTGGTCACGAAGCAACGGGTAGAGGTAATCATAGCTTCATTGCGCTGGCCGGTTTTCCATTCGCCATACTCAATTGTATCCATCATCATCGCGTTGACACAGACCATGACAGCTCCAACGCATACAGTTGAGACAGAAGATGTGGCAAAAAGTACAATAGCGTTATGATACCCGGCAAAGTAGAGAACGAGGCTGGATATTGTCATGAGCCCGGCAAAGAGAAACATGCAATTCTTTTTCCCAATATGCTGAGAGAGAAAGGTGAAGATCAATGCGCCTACAACCATACCAACCAGATTAATCAAGTTCAGCACAGTCATATAACCCAGGCTGCCCCAGTTATATACACAATAATAATAATTGAGATAGCCTTTCAGCATCATACCTAGCAGGCAAAAGATATTTGAGATTTGGATCAGGAGCAAGGGCTTGTTTTGAAAAATATTTTTTAGTGCCAGTTTGAGCTCAAACTTCTCACTGTCGTCTGGTACCACATGCTCCCGTACCAACTTGAAGGAAATCAGGTACATGGTCACACCCCAGACGGCAACAGCAAGTGCAAGGAAAAAGTAAACATACCAGTTAAATTCGCCAAAGAAGGCCAGTGCCATTGGCATCACTAATCCAATAATTCCAGTAATGGTATTGGACGCGGTGGTAGTGAAGCCAACAATTTCCGAGCGCTCTTTCGTATTGCTGGTCATTGCCGCAGGCAAGCTCCAGAATGGTATATCCACAGAGGTAAACACAATACTGCCTGTGATGATATACATAATACCTGCAAAAATGCACAGTCCGATGGTGCCGATATCGGGCTTAAAGAAAGAGAGTGCTAAACAGATCCCCATAAGAGGACCTGAGCGGAGAAGCCACGGGCGAAACCGGCCCCACTTACTCCTAGTACGGTCTGCAATGATACCCATAGAGATATCGGTAAAGGCGTCAAAGAATCGAGCCCCACCAAAAAGGAACGCTAGGAAGCCGGCGGGCAGCTTTAGAATATCCGTTAAAAACGGAGTAGTCCAGGTAGACCACAAGGTATACATAGAATCATGCCCGAGTACACCAATTGCGTGGCCGAGCTTTTCCTTCTTGGTACATTGCCTTGGTTCTTCCTCTAATTTAGCTTCCTTAACGACTTCGGTAGACACAAAATTTCCCTCCTTGTTTCTTCCTCAACGAGTTGCGGGGCAAGCGCGAATAACCTTGGCATGGGTCCCTGTGGCTCTTGCATTTATTTAATGATACTCCGGCAACCAGTCGCCGTGGGCCTGTATGAGGTCGTCCACAAGGCTGCGGATCTCATCGATGGTCAGTTCGCTCCCGGCATGGGGGTCCAGCATGGCGGCCTGATAGATGTACTCCTTCTTCCTGGTGAGAGCGGCATCTACGGTGAGCTGGTGCACCTCGATCTGCCGCCGATTCAGCGCGGCGAGCTGATTGGGAAGCGGCCCCATGTGGCAGGGGGAGAGATGACCCTCGTTTACCATACAGGAGACTTCCACACAGGCATCGAAGGGCAGGTTGTCAATAAGCCCAGTATTGAGAACGTTACCAGCAAATCCAAAGGTTCTGCCGGTCTCCAGTGCCTCGATGATGCCGGCGGCGTACTCGCTGCTCCTTGTGTGGGTCAGGTTCTCATTGTGGACCAGATGCTCGGCCTGCTGCTTCCACCGCGCAATCTGATCGCGGCAACGGCGGGGGTACTCATCCAGCGGGATGTGAAAGCGGTCGATAAGCTCAGGATGGTCCTTTTTGATGAACCAGGGGTAATATTCGCTGCTGTGCTCGCTGGATTCTGTGACGAAGTAGCCGAACTGCTTCATGATTTCGAAGCGAACCATATCATGATGATTATCAGGAGTAAACTGCTCGGCCACTGACGGAATTCTGTCCGCATACTCAGGATGTAACTCACGCAATGCAAGCGTGGGGGCGTAAATTGGTCCCTCCTGGGCACGCTTGCGGATGATGGGATAGAGATCCTCGCCGTTGCGGCTAATCTCTAATAGCCAGGCCATGTGGTTGATGCCCGAAATCTTGTAAGAAACGCCGTCCCAGGGCATGCCAAGCTCGGCGAGGAGTTCAGGTACACAGGCCTGGTGGGAGTGGCACAGACCAACTGTATTGACAGAACTGGCTCGGAACATCGCCAAGCATAGCATGGACATGGGGTTTGTATAATTGATGAAGAGTGCATCAGGACAGACCTTCTCCATGTCTTTCGCAAAGTCCAACATTACAGGGATGGTGCGCAGTGCCCGGAACATTCCACCGATGCCGTGCGTATCTCCGATCGTCTGGCGCAGTCCATATTTTTTGGGAATTTCAAAGTCTGTAATCGTACAGGGGTCATATCCTCCCACTTGAATGCAGTTAATGACGTATTTTGCTCCACGTAAAGCATCCAGCCGGTCTGCATATTTGACGACCTTAGCCTTTCCGTCGTTAGAGTTCCGGTTAATATTAGAAAGCATCATATAGGACTCTTCCAACCGCTGATGGTCAATGTCATAGAGCGCATACTCAAACTCGCGCATAGCATCCGTCGTAATGCAGTCGCCTAAAACATTTTTTGCAAAGACGGTACTGCCTGCGCCAAGAAATGTAATTTTATCCAAATGAGTAACCTCCTATTTTATTTGGAATGAAACATTATGCGTTAGTGGTATAAGTCAAATAGTCCAAATCAATAACCGGAGTATCGCACACAATGCGGATCGTGTGCGAACCGGCTGGTAGATCAGTCTTTTGAAACAAAAGCTTTCCCACAGCCGCAGCTCCGTTAACATTTACCTGCTGCACAAACTCATTATCGATATAAACGCTGGCAACACCGAAGTTGGAATCATTTTGTCCATACCAACGGATTTCGCTTCCAGTAAATTCGAACTCGACCGAGGCGCCGGCACTAATGGCATAACGGGCGGTTCCTTCCTGAAAGACGTCATGATAGTCATCATTCCATACGCCTGTATACACCAGTTGGGCGTCCATTGCATCAACAGTAACCGTCGTCTCCGGCGGCGTTGGTTGATCTTGCTCTGGTAGATAAGAAATATAGTCCAAATTGATGTTCCAGGCGTTTTGTACAAGGCGAATGGTATGTTCTCCTTCCTCCAGTCCCGTACGCTCAAACATTAGCTGCCCAGTTGCTTCCTGGCCGTATAGGATTATGTTTTCCACTAACTCTCCGTCTAAATAGACATCTGCAGTGCCAAAATTGAAGCTCATCTCTGCATACAGGCGTACGGCTGTACCACGGAAAGTCAGTTCAGCATAAGCGCCGGCTTCGTCTGTGCGCATTGCGTTTCCCATGTAGAACTCGCTGTTGTGATACTCTTCCCAATTCCCAACATAAGTGATCCGATCCGAGAGCGCATCGACCTTTTCATAGATGGGTTCAAGGGTAGCAGCTTCATATGCAAAGCGGTCAATATCAATCACTCCGCTCTTGCACACAATTTTAATGGTATGCTCGGCAGCCGGAAGATCAAGCGCTTCAAAAAGACATACGCCTGCTTCTGCGGCCCCATTCGCATCAACTGTTGTTTTCAGTTCATCGTCCAAATAAACTTCTGCCGTGCCAAAATTGGTATCCCTCTGGCCATACCAGCGAATGGAAGTTCCAGTAAAGGAGAATACAACCGAAGCATCCGTACTGTTGGTATAACGTGCAGTCCCTTCGCTGAAAGATGCGTTGTTGTCATCATGCCATGTCCCTGTGTAAATAAGAGCCTCGTCTCTGTCATCAACAGAGGTGAAACCATAATCAGGGTCAACAGGTTCTGGATCCGGTTCCGAAATTTCCACCGCTTTAACCAGTAGATAGTCGGAAAAACGTGTATTGAATACAGCGTTATCACCCATCAGGTTTGTTGCCACGACACGATCATTGACATAGTCAACAATCCTATACATTTTATTTGGATCTAGCCCCTTCAACTCAATATCTGGATAGCCAGTGGGGCTATATTTGCTCCCATCTTTGTAGAAGGCATAGTACATAACCCCGTCTTTCTCCACCACATAGGTTTCGTAAGGGTCAAAACCATAACTGTAAAGATCGCCAATAAACCGGCCTTTCTGCAACTGAACTGTATCCGCAATCCCAAGCCATTTTTCATATTCTTCCTTGGCAGTACCGCTAAGGTCACGTTTTTCAATGAGAACAGAGCCCGTACCGACGGCACTTGGATACCAGATGTTATTGTGGTCGGCTGTAACAGGGAAATAATCTCCCATCAGTGCCTTGTAGGCTTTCACGCGTCTCCTTGTTTGATCCACAGAAGTGGGGTCAGCCGTAGCAATCTGTGTCATATATGGTAAACTATAGTAGTCCTGGGGCGTACCGCAGTTGCACAACAAATTGAACACATTGGGGTCGTTGGCCACCATAGCCTCATAAGAGACGCGGTATATCTCGGATTGCTTTTCAGTGGATTCTTCTGGCGAGGCGTGGTTATGTGCAGGATTGTAGCATTCAGGCATACTCCACACATAATCTCCCTTGAAGCCATCGAACCCCCAATCATTCATTGCACGGTTTACAAAGTCAACTTGGCTTGCAATCGCACCATCCGCCATAGGGCAAAGTGCATATCCCAAGCTGGGATTGGTCCCACCACCAGGAGTAGGAAGCCTTGCAGGTCTTCCATCTGCATCCATAACGAAATATTCAGGGTGTTGCTGATAGAGTATACTATCGATCCCGCCGTCACAAGGTCTCCACCAAAGGAGTGCAGTCATACCATGCTCATGAATTGCATCTGTCAGCCGCAACGCATCGGAGGCTCCATTTGGAAACTTTTCTGGATTTAAGGCCCAGTCTCCTGCATTGGTATACCAACCATCATCCAAAGTGATCTGCTTGACTCCGGCTGCCTGAAGTTCATCCAATTTGCCGATTATTAAGTCGATCGTCCAGTTAAACCCCCAGCCCCAGCTTTCCCATCGGAGATCATAGCTGCTATCAGGAATATCCCCAGGTGCAGGCATAATCATGCCCAAGTGATCCATTGCATTTTTGTAACCTCTCAAGCCGTTATAATAGTCACCCGGATGGACTACAGCAAAGCTCTCACCAATTTCGATCACGCTTCCGGCGGCAATGACTTTGCCTGGCCACCCGATAGAAACTTGAGCTGAATCACTGGTTTCCTGAACCGGAGTATGTACCTCCCTCCTGGTTGCAGAAGCATCGCCAACGGTAATCCCTCCATCAGCAATGTAAATATCTGACACAGGAATACTTGCAGCCGTGTCATCCTGTTTATTCTCCCTACTGAACTTGCCAGAGTCGGTCAGGTCAATCTTTTGAAGCGTATCATAGTAGTGCATCGGCCCCTCACCGCCGCCGTTATAACTCCAGATACGATCTTCCGCACCATAAAGCTCATACACACTGCCAATGAACCAAGACACTTCCACATCAGAAGCTCCTGCCTCATAGGATGTTGCAGTATATACCACACCCTCCTCGATATCAGAGGTCTCCAGCACATAGGTACGAATTAGGCCCGTGCTCATGCTCTGAGAGGTAATGGTCATTCTCTGACCGCTGCCCATCACTCCGCTGGTGCTCTGCTCCACATCACATGAAATATGGCTGAAGTCCTGAACCTCCTGCCCTCCAACCACTGGCCCTCCCAATGGAGAAGGCTTGCTCATCTGGATGAGCCCAGATCCCTCTGTGCGGTACAGAGTGATTGTCTGCCCGTCCGCGTCATAAGTGACGCGGACGCCATTGCCGGCAATGGCATAATCACCTTCTGCAATCAGTCCTGCGTTGCCGGTGTCCGTTGCAGGCGCCGCCGCAAAAGAAGCGGTGGGCAAGAGCTGCAGACACAGCATCGTACTGAGCGTGAGTGATATGAACTTTTTACCACGCATTTCCGAGTCCTCCTTCTCTATAATCCTTTGTGTTGAAAGTCGCCTGCTAGAATCGCTTTATTCTCCCACATACGAAAAATAGTCGAAGTCAACCACCGGAGACACACAGACGATGCGGATGGTATGCTTCCCATAGGCCAGACCGTCCGCCTCAAATAGAAGCTGCTGAGCCGCCGCCGGCCCATACACATTTACCTCCCCTGCCAGAACGCCGTCCACGTATACCTCCGCAGCGCCGAAATTTACATCATTTTGACCATACCACCGAATGGCCGTCCCCACAAATGTGAACTCCACGGACGCGCCGATCTCGTTGGTATAACGGGCCGTCCCTTCATAAAAGCTTCCGTTGCTGTCGCTATTCCATGCACCCGTAAACACCAGGGAAGCATCCCGGTCATCCACCGGGACATATACGGGCGCAGGCTCGATTGGACCATACGCATACACATTGAGTTCGGCGGCAGTACCGAACCCACCTGCGCCGGCAATCGCCTTGAGCTCCAGGCCGACGGCTTCTACCGGTGCAAAGCTCACGGTTTTATCCTTGGCATCGAGCGCCCAGTCTGAGCCGGAGGCGACTAGGTCCTTGCTGCCGTCCTGGTGGATGGCGTACAGCTCATACTCCGAAATTATGCCATTTGTCCCGTTTTGACGTGGGGTATAGACGAAGCGGCCGACGGTATAGGGCTGGTCAAAGGAAACGGTGATACTCTGCGGCAGTTCATCTTTGGGAGCATAGTTGGTATGCCATATTGTGCGGACGTTTCCATCGAGGACATTGGAGGCGGGGCCCTCCGTCGTCCCGCCGTAGACGCTGGTGGCGGTTGCCGTCATATTGGACTGGGGAATCAGCGTGTACGGATTCTCCACCACTGCAAATTCAAGGTCGTCGGACAGGCCCTCCCGGGTCTCCGCCATGATGTGCGCTGAACCGACAGAAACGCCTGTAATGGTTCCAAACTCATCCACCGTCGCCACATCCGGATCACTGGAGGTATATTTCACGACCTGATCAGAGGTGTCCACAGGCGCGAAACTGGTTTCCAGCTTCATGACATCCCCTGTGGGAAGGGAAGTGGTCTCAGCACTCAGCATAAGGGAATTGCCGGAAACCAGGGCGGGCGTCGTGTAGCCGGGGTCATCCAGCAGCACGCGCATCATCTCAACAAAACTGTTTTCCGCATAGCCGATCCTCCAGATGCGGTCATCCTCACTTTTGGCCTGAATGGTCAGATTCCCGGAGGAATCCGCGACCATCTTGTTATTGGTGTCCTTCTGCAGGGCACTGTACCAGACGCGCATGGTACCATCTCCGGCGGAACTGCCTGGCTCATAGTAAAAACTGGAGCGATAGATCTGGAAATCATCCCAACTGCCGTCTGGCCCGGGGGACAGCAGGGGCTTGGTGCCCACCTGCTCCCAGTTGACTCCATCCTTTGATGTGGTCAGGTGCAGGACAGAGCCATCCGGATTTCGACCGGCAAAGCACTGGGAGATACAAACAAACTCCTTCAAATCTGGAACATACTGGACATCCTGATGCCAGGGGGCCAACTGCTGCCCATTCTCGTCAAGCCCCAGGAAGCCGTTGACGCGGACTGGCTCACCCCAGGTGATCCCGTCGTCCGAATAACGCATTTCCACGAAGTTCGCCTGACCATTCTGATACCCCACGTCGCCGGTATTGTTGGCCCACAGGATGAACACATCCCGGAAGTCATCGTAGACAATAGTGGGAGAGAGCATATCGTAGCGGTCTGGAGAAGCAATGGCGGTAATGAAGTCATCCTCTCCATCCGCAACCTGACGCTCCGCGTCGGAGGTGGGCTTCGACCATACGCGGGTCATCTCATCATAAGTCACGGGGACGCCCCAATGTACGCCGTCATAGGAAATCCGCAGCCGGACTTCGGCCCCAACGCCTCCGCCCTGGTCATCCGCCCAGTTCCAATAGGCCATCATGGCATCGTATTCCGCGTTATAGACCATATCAGCGTCGCAGTTGTGGTAGCGGGTGCTGGGCGGCTGCGGCTCAATGGGATTGGAAAGCCCCTCCGGTTCTACCCAATGCACTCCGTCGCTGGAGGCAACGATGGACGGGTTTTCGTAGATGGAGATCCGCATCACGTTGGGCGTATAAACGGCCCAATAGCGATAGCCGTTCCACGGTTCTTCCAGGACAACTACGTCTGGGTGAGTCACCTGGTCATCGGCATGCGCACTGTCGCTGTAATAGGCGGGAAAATCCTGATATCCGGGGGCCTTGTTCAATGCGGACTCGCTGGAGTCTGCCGCAAGCGCCGCGGTTGGAAATAACTGGGCCGTCACGAGTAGGCCCGTTAGAAGCGAAACAGCTTTCCTTCGATTTCTCATATCCCTTCTATTCCTCCTTTGTAGTCCGTCCTTATCCTGTTAACGACGCCTGATCCGGCAGTTTCATATTTGGAGCTATCCTCTCCCCTCTGTTTTCAAATCGTTTCTCTCAGACAAGGCAAACGATCCTTGTAAGAAAAATTTACAGGGATATGTAGGCGTCCAGGCCCTTGGGCTGGTCGGGGTTTCCGCCTAGGGCAATTGCTTTCAGCAGAGCTGTCATTTGCGCGACATAGATGAACAGAATGCCCCATGCGGCGAACTCGCCGACTTCCGGAATCTGAATATGGGCTGCCGCGTCGTACCTATTTTCTGTGCAGTGGGAAATCGTGACCACAGGGCCGCCGCGCTGAATCACATCTTTCATCATAGCGCTTTGGAGCTTTTCTTCACCGGGCCGCAGCAACGCGAGAGTCAGAGTCCGTTTTCCACTGACCACGATAGGCCCGTGACGGTAATCCAGCAGATGGAAATAGCGGCCTGTCAGCATGGAGATCTCCGTAAAGGCGAGGGCGCCCTCCTCCGCGATGCCGCAAATGGGGCCGTCCGCCAGCACCACCACATTGTCCCAATCAAGGTTTGCGATCTCGGCCAGCACCGGCCGGTACTTCAGCTGAAACGAGGTGCTCTCCCGCATGGCTGCCAGGACACTCTCTCGGAGGCGGTCATCCCTTGCGTATTCCGCCGCCAGAAGCAGTGTGGAGGCATACAGGTTCGTGACAGTTCGGGTCTGGCAGACACTGTCATCATGGCACCAGTTCAGCGTCAGGTTCAGGTCGCACAAGGGCATCAGATCATTCCCATCCTCCGTTGTGATGGACACCGCTGGACATCCGTGAGCCTCTTTGATGTGCTTCAGGGCCCATACCATTTCAGAGGTCTTTCCGGACCGTGAAAGCAGGAGCACGATGCTGCCCTTCACCGTCTCATACCAGAACAGAGGGTCCACAATGTAGTCGCCGGCGGCGATCGCATTTGCGCTGGTTCCCGGGAGCGACGCAAACAGAGATGCTGTGCTCTTCGCCAGCATATAGCTGGAGCCGCAGCCCAAAATGGTAAACTTCTTTTGCTGGTTTTCCTGGAAGAACTGCTCCAGATTTTTTTTGTTCTTCTCAAAGTATTGGCAGGTGTAGTTCAGGGACAGCGGGGTATCCAGAATCTCAGCTTCGGTCAAAAACATAACATCATTCTCCTTCGGACATTTAACTGGGTGATAAAGGGAACCGTTCCATGGCCAACATGAGCGCGCCCTCGGTCGCGGAGTATTTGGGTTCACAAAGTATGCAGTTCAGCTCTTCGGCCTTTTTACGGAGAGGGGCCAGGATGAATTCTCCGGCATGGAAGATACCGCCGGAGTAGGAAACGCTGATGGGCTCGGCGGAGAAACGAAGTTTTGCCTTGAGCGTGCGAATCATGAGCGCCAACTCAAGCGCAGCCGTTTCATACAGCGCGGCAGCGGCTGTGTCGCCAGCCCGGGCGGCCTGTAGGACGTACCGCTGGAACCCCGCGACTTTTTCCCGATAGGGGGCAAATTCCCGGACAATCCGATCAATAAACTGGTAGTCCTCCGTCAGGCCAAACTCCCCGTGGACTAGATCATAGAGCGGACCCCTCGGCAACCGGCCATCGGCCTCTTTGGAAAACAGACTCATTCCCTGCCGACCAATCCAGTAGCAGGAGCCCTCATCCCCAAAAAACTCCACCCACCCCCCGCAGCGGGCAAATTCTTTGTCACACCCGCGTCCAAATGCGATAGAACCTGTGCCGGAAACAATATGGATTCCCTCCCCACAGGCGAGGGATCCAGCCCAGCCAACTTCACCGTCATTCACAACATACACTGGGACTGGAGTCAGAGCATCCGTCAGCAGGCGAACGATCTCCCGGTCATTTGCTGGGTTTTCGCCATAACAGGGCATACCCACGCAACACCCGGCACAATCCTGTGGGCTTACCCCGCCCCCGGAGAGGGCCTCCCGTACCACCTTCGTGATCAGGGCAACGGATTCCGGAATACCGATGGACTGATAGGAACAGGTCGGGTAGGTCATGGTTTGGATCGGAACACTGTCAGCGGTGGAGATCGCGACGGCGGTTTTTGTGCCTCCGCCGTCTACCCCGACATACCATTGCTTCATATTGGCTCCTCCATGTGGTACTTTTAACTGTAATAACGCGTGCGGATCGGCTACTTCTGTATATACTGTATAGTTTTTTGCTAATTTTGTCTATGGTTTTGGGTAAAATAGGCCAACTACCCTCAGTTGTATGCATTTTGAATCGATACAACTGACCTGAGTTGTATCTCTTTTTTTAACAGGGAAATATTTCCTTGTAAATTCACTCCCCATATGATAAAATAATTGGCAAAATAGTAATAGTCTCTAAAAATACTTGTAAGGATCTATGGGGCGATTGGCTATCTGAAGTGACGTGAAGCAGCGGCAAGCGGGGGGTGCGGTATGGCTCAAAGGCCGGTCTATATAGACGTTTACACGGAGATGCTTCGTGATATACAGACGGGGCTCTATCCGGAAAATTCACTGTTCCCCCCCGAAGAAAAGTTGTGCCGGAAGTATAACGCAAGCCGTAGCACTCTCCGGCGTGCACTCAACATGCTGAAAGAAACCGGTGTACTTTACTCGGTCCAGGGTAATGGAACCTATATTAAGCCGTTCGTATTTACCCAGCCCCTATCTGATTTCTACTCGTTTACTGATACGCTTAAAAGCAGCAATATTCTAATTCAGAATTCTGTCATTCACTATGATCTGGTCAAAGCCGATAAGTCTTTGGCGATTGAAACCGGGTATCAGGAGGGAACGGTGTTCCATAAACTGCTCCGGCTCCGCTCGGCCAGGACGTATCCTCTGATGCTGGAAACCACCTTTCTCCCCCAAAGCCGTTTCTTGACGCTGGACACGGAGGCGCTCTCCTGCGGCTCTCTATATGAGTTTTTGCGAGAACAGTATAACTTCCATGCAGATCGGGCCACGGAAAAATTCCGGCCCGTTATGCCGCGCTCAGAAGAAAGGACGCTGTTGCATATCTCATCCAATGTTCCGTGTACTCTTTTGGAGCGATACAGCTATGAGGGCAATGTCCTGATTGAATATACAAAATCCATTGTCCGCGGCGATAAATATGCGTTTCGGATTGAGTTGGCAAACAACTCGGTGATTCCTCTCCCGGAACAAAGGGAGCGCTGAGTACATATTGCATTCCAGTTATCTTTATCCTCACAGTTTTTTGATATTTGTGGTGAGATGGAAAACCAGCCATATGAGTCTGTAGAGGGGAGGACGTGCTGTCCTCCGCATCCAGCCACCGGCGGCAAGGGCCGGGGCCGACCATAGTTCCGCCTATGCTCGGCCGGTATAAAATAAAGCTGCGCCCCATGCCATTCCATTTTCGGACGGCATGGGGCGTGTTTTTTTGTGCGGGAATCACTTTTTGTCGGATAACTTTTAAATTAGATCCAGGAGGTTGGTTTTTCTGCTGGCTTATGCGGCGCAGTCAGAGCACGGTGCGTAGATACTTTTTAAAGAGACGGTCAACGGCCACGAAAGCTGAAAGATACAGGAGACTTTGGACATGGCCGGTGAGCTCCGCTGCAAGGCCATCCGTTATAAGACTGCCCTGCCTTTGATCCAGGGGGGCTCAGCCACAGCCGGGCCGATGTGCGCCGAACGGTGTCCGAGGGACTACGTGTGTGAACCAGCCGTCCCTAATTTCAAGGCACATCCCGTAGTGGGCCACAAAGAGAACGGTGAGTCCATCTTCCGCTATATCTATACTGATATCCAGAAGGAACTGACAGTTAAGCTCCGGCAGAGTATTGAGGTGTATCAGAGTGTCGAGCTGACTGAGGAGAGTCGGATGGCACTGGGCCAGTGGCTGGAGCAATGGTTGAAAAACATAGCTCCTAACATTCGCCCCTCTACCTTGAGACGATATGAAGGTACCGTGCGGAACCACATTGTTCCCTTTATGGGAGACAAGCCAATCACTCAGATAACCGGAAAAGACATTAAAAAGTTATATGATACGCTGGCTCGTCAGGGAAACCGAACCACAGGAGAGTGCTTGCCAGCAGTACTGTCCGTGGGATTCACTCCATGCTCCATGAAGCACTGGGGGAGGCAAAACAAATTTTAACGGATGAGCAGTTGGAACGATTTGTGGAGATTATACGGGAGGATGCCGTCTGGTATGACTTCTTCTATACAGAACTGACAACCGGACTGCGGCGAGGTGAGATCTGCGGCCTCCAGTGGAGGGACTTTGATGCAGATGATGGAAGGCTCAAGATTTGCCGCGCTGTACATGAGGAGCGTGGCGGAAAACTGACTACTTGGGATACCAAGACATCAGCTGGTGCCAGAACGATCACCCTGCCGCCCAGTACTGTAGAATTGCTCCGGGAGAGGAAAAAGTCCGCTCTGACGGAATGGATCTTCCCCCATCCGTGGAAACCAGAACAGCCTACCCACCCGAGTACTGCCTATGATCGGCTGAAAGCCCTGTTAAAACGGGCGGAGCTGCCTGATATCCGGTTTCATGGTCTGCACCACACTTTTGCCACCCATGCGTTGGCATCTGGTGTAGATGTAAAGACTCTGTCTGGAATCCTGGGACATACCAGGTCGGCGTTCGCCCAAGACACCTACCCACACCACTACGGATATACAAAAGCGGGCGGCTGAGATCGTAGAGGAATTTCTTAAAAATATCTTTGAAGAGGAGTTGAAGCCATGGGAAGAAAGCCAAAAAACGGCGAAGGCACCGCCCAGCTGAGAAAGGACGGCCTTCCCAAGACGAAAAATGTGCTGGCCAAGACCAAAGGTGAGTGCGTGGATAAATTGAAAACACTGAAAGACACCATTGCACCTGCAAATCCGTCCAAGGTTCGGGCAGATATGCCATTTGGGGAGTGTCTGAACTATTGGTACGAAACCTACAGCAAACCATAAATCCGGCCCAGAACCCATCGAACCTACGAAGGGTATCTCCGGCTATACATCAAACCAAGGCTAGGCGATATTCCACTGAACAAACTAACAGAAAATGATAAGCAGCAAATTTGTGTGTGGATGAAGCCAGATGAGTATGCCAATGGAAAAGGTATTGCTGACAGCCAGATTCGATGTTGCCGCAGTCTATGCCGGCAGGCACTGGAGAAAGCAGCTGAGGAGCATTTGATCCTCTGCAACCCGGCCATTGGATGCAAGTGTCCGCCTGCAAAACGAGAAGAGATGAAAATTCCCTCAGGGGAAACTATGCAGAGAGTACTCATCCAGGCCAAAGAGGAAAATTACTATGAACTCTTCCCTCTGGAGTTTGCCACTGGCCTGCGACTGAGGGAACTGGCCGCCCTTCAGTGGGACGATTTGAACTTAACGACTGGAGAGCTGCGGATCGACAAGCAAGCTAGCATTGTCGGATCAGAGGTAGTCATCTGTGAACCCAAAACAAAAGCGGCGGTTCGTACCATGATCCTGCCGCCATCCGTCAGGCGAGTGCTGGCAGAGTATAAGACCAAGGTGGATTCACGATGGATGTTTCCATCCCCAAAGAAAGAAGACTTGCCCATGCGTCCATCCTCGCCCCATAAGCGCCTGCACAGAATTTTGGATTATGCGGGATGTGAACGGGTGAGATTTCATGGTCCGTGCCATACTTTTGCAACCAACGCCTAGGCCTACGGAATGGACATCAAGACCCTGCCGACAATTTTGTGTTATGTATCCAGCGCTACTACCCTGAACACATATTCCCACATAACCGACGAGATGCAGCAATTGGCGGCGGAAAAGATTGACCGTGATACCGCGAAAGCAGAGGTCAAACAACCAGAAGAGCGGAGAGAACATTCCATGACAAACTTCCAAGCAAGGAAACGATGGAGTCGCAAAGCAAGCTGAAATGTTGCAAAACCGGCCCGCCGATGGAAGGTGCCCATCCGGCGGGCTGATTTTTTCTGTCTATGGGCAAATTTGTGGTCAAGAAATATTCTCAGAAAATATAAGAGAAGATTTATGCTGAAAATGCGACTGTTTGAGAGATAGCGGCAACTTCCAACGAGATTAGTTGGGAGGCGCTAAACAGTATTGGCACAAACAAAAAAGACGGGCACTCCTGAAAGGGGGTACCCGTCAAGTAGTTAAAGCAGAAATCCGTCTGTGGTATTTCTGTGGTCAAACGAGAAAACGCCGCAGTTTTCACTGCGGCGTTTTCTATGAATGAAATGTGTGGACAAAAAAGATGCACACTTTCAAAAGCTTTGCAACGAAACAGAATAAGCATTTTGGAAGCGTTTCAGTCTAATAACTTCTGCAACGGCTTTTATTGCCTTACTCCAAAAGACGAATTTCATCATCTTCAAACCAATTATTTTTCATGGCAGTTGCTTTCACTGCTTCGCAGTCATATGTATAAGCAATTATAGCCAAACTTTTTTGTGCGCGAGTACAAGCAACATAAAACAGACGGGTTGTCCTTGTTATACTATTGTCTTTACCCTCTCTTTCATTCTTGATATCAGTTTCTGTTTTTAGTTTGACGCCAAAAAGTTTTTCATAACTAAAAAGAAATCCTTTTGCTTCTGCGTCATCTATAATAACCATAACTCTTGGGAATTCCAAGCCTTTAACACCCTGATGTGTTGCAAACCTCGTATTATCAGAGACATATGCAAAATATTTTTCTAAAGTGGTAAATGGGACAGATAGAGCCTTTCTTAAAGCCGTTATCCTTATAGATTCGTCTGCGGCAGGAGATGACAATATGTTATCTACACGTTCATCCAGTTTAAATAGCCCTGTGTCTTGAATTGAGCGGAGGACATCCAAGCAAGTTGGAATAGCATCATCTTTCCATAGTTCCATCAATTTATCTACAGCACTTTCGACTTGCTGCAGTGCTTTTGTTTGATCGTCAAGAGAAATCCATTTCTTGCTTTCCATTAAAGGAGAATACTCTTTGACTATTTTTAGTACTTCAAAGTCATTATTGCCTTTATAGGCCTGAACAAGCGGAGATATAACTTTTGACAGAAAAGAAAGTTCTGAAATTGACCCATCTCGCAAAGATGTGTTAAATACAGGAACCTCATTAAGTGGTAAATACAGTTCTAAAAAGCCAAAGCGACTAGCAGCCATATGGTGTTCTAGTATGAGACTTTTATATTGTTTACTGTCACGCCACTCACCATCACCAGTTTCTTCAGACATGATTTCCGCAACTCGCTGCTCCGTCACTTCTTTATTAGCATCTGAAGAAACGATAAACAACCTTACATTTCCCACCTCTGCGTCTGACCGAGGGCGTTGTTGTTGAGTATCGACTGTAAACCTTATGGCATTTGCCAAAGTAACTATTCGAGATGCACTGCGATGGTTCATGATTTTTTGGGGCTTTACCCAGTCATCAGGGATACACTGAGAAAGGTTTTCTTTGCCATCTTGATAGATTCGTTGCATTGTATCCCCAAACATGCCAACTATGAACTTTCCTTTGTGCCTTTCGCATACGGTAAAAATGGCATCTACCAGTTCTTTTTTTGTATCTTGGCTTTCATCAATGAGGAGAATAGGATATTGGGAAATCAAAATGTTCTGCATAGTATCTTCTGCACAGATAAATTTCGACCCCATTTTTACTACTTCACTATGGTTGAGAGAATCATATCCTACATTATCTCCATTTGGATTATAGGTAAACCTTCTTACCGTATTGATTTTAGCTAGTCGCTCTTGCTTTTTTCGTATATCCTCTGCTCGTTTTTCTGAAGTTTTTCCCGCTTTGCTTTTTCTTTGCTTTTCTTCAAGTTCTGCGATTTCAAGGTTTATCGAATTGATTACCCACGCTTTGATATCTGACTGATAGTTTTTAATAAGCTCCCACAAGAAACTATGTATAGTTGAGACTGAGAAAATCGACTTGTAATGTAATCGCCTGGATATTTCATCGCAAGCTGCATTGGTGTAAGTAATTACGGCTATCTGTTTTCTATTCGTTAGAAGCCAGTCACCTAGTGTTTCATCCAAGAAAGTTAAGGTTTTTATTAAGCTTCGAGTTTTCCCTGACCCAGCTCCCGCAAAAACAAAGAAACATTTTGGATCTTCTTTTAAAAAGCATCTCTGAATTTCTTCATCTACATGGTCATCTATATGATCATCTAATAATTCTTCGGTTACCTCTTTTATTTTATCCATCGTTAATCCTCCGGATGTAAATAGTCCTGTAGCCACATTAAACCTTGGTTAATATATGGTGGAACCGAAAGCTCGTCTGGACTAATTTCAAAAATTACGTCTAATGCGAATTCTGCCTTCTGCTCTGATTTTCCTGCACGCAGCATTTTATAAATTTTTTCATGGATCATTTCGAATGTGTCATTAGAGTTAAGTAAATCATGCGTTTGTTCAACCAAGTTCCCAGAATCAGTGACTTTTATCTTCTTGAAAAGATCATAATTTGTATATATAAGACAATCTTCAAAAGTTCCAGGTATGGCCTCTTTTTCTTCTCCTTCAAAGTCCACTTTTACAGGAGTTTGATAGGCTAAACGAATAGAAAATCGATACGGAGAAGCAAAAGAAAATTCCTTTTTATCTTCTGAATAATCTACCAACTTGTCGATGTCTTTTTCTTTCATCAGCCACTTTGCAATAGCGTAGTTTCCACTGATTTGGCCTTCTCCTCTCTTGGGAACTACAGATTTGTGATAACCTTCTTTTTCTGCTGGATCTAAATCTGTAATAACCAATGTTGGGAGGCATAACTTTTCAATCAGAGGACTTAACCGGTGAGCATGACGTCCATTAACCCCAAGAATTGTAATATACCGCTGATATAGTTCTGGAAACTTTGAGCGTATAAAATGTGGTAATAGCATACTTTCGGCTACACCTTCGACCAGAATTGCTGCATCAGCAAAAAACAAATCACAATGGGTTGATTGCAGATAACGTGTAACAAATTTGTTGGTCTGATCTGAATCCCCAAATACATCAGATAAGTTAATTACTTTGGATGTCGCTACTGCGCATTCAGTCCCTTCTGGTAGCCGTTTGAAATATCTTAAATTTCCAAAAGTAGTTTCTATAGCAATATGGCTCGAATGGGTGCTGATCACCAATTGCGTTGTAAAATTCAAGTTTTGCTTGAGAAATTTATGGTTAGTTAAAACTTTATATGATAAGCTCCAAATAGGAACGCTGCAAATACAAGGGTTTCCGGCCCTGACAAAATCGGAAAAACAAAAAATGAGCTATCACATTACGCCAAAAGCCGTTTGCGGGTATCCCGCAAGCGGCTTTTTTGCGTGGATAGCGTGAAAGGAGGCAAAAATTATTTAACAAAATTTAAGAAGTAAGTTTGTGCAACACTACAAAATCAAAAAGGAGGTCAGATAATTGGCAGATGACAAGCTGCACCCCACCCCAGAAGAGATCGGGGCGCCACCCCATGAACCGGGCACGGGCAACGCCCCCGCCCAGGGTGAGCCCGGCGACGTGGTAGTGGACTTTAACAAGATCAACGAGCTCATGGGCCAGCGCCGGGCTGCCGCCCGCGCCCAGGTGGAACAGGGCGGCGAGGGCGAACATAGCCCTGGCCCGGAGGAAACGCCGGAGCACACCGGCGACGAGGGCAGCCCTGCGCTGTCGGATGGGAATACTCCCACCAAGAACGAGGGCGACCCGGCCCAAAAGCCGGATGACCAGGAGCAGGGGGAAAAGCCCCGGGAGGGGCTGGACACGGAAGAGCGCAAGCCCAAGCGCGGCAGACCACCCAAAGCCAAGACCGGCCCGGAGGCAGACAAAACCGGCGAGACCGGCAAGCCCCGCAAGGGCCGTCCACCCAAGGATAAGGGGAAAACCACCGGGGGCAAGGGACAACGAGACAAAGTGTCCCAAGGCAAGACCGGCCCGGAGCAGTCTCCTGCTGGCGGCGGCTCCGTTGCACCTGTCGGGTCTGAATCTGCTCCCCGCCCAATCGAGGATGCAAAGGTCGTTTACCTGAAACTGAGCGAGCTGCACCCGTTCCACACGTTCCGGCAGCACCCGTTCAAGGTGGTGGACGATGCCGCCATGAAAGAGTTGGCGGGGCTGATCCGGGAACAGGGCGTTATCACCCCCGCCACCGTCCGGCCTGAAAAGGACGGTAACGGGTATGAGATCATCGCGGGCCACCGCCGCCATCATAGCTGTGAGCTGCTGGGCCTGGAGGAGATTCCCTGTATTGTCCGGGACATGACCGACCATGAGGCCGTCATGGAAATGAAGAACAGCAACAAGCAGCGCGGCGATCCGCTCCCCAGCGAGTTGGCCCGCCTGCTGGATCTGGAAGTGGAGGACATCAAGCACCAGGGCACCCGCTTGAAAGGTGTTGCCGAGGGGGACATTGGAAAACGCTCGGTTGAGATCGTGGGCGAGACCCACGGCCTGAACTATAAAAAGGTCATGCGGTATCTCCGCCTGAACTCCCTTGTGCCGGAGCTGCTGGACAAGGTGGATGGCGTTCTGGACGAGAACGGCAAGCGGGTCAAGGGCCTGGGCTTCATGCCCGCTGTGGAGTTGTCATATATTCGCCCCAAAAATCAGCAGCTCATCGCCGTTTCCATTGACGGCGAACAGGCGTCCCCCTCTGTGGCCCAGGCCAAGCGGCTCCGGGAGCTGGATCAGAAGAACCTGCTCAACGGGGACGTGATCGACCAGATTTTGAGTGAAGAAAAGAAGGAGGTAGACAAGGTGATCATTACCACGGACGAGCTCAACCAGTATTTCGGTAAGGAGTTCACGCCCCGGCAGATGAAGGATCAGATCATGGCCCTGCTGGACGAGTGGAAGGAAAAGCAGCCGCCGGAGAAGAAGTCGCCGGAACAGGCCGCTGAACTGTAAAGCCCTTTGAGACACTTTGTCCCAAAGGGCTTTTTCAATAAATGTATTAAGGAGGAGCGACTTTGAAAATCAAACATCATCCCCCGCGCCGGGCCTTGGCTCTGCTGCTGGCGCTGGTGCTTTGCCTGTCCGCTATGCCTGTGGCCTTTGCCGGGCAGGAGGACGGCTACCATGACCCCGCCGAGCATTGGCTGACGGCTAACAACCGCACGAACGAGCTGGACGCCAACGCCACCGTCACCCGTGAGACATTCACCTGCGGCGAGTGCGGCAGGCCCACTTCCTTTGAGGTGTTCCGCACCCCGGAATATACCCGTGACGGGGCAACCGCCATGAGCCGGAATGTGAAATATTCCAACGGCATGAGTGCGGACGGCGAAACGCTGGGTACGATCCTGGACGGCACCCCCGGCGTGGACGCCTACTACACCGGCTATCACTGGACAAAGGCCGTGTGCGAGACCTGCGGGAGTCTCAATACCAACATGGCGAAAACGGACTACGGTTATTTGAAGAACGTGTACTGGCTCTACGACTGCGCCGCCGAGTTTATGGAGGACTTGGACGAAACCGTGACCTATGAGTACACGGACAGCCGGTATCACACGAAAACCACCACGGGCGGCGAATACTGCTGTTTCTGCTACGGCACCAACCATGAAAAATCCTCGGTGCTGGAGCGGCACGATCTGGAGGTGGATATTCTGCCCCAGCCCGCCAACGGGCGCTTTGCCGAGGTGGAGCACTGTACATTGTGTGAGTATTCCCGGTATGACTACACGGCGGCCAAGGCAGTTATCGCGGACTATTACGGCGTGGTGGACGGAGCGCCCCACACCATCACCGTCACGGACTTGTCCGAGGCGGGTGTCCGCACCTCCATTCGCTACGGCAGCAGCGCGGATAGCTGCACCATGACCTCCGCCCCCAACTACACGGAGGAGGGCCAGTACACCGTCTACTATGAGATCACCTACACCTACGAGGGCGTGAGCATGACGGAAAACGGCGTGGCGTATGTGTGGCTGAGGGACGAGACAACGAATGAGGACGGCTCCTGCGGCTGTGGCTGCGGCGACCCGGACTGTGGCTGCCAGGATAAGAATTGCGGCGGCTCCTGCTGCGGGGACAAGGGCTGCGGGGACAACCACCGCTTCGTTCTGCTGGACAGCACCCCGGCTTCCTGCCGGACGCTGGGCTATGACCGCTACCTGTGTACGGAGTGCGGCAAAATTGAGAAGCGGGACTATGAGGCGGCCTTGGGCCACGCCTGGCAGGGCGTTGTGATCCGGGAGGCCACCTGCGAAACAGACGGCAAGCTGCTCAACCTCTGCTCCCGCTGCGGGGAGATGGAAGTCACCGCCACCCCCAAGGGGGAGCACACCTATACCACCTATCCCGTGGCGGCCACCTGCACCAATCCCGGCTATACCGTCCGGGAGTGCGAGGTATGTGGGGATCGGCACATTGAGGACATCACCTCCGCCCTGGCCCACAACTACCAGGCCCACACCACCCCGGCCACCTGTGAGGCGGGCGGCCATACCCTGCACCTGTGCCACGGCTGCGGCAGTTCGTTCATCACGGACTATACTGAGCCCCTGGGCCATAGCTGGGACGGGGGCACCCTAATCACCAACGCCACCTGTACCGGGGAGGGCGTGATGGAGTACCGCTGTGTCCGTTGCGGGTATCACCGCATGGAGGGCAACGAGGCGGCGGGCCATGTCCCCAGTGACGAGGCCACCTGCACGGAGCCCCAGCTCTGCGTCAAGTGCGGGGCCGTCCTTGTCAATGCCCTGGGCCATGACTACCAGGCGGATGTGACCGCCCCCACCTGTACGGAGATGGGCTATACCGTGTTCACCTGCTCCCGGTGTGGGGACAGCTACAAAGGCGACTACACCGACGCCACCGGCCACAAGCCCGGCGACTGGATCATTGACAAGGAGCCCACCACCGACAGCGAGGGTGAAAAGCATAGGGAGTGCGAGAACTGTGGTGAAAAGCTGGAAACCGAACCCATTGAAAAGCTCTATTTGACCGCCACCACGGACACCCACGGGGAGGCCATTGTGGGCGGCTACCTCGTCACCGTCACCGACACGGACACGAAAAACCCCGTGGCCGGGGCTGCTGTCACGCTGAACAAGGACGATACTCTTTCCATCCGACTCCCCAATTCCCGGCTGCTGGACTATGCCGACCAGACCACCGTCACCGTCCAGCTTGTCAAGGACAAATCCCCTGTGGCGGATATGTTCATCGCCATTACAGATAAAAATTCCAACTACTGCGAGGGCAAGACGGACAAAGCCGGGCGGCTCACCGTCCCCGGCACCTCCGGCGTCACCAATGATGACGGCAAGACTACCGTGGGCTGGGAGGACGCCGATGGCGACCGCTGGACCCTGACGGTCAAGGTGGAGGACTTCGAGACAAAACGTCCCATAGCGGACGCCGCCGTGTCCATCGGCAAGACCGGCAATATCACCGTCACCCTGCCGGACGGCGAGGACATGGACACAAACAACCGCATCACCGTTACTGTGACCGATCACAAGAAAGTTCCCCAGGAGGGCTTGACTGTTATCGTCAAGGGCGACCTGGGCCAGACCGCCAGCGGCAAGACCGACGCGGCCGGCCAGCTCACCGTCCCCGCCGTCACCGTTTCCGAACGCCACACCGCCTATATCTACGGCTACACAGACGGCACCTTTGGCCCGGAGAACAATATGACTCGGAGTGAGGCCGCCGCTATCTTTGCCCGGATTCTGGCGGACAAGAACGGCGACACCCTCACCACGGCGGCGAAAACCAAGTTTGCGGACATCCCCGCAAACGCATGGTACAGCGGCTATGTGAAATACCTCGTCAATTTTGATGTGGTATATGGCCGGAGCGAGGACACCTTTGCTCCCAACGATCCCATCACCCGCGCCGAGTTCACCGCCTTTGCCGTCCGCTTCTTTGAGGCATATGGGGACGGGGACGCGGAGATCATGGAGCAGTACGCGGGGTTCAACGATGTTTCCTCCGGCTATTGGGCGGCGGAGTATATCAAGGACGCGGCCATCCACGGCTGGATCAAGGGCTACGGGGACGGCACCTTCCGGGCAGACCGCTACATTACCCGTGCCGAGGTCGTCACCATCGTCAACCGCCTGCTGGGGCGGTACGCCGACGAGGACTTCATCGACGCAAACCTGCGGCGGCTCAACACTTTCCCGGATGTGACGGAAAAGCATTGGGCCTACTATGACGTGCTGGAGGCCGCCAACACCCACACCGCTACCGTGAAAGAGCGGAAACAGTGACCTTTGGAAAACTGGGGCCCCTACAAAATCATCAGATTTGGTGGGGAGAGGAGGTGCAGCGGAACGGGGCTTGCTTTGGGACAAAGTGTCCCGAAGCAAGCGTAGTGGAGCTTGTGCCGACGAGTCCCGAAGGTCTTATTTTTTACCCGGTTTCCTTGAAAAAGCTGGCTCTCTGGATATATCCCCCGTCGCCGCCGACAAAAAAGCACAGGCGGGAGCTGCCGGTCAAGGGGGCC
>ERZ780150.714-NODE-714-length-26805-cov-3.959140_pt1 | contig 26805 bp, 26 predicted proteins | sample MGYA00511019_ERZ780150 | MGnify/ENA primary metagenome ERZ780150 (study PRJEB29588, sample SAMEA2151633) | human gut metagenome | biome: human gut; feature: human-associated habitat; material: faeces | place: Denmark | collected 2008/2010 ...
AAGGCGACTTATCATGGGCGGATGCAGTAACAGTTCGGCCGAAGGCTGAACTGTTGTTACTGTACACTCCGTGACCAGTAACTGTATAAATCCATTAAAAATTGCCTACGGCAATGGGATTTATACACTCTTGAATCATTTTCTTACGTACTGTGCAGTAAATGCACAGTACTGAGTGAACAGTAACCTGAACTGTTACAATGCAAGATTGAAAATACCCTAAATGCTTGACAAAACCCAGTATTTCGCCTAATATCAATACGTATACAGATATGGCAAAGAAGAGGAAAAGTAAGCTGTAAGCTTTTCAGCAGAGAGAAAACCACAGGTGGAAGGTTTTTGTAAAGCGGCGGCCCAACCGGCCTCGGAGCCTTATGCGAAAGAAAGACATGCCGTGAAGAGTTGTTTTTAAGTGACTGTGTGGGAAACGGACAGTTACATTTTGGGCATATGCTTTCCCCAAGCATAACGTAAATCCGGCGTTAACGGAGCAGTTGAGAGAATACGCGAAGGCGTATTAAACAGGGTGGTACCGCCGGTTTTCCGGTCCCTTTGTCCAGGTTTTGGGAGTCTGGGCGGGGATGGAAAACGGCGGTTTTTTTGACGGCAGAATCCGGACAGGCGCCGGAATGCATGCTGTGAAGGAACTGAACCGTAAAAGCAAATGCAATTGTAAGAAAAGGAGAAGAAGAAATGGCTGACAAGAAACTGGTGGAAGCAATAACTTCCATGGATGAAGATTTTGCCCAATGGTACACCGACGTAGTAAAGAAAGCGGAGCTGATCGATTATACCAGCGTAAAGGGCTGCATGGTTATCAAACCGGCAGGCTACGCTATCTGGGAGCTAATCCAGAAGCAGCTGGACGAGAGATTTAAGGCAACCGGCGTGGAGAATGTATATCTTCCTATGTTCATACCGGAAAGCCTGCTGCAGAAGGAAAAGGATCATGTGGAGGGCTTTGCACCCGAGGTAGCATGGGTAACCCACGGAGGGCTTCAGCCGCTGCAGGAGCGCCTGTGCGTGCGTCCCACCTCAGAAACCCTTTTCTGTGATTTTTATAAAAATGACATTCATTCCTACAGAGATCTCCCGAAGGTATATAACCAGTGGTGCTCCGTTGTCCGCTGGGAGAAGGAAACCAGGCCGTTCCTGCGTTCCCGCGAATTCCTCTGGCAGGAGGGACATACCGCCCATGCCACTATGGAGGAAGCGGAGGAGCGCACGATTCAGATGCTGAACATTTATGCGGACTTCTGCGAGCAGGTTCTGGCCATGCCCGTAATTAAGGGACGTAAGACGGATAAGGAAAAATTCGCAGGTGCGGAATCCACCTATACTATCGAAGCGCTGATGCATGACGGAAAAGCGCTGCAGTCAGGGACAAGCCATAATTTCGGAGACGGCTTTGCGAAAGCATTCGGCATCCAGTTTACGGACAGAGACAATACATTGAAATACGTTTACCAGACCTCCTGGGGAATGACCACCCGCCTGATTGGCGCGATCATCATGGTACACGGTGACAATTCCGGACTGGTACTGCCGCCCAAAGTAGCGCCCACCCAGATCATGATCATCCCTATCCAGCAGAAGAAGGAAGGCGTTCTGGATACCGCTTACCAGCTCAGGGACAGACTGAGCAACTTCCGCGTAAAGGTGGATGATTCCGATAAGAGCCCCGGATGGAAGTTCTCCGAGCAGGAAATGCGCGGCATCCCGATCCGTGTGGAAATCGGTCCTAAGGATATCGAGGCAGGAAAGTGCGTCATCTGCCGCAGGGATACCAGGGAAAAGATTGAAGTTGCCCTGGACGAGCTGGAAGCAAAAGCAGGGGAGCTTCTGGAGCAGATCCAGAAGGACATGCTGGAACGCGCCCGCGCCCACAGGGATTCCCATACCTATACGGCGCGGAATATGGAGGAGCTGGAGGAAATACTGAACAGCAAGCCTGGCTTCGTAAAGGCCATGTGGTGCGGCGATCAGGCCTGCGAGGATACCATTAAGGAAAAATTCGCAGCAACCAGCCGCTGTATGCCCTTTGAACAGGAGCAGATTTCCGATACATGTGTCTGCTGCGGAAAACCGGCCAAAAAGATGGTTTACTGGGGAAGAGCATATTAATTGTAAAATTTTATAAATAAAGGCAGCTGCGGGCTGCCTCTTATGATAAAAGCTGGAGGAGGGAATAATATATTTCCATTCTCCGGCTTTTTCAGTCTGAAATTTGCAGCAGACAGGGAGCATGGCGGCAGCAGATAATTAATATATTAATTGCATCATATACGGTATATTTGATTTCTATCGATTATGCGATAATCTTTTGCCGTTGTTTACTTTGGTGAAGTGCTGAAGTATAATGAAATGGAAGAAGGAAAGAATCCTTACTTCCCAGGAATATATATCATATATTAGTACCCATTGTGAACATATCACTTTGGAAGAGCCTTATAAGTCAGCCTTTTACGCGGGAATTAAGAAAGCAATTATGGAAAAAGATGATAAGATTGTAATTATTGATACAATACCTCTGTATTTAGTACAGAAGCCGCAATAACCAAGTCAGGAAACGGTAACAGGGGAATGCAACAGCTGTAAGGAGGTGTTTTACATAATTCCCATCCTGAAAAAAGTATGATAGAATACTCTCATAGGCTCTGGGGCAAAGGCAGGCTTAAAGGCCCGCGGAAATAAACTGTAGGAGGACATTGGAAGATGAAGGTTTTGGTTATTAACTGCGGCAGTTCATCCCTGAAATATCAGCTGATTGACAGCGAAAGGGAAGAGGTGCTTGCAAAAGGACTCTGTGAAAGAATCGGCATTGACGGCAGCAACATCGCCCATCAGCCGGCCGGCGGGGGAAAGGTGAAGGAAGAGGCGGCAATGCCTGATCATACAGCGGCAGTCAAGCTGGTTATCAGTAAGCTTACGGACGATAAGGTGGGAGTCATCCGTTCCCTGACGGAAATTGACGCCGTAGGGCACCGTATGGTGCATGGAGGAGAGAATTTCTCCGGTTCCGTAATCATCAATGAAGAGGTAATTAAGGCCATTGAGGACTGCAATGATCTGGCGCCATTACATAATCCGGCCAATCTTATCGGCGTGAGATCCTGCCAGGCAATTATGCCGGGTGTTCCGATGGTGGCGGTATTCGATACAGCCTTCCATCAGACCATGCCGGAAAAAGCATACCTGTACGGCCTTCCCTACGATTATTATAAGAAATATAAAATCAGACGCTACGGCTTCCATGGGACCAGCCACGATTTTGTATCAAAAAGAGCGGCTGAGATCCTGGGAAAGGACAGAAAGGATCTGAAAATCATTGTTTGCCACTTAGGCAACGGCGCATCCGTATCCGCTGTAAAATACGGGGAATCCGTGGACACCTCCATGGGCCTGACACCGCTGGAGGGCCTGATTATGGGAACCCGCAGCGGCGACCTGGATCCCGCCATCATTTCCTTCCTGGCGGAAAAGGAAGGCATGACAGCCTCCCAGGTGATCGATGTATGCAATAAGAAATCGGGCGTGCTGGGACTTTCCGATGGATATTCCAGCGACTTCCGTGATCTGGTCCAGGCCTCTGAAACGGGAAATGAGCAGGCAAAGCATGCGCTGGAGGCTTATGCTTACCGTGTGGGCAAATATATCGGCGCCTATGCGGCGGCTATGAACGGCGTGGATGTGATTGCATTTACCGCCGGCGTAGGCGAAAACAATGCAGAGGTGCGCGCCATGATCGGGGAATATATCGGTTACCTTGGCACTAATATCGATGCGGAAAGAAATAAAGTGCGCGGCGAGGAAATCATCCTTTCCGACGAGGGCAGCAAAGTAGTTACCATGGTGGTTCCCACCAACGAAGAGCTGGCCATCGCCCGTGAAACAGTCAGACTTGTAAAATGAGCATCATGATCTGATGAGAATGAGGGGTGCCATACCGGCGCCCCTTTTCTCTGAAAAAAGAGCAGCGCCGGTAACGCAGCCTGCTCCCTACAAGGAGAACGTATTTATGAACAACGAATATATAGCAAGTGTAAATTCCGGATTCTTTTACCTGCTGGTTGCCGGCGTCCTTCTTTTTATTACGATAATGTGTTTTGTTTATCTGATAAAGAGCTACCGTGCGGGCCTGGCGATCGGAATGGATAAAAAAGTGCTGAAGAGAGCCATTATCTCCAGCGCCACCTTTACGATTCTGCCCAGTATCAGCATCCTGCTGGGTGTCATTGCCCTGAGCGGAACGCTGGGAGTACCCTTTTCCTGGTTGCGTCTGTCCGTTATCGGAGCGCTCCAGTATGAGCTTAACGTGGCTGAAATAGCAGCGCAGAGCATCGGCCTGTCCGGCCTGAAGCTTTCTGAAATGAGCATGTCGGCCTTTGCAACCATTTCTCTTGTAATGACAATTGGGATTCTGGGCGGCGTAATCTGCTGCATCCTTTTCCTGAAAAAATACCTGGGCAAAATCCAGAAGGCCCCCAAGGCAAAGGCGGAAGGAAAGCCTGGCTTTGGCGACCATGCGACTACCTGCATGTTTGTGGGACTGTGCGGCGCCTATATCGGCTCCTATGTGGGCACGCTGACCAGCAGCGGAAACTATGTGCCTCTGGCTGTGGCCGCCGTGTCGGCTGCTTTTATGGCGGTATTCGAATATTTTACCAACAAAAAGGGCATTGCTGTGCTGGATAACTTCAGCATGGCGGTGAGTATGCTGGCGGGTATGGCGGCGGCTGTCATCATGAGCCTGGTATGAGGGAGGAGTGGAAATAATGGAAGAAAAAAAGAAGCAGCAGCTGCAGGATAACGAGGCGCAGAAGCAGGCCTTTCTGGAGGATTTTAATAACGGACTTCACCGCATCGGCAGATGCATGCTGATCGTGAGCATTATCCTGCTGGTAGGCGTCCCTTTTGCCATAGGAGCGATAAATGGTGTGACACCCAGCCTGAAGGGCTTTCTGGTGGGCTTCGCCAAGGTGGGAATCATCTATATCCCGGTAGCCATTGTTGAATTTCTGGTGTATACGCCCATGCTCGGCGTTGGCGGCAGCTACCTGGCTTTTATCACGGGAAATGTTACCAATATGAAAATCCCCTGCGCAATGAATGCCAGGGATATTGCCAAAACAAAGGTGGGAACACCGGAAAATGAAATTATTTCCACCATCAGCGTGGCAACCAGCGCTATTGTTACCACCCTGGTTATCGTAGCGGGAGTCATTCTGATGATTCCGCTTCGCCCGGTGCTGGAAAATCCCGTGCTTGTGCCGGCCTTTGACAATGTGGTACCCGCCCTGTTCGGCGCGCTGGGATTGAAATATTTTATGAAGAGTCCGAAAATCGCGGCCATTCCGGTACTGTCCATGACGCTGCTGTGCGTTCTGGTGCCTGCGGCCATATCCCAGACCAGCCTTCTGATGATTCCGGCAGGCGGGATGGCGCTGCTGATTGGCTGGATTCTGTTTAAAAAAGGGAAGCTGTAAAAATAAGGAGGGAGTAGTGAGATGACAGGAAGCATATTGCTGGGGATTTTTATTATTATTTTGGTGCTTGCGGCCGTTCTTGTTGTGAGGACGTGCAGCAGGCAGCCTACACCGGCCATGACTGCCAGCGTGGAGCTGGATAAGGGACCCAGGGCCAGGGAGTATGGGGAACAGCTTTCGAAAATGATTCAGAAGGAAACCGTTTCCAGCCGTTTTGATTCGGATAAAACAAAATATTATGAGTTCCACAAAATTCTGGAGGAGCTTTTCCCTCTGGTGCATAAAACCTGTGAAAAACATGTTTTCAATGGCAATCTTCTTTTTAAATGGAGCGGGAAGGGAAAGGCGGAGCCGATCCTTCTTATGAGCCATCAGGACGTGGTGGAGGCGAACGGCAGCTGGGAGCATGAACCCTTTGGCGGCTATATTGACGGGGAAGGAAAACTCTGGGGGCGCGGCACCGTGGACACCAAGGGCAGCCTGTACTGTATTTTCCGTTCGGTGGAGGAGCTGATTGCGGAGGGCTTCCAGCCGGAGGGAGACGTGTATATCGCAAGCAGCTGTACGGAGGAGTTCAGCGGCGAGGGAGCGCCACTTACAGTGGAATACCTGCAGTCCCAGGGCGTAAAGCTTTCCCTTTTGATCGATGAGGGCGGCATGATTATGGAGGAGCCGATCGGCGGCGTGAAGGGAACCTATGCGATGGTGGGCGTCCTGGAAAAGGGCTATGGGGATCTGAAGTTTATTGCAAAGGGCAAAGGCGGCCATGCCAGCGCCCCCGGAAAGAACACGCCCCTGGTGCGGCTTGGGAAATTCATGGCGGATGTGGAGAAGCAGGATCCCTTTACCAGTGAGTTCAATCCTACCGTACTGGAGATGTTCCGCCGCGTTACGCCCAATATGAACTTCGGGATGAAGTTTGTATTTTCCAACCTGTGGCTGTTCAAACCGCTTCTGAAGAAGCTGATGCCTGTTATCAGCCCTCCGGGCGCGGCCATGCTGCATACCACTATTGCCTTCACCATGGCAAAGGGAGCTGACGGGCTGAACGTGCTGCCGCAGGAGGCTTATGTTACGGCTAACCTGCGTTTTATCCCGCACCAGTCCACAGATGAAAGCATTGAATTGATCACTGAAAAAGCAAAGGGGTATGATCTGGAAACCGAGGTTATTTACAAGGACTATCCCTGTCCTGTGGTAAATTATGAAGGCGATGCCTTTAAGAAGGTGGAACAGGCCATAAACGAAATCTATCCGGGAGTCGGCGTCAGCCCATACGTGATGACCGGCGGGACCGATGCCAAATATTACAAAAATATATGCGACAATTGCATCCGTTTTGCGCCGCTTTATATTAATAAGCAACAGTATGAAAGCATTCATGGCGTGAATGAAAATATTTATATTGGGGCACTTCCCATGGGAGTTGATTTCTATAAGAAGATTATTCGGGGGAATTGAGGATACTATTTAGCAGTACAGCGATGAGTGGTAAATATAAAAAGTAAGGAGGGTCGGATGGAAAATCAGGAGAAAAAGCATAAACGCCGCGTCCGCTATGCAGGCGCGTATCCTAAAAACTATAAAGAGAAATACAAGGAGCTCAACCCGGAAAAATATGCGGATACCGTATCAAGGGTAATTGAAAAAGGAAGCACTCCCGCGGGAATGCATATTTCTATCTGTGTGAAGGAAATTCTGGATTTTCTGCAGATCCAGCCGGGGCAGAAGGGGCTGGATGCCACGCTGGGCTACGGCGGCCATACACAGGAGATGCTGAAATGCCTGCAGTCCCAGGGGCATCTTTATGCGCTGGACGTGGATCCCATCGAGTCGGCAAAAACAAAGGAACGGCTGGAAAAGCTGGGCTATGGAGAGGATATCCTTACCATCCGGCTGCAGAACTTTGCAGATATCGATCTGGTGGCCAGGGATGCGGGGAAATTTGATTTTGTACTGGCGGATTTGGGTGTTTCCTCCATGCAGATTGATAATCCTGACAGGGGTTTTTCGTATAAAACAGAAGGGCCGCTGGATCTGCGCATGAATCCTCAGAAGGGCATCAGCGCGGCGCAACGCCTGAAAAGCATTTCCCGGGATGAACTGCAGGGTATGCTTCAGGAAAATTCCGATGAGCCTTATGCAAAGGAGATTTCCCAGGAGGTGGTTTCCCGGCTGAAAAAGGGCGGGCATATCGAAACGACCGGGGAACTGCGCCAGACAATCGAGGACGCTCTTTCCTTTCTCCCGGCTTCGGAGAGAAAAGAGGCGGTGAAAAAATCCTGTCAGAGAACCTTCCAGGCGCTCAGGATTGATGTAAACAGTGAGTTTGAGGCTCTCTATGCCCTGATGGAAAAGCTTCCACAGGTATTGGCACCCGGTGGAAGAGTGGCTATACTGACCTTCCATTCCGGGGAGGATCGCATCGTGAAGAAATCCTTTAAGCAATTCTATAAGGCGGGGATTTACAGTGCGATTTCCGAAGAGGTGATTCGGCCTTCAGCGGAGGAATGCGCCAGAAACAGCAGGGCGCGTTCTACGAAGATGAGATGGGCAATCCGGGCGCAGGAGGATTGACAGGCGGCTTAATAAAATGCATGAAAGCAGGTCTTTTTGTGATTCCTTTTGAAAAAGGGAGGATGCAAAGGACCTGTTTTTTTGTTCATAACTGTGAGGGGGCTTAAACGTTATGAAAATGTAATCGTCCGGTTATCTGAAATTTTATGAGAAAATAACCGATTGGGAACATATCATACAAGAAATCCGGGCTGAGAAATGGTATAGTCAGCTTCAAACAGGAAAAGGAGAGCAGAAGCTGATGAATGAACCGGCAGTAAAGATGGAAGAACAGATTATTAATTTGTTTCAGGAAGCGGAAACAGAGGTTTATGAAGGATGGGTGCTGAAAACCCTGGGCAGCCGTCTGATAGTGTTTCCCTTATATAATGTGTATCCTGATAATATGGATGAACGTATCCGGGCCTGTGAAAGGCTGGGCAATGAAAAATCGGCGGAATGTATGTTCCGGATTGCTGAGAATACAAACTTCTACCTGCATTCGTGTCTGGAAAAAAATCGATATATACTCAGGGAGCGTACTATTGTGGGAGATTTGTCCATTACGGAGGAAACAGCGGATCGGTTCAGTTTGTATGGCAGAAGAGAAAGTAAAAATGAGGATAGAACGGAAAATATCATAGAAAGCGGAATTGCCGGAAGGGTGGAAAAATCCCCGACTATTGATACAAAGCCGAAGCCCCGGACATCGTCGGATGGAAGGCTGGTTCTGGAAAAGGCGAAGGATGGATTGCGGACAGAGCCTGTTTATATGCTGCAAGAGGGGGAAAACAGAAGTTGGGGAAAGGCCGGCCGCCGGAGAATTGGTACCAAACGGGGGGATCATTTATTCATAGCGGATGCAAACAAAAGTTCCAGGCTTAAGGCGGCTGATATCCTACATTTTTCATTAAGGAATAATATTACAAGGGTATTGGTTGACGTTCCGGAAGCCACATTCCTTTGTGAGAATTTCGAGGAGTATGGATTCCGTAAGGCATATTCCTGCTCTTGTTATAGGAAACAGCTTTAACAGTACGGATACAAAGACAGCATAATAATAGTTTCAATTTGATTCAGGCGGCAGGAAAGATTTTTCCCTGCCGCCTGATGAATTATTGTGGATAAATGGGTAAGAATTTGTTCTCTGTGGTGGATAAAGGTAATGCTGGATGGCTATAAAAGTATATGTTAGTTAACGGATACCAAACCTTTTTTCTTTTGATGCCCTTCCGTAAATTTTTGTCTTGATGTTGCTGACAAGCTTAATGTTATATAGCCTGTTTGGGAAAGTAAAAGGATCATTGTCTTAAAACCTGATTTAAGGTATCATAAAAGCAGGATAAAATGGAGTTTTTAAACACCGGGGAAGGCCGGGCCAGAGGTACGAATTATGAAATCACTGCGTAGGAGACCCTTTCTGGGAATTCGGGAAAAAATGATCTTATGCTGTATTCTCTCCACAATTATCACGATTGTTTTTTCCGATCTGGTAGTCTATTGGATTTACCAAAAGGATATTACAGAAAAAGAATTTTTTTATATGGAAGATGGAAATCAGATTCTTTCAGATAATATTGATAATCTTATTTCAACCATTGAAGAGAAACTTGTGGCAGAGCTTGAATACTGTGCTGTCTTTTCCTATCAGGATGATTTGAGTAATCTTTATGTGGCGGACGTTATGAGAAGTCTGAAAAGGTTGGTTACGCTGATGAAAATGCGCGGTACCAATGTGAAGAGCATTTACATTCTGGATCAGTACACCTGCAGCTATTTTTACGATACCAAAGAAGAACTGCAATTAGAGGACTTTAAAGAAAAAACTGTTTACCAGGAAATCCGGGATAATTATAAGACTATGTTTCCACGTCAGGGCAGTACTCTGTGGCGCAGTTTTCCTGATAATCCTGATGAAATTTACCTGATTAAACACTATATTCATTCTGAAACTACGGACTATAAAGGAGTCGTCTGTCTGACTTTTGATAAAGACTATTTTCATACGCTGCTTGGAGAACATGACTTTTCCAGTATTATATATGATGAAAATGGTTATTTGCTATATTGCAGTGAAGATCTGAGAAGTTCCCTGCACAGTGAAGATGATTCTGTCAGAGACCAGTATTTGATTTCATCTACATCGGTTGGCAAGCGAGGCTGGACATTGGAAGCTTTGGTAAACAGAAGTACCATCCTGGCGCGCACCAAATCTTTGGCCGGGATTCTTCTGATTGTGGAGCTGGTGGTATTAATCGGCGTAATTTTTGTGATTGCCTATCTGTTTCGGGGCATGCTGGGGAACATTCTGGCGCTTGATAAAAGTTTTAGGGATATTAATGCTGGAAAGCCTGTAGATCATATTATTCCCCGCACTGGGGATGAAACCGCTTATTTGTGCCATCAATTTAATACTATGTATGAGGAACTGACTCAGAGTGTGGAAAAAATGGCTCAGGACAGTACACTCCGTGAACGGGCCGAATATAATGCGCTTCTGGCTCAGATGAATCCCCATTTTCTCTATAATACGCTGGAATCTATAAGCTCCATGGCAAAACTTTCCGGTCAGGAGGAAATTGTACGAGCCATTCATATGCTGGGCTATCTGCTGCGGGCCTCCATTAATGGAAGCACCCAGAAAATTCCTCTGCAGGAGGAACTTTTGTATATCCGCTATTATCTGGAATTGCAGAAACTTGTGACCGGGGGAAGCCGTTTAGAATGGGATATATCCATTGAACCAGGTACAGAACAGTATCTGGTTCCCAAGCTTATTCTGCAGCCGGTGGTGGAAAATTCAATTATTCATGGGCTTCATCTTATTGAGGACGATGGTATTATTGTAATTACCTCCGGGAAGAAAAATAAATGTCTGATATTGGAGGTATATGACAACGGAGAAGGAACCCGGCAGGAGGAAATAGATCGCATTCTGTCGGAGGAAGGACAGGAGGATTCCAGACATGACCGGGCGCATATAGGGATCCGCAGCATACAGAAGAGGATCCATATCCTGTATGGACCTGAATATGGCATGCAGATGGAAAGTTCACCTGGAAACGGCATGATAGTCAGAATTATACTGCCTTTAGAAAAATGTGAGGAAGAAAATGCATAAAATAATTGTTGCGGATGATAACCATTTGACTATACAAGCGCTGAAGGTTACGGTTCCTTGGGAAGAATGGGGATTTCAGCTGGTGGGATGTGCGGAGAATGGTGTAGATGCTTTGAGACAGATCTTTTTGTACCACCCGGATATTGCTATTCTGGACATCAATATGCCGGGGATGACTGGCCTTGAGGTAGCAAAACAACTTCTGGAGAAAAAAGAAAACATAATCTTTATCTTTCTCACGGCGTATGATGAGTTTTCCTATGCCCAGACTGCACTGAAAATAGGAGCTTTTGATTATCTGCTTAAGCCCCTGGATAACGAGGCTCTGAAAACAGTTTTAAAGCGTGCCGGAGAAGAACTGAACCGGAAAAGACAGACAGCCGTTATGCGCAGCAAACTTCGTTCTGATTATGAGAATTGGGCTGGACATCTGTTACAGGATAGCATTAATGGAATAACACGGTCAGTAACCGAACTGGAAGAAATGCTGCAGCAGGAATGGCGGCCGGCAGGCTATGAACTGATGCTGGTCAGCTCAGCAGATTTTCTATCTCCGGAAAGAATCGAGCAGCTGACTGATCAAATTCGTCAATGTCTCTCCGGGCAGGAGGCTTTGTATCAGTTTAAATATGTCCATACCCGTATAAAAGAAGGTTTTCTTATTCTGCTTGTTTTCCAGAAAATTCAGATCGTGCGGGACTATGATTTGGCTGCTCTTAAAATTGCAAACCGGATTGTGGATACCGGAGGCGCCTTGGAAGCGGATCTGTTTGTTGGAATCAGTGATTTTTCTGAAAGAAGTCTGGCTGCCCTGCCAAAGCTGTATGAGGAGGCGATATTTTCCGCAGAAAGCAGATTTTTCCTGGAGAATAAAACCGTAATCCACTATAAAAGTATTACAAGCAAAAGTTTCCGGAATGAATATATGCTCAGTAGAAAAATGCAGGATATGTTTCGGATATTATATACGGAACCTTGGGATTTTACTAATTATCTGGAAGAATTTATTGAATTGATTTTGCAGGAGACTTGCTATGATGTGAAATATGTTAAAAATATTTTTATGCAGATAGCCTTTACCATTACCTGCAGTATGCAGGAACGCAATACCGGAGACTGCTCTCTAAAATCCATGGAAACCATTCTGGAGGATATGCATAAAATTGACAGCATGCAAAGTATTATCTCCTACATCAGAACCTATACAGCACAGACCATAGGCCGGATTCAAAAGGAAAACAGCCAGATGTCCTGTCAGGGGAGAAAGGTTCTGGATTTTATAAATACACATTATATGGAGAATATTACTTTATATGATGTGGCAGAAGATGCCGGTATTTCAGAGAGCCATCTTTGTAGAGTTTTAAAGAAGGAAACCGGCGAATCCTTTGTAAACATTCTGAATAAAATCAGAATCCAAAAAGCGCAGAAACTTCTTCAAAAGGGCGATTTAAAGGTTTATGAAATTGCAGAAATCGTCGGATTTTCCAATTATGCATACTTTTATCAGGTATTTAAAAAAATCACCGGTTATTCTCCGAAGGAATACCATTAGGACACCGCTACAGTACAGGTCTGTGCATTTACTGCACAGGCCTGCTTTATTTAACAGATTGTGACGGATGATAAAATTTTGTTATAAAAAGGCAAAATTTTATATTATTCTTTCTTGGAAAATGATAGAATTCTGAAATTTTTATTTTCTCTAAGTACTGCTAAAATATATATATCAAGAAAACAAAAGAAAAAACATTACGGTTTTTGAAAAGCGATCGTAGTTTTTTCAAACAATTATGTTAAATAAACTAGGAGGATTTATTATGAAGCGTAAAGTTGTCAGTATGTTGCTATCCGCAGTTATGATGCTGTCTCTGCTTACAGGATGTGGTTCGAGTACAGGTGCCACTACATCGGAACCTGCTGCAGAGCCAGCAAAGGCCGCTGCAGAGTCCACTGCTACTGCGGAGACAACCGCAGAGGCTTCCACAGAGTCTGCGGATATTTCAGGTGAACTTAATATTATTCATTATCTGACAGAAACTGCCAAGCTGGCTGCCTTGGATGGGCTTGTAGAGGGCTTTAAAGAGGAATATCCCAACATAACGGTAAATGTAGAAGCCATGGCAATGGATAATTATTCAGATGTAATCAAGCTTAGATTTTCTACAGATGAGGCTCCTGATGTTATTTTCGGACAGCCCAAATCGTATACGGATTTGATTGACAACGGTCTGATCAAAGATCTGAGCGGAGAGGATTTTATCAGCAGACTGTCTGAAAGCTCCCGTAACTGCGTTACCTATAATGACGGTGTATATGGCGTGGCTCTGGATCAAATGGCCAATGTAGTATTCTACAACAAAGACATTTTTGACGAACAGGGACTGTCCGTTCCCACTACCTATTCTGAATTCATTGAGACCTGTGAAGCTTTGAAATCTGCCGGTATAACACCCTGTGCAGCTGGTTACCAGGATGATATCGCCTATGGTGCAAACTGGTATACCATTTATTATGGTTCCAAGTGGAATCAGGCACAAAACAACGCACAGGAACTGATGGACGGCGCGAGTCTTGCCGATTATCCCGGATACTCCGAAGCTCTTGATCAGTGGAGAGAGATTATGCTCAATTATCAGAATTCCGACTGCAAGACCATCGATACTGCCAGAGCAGAGCAGATGTTTGCAAACGGGGAAACCGGTATGATTATCATTGGAACCTGGGGCCTTGGTGCTATTATTGATTATAATCCGGATGGAAATTACGGAGGATTTACTTACCCTTCCGAGGAAAATGCAGATGAGTGCTACGTTCCTGTCAGCATTGACGATTCCTGGATGATTTCTGAAGGAACCCCCAATGAAGAAGCAGCTCTTGCATTCCTTGAATATGCAACCAGAGCAGAAGTAAACTCCAAATGGTGCGGCACCGCCTCCCAGCTGAGCGCACTGGAAGGGGTGGAATGCGATACTCTGCCCCAGGCAGCTCAGGATATCGCCAAAGAGATTGCCACAAAGAAAACCACTGCATGGTCTTCTGTTTCCAACTTCACCGGTCAGTTCAGTACAGTATATTCCAATTCCCTCCGCGACTTCGCAATGGATGATGAAATGACAAATGAGGAATTTATCATGGAAATGGATGAAGGTTTTGCAGCTGCAAGAAAGTAATCTGTACCTGGCATAAAACTGTGGGCATCGGCTGCGCTCGATGCCCCTTTTAAATAAGTGAGAAGGGTAGATTTATGGCGAAATTGAGTGATAAGAAAAAAAGGTGGATTAAAAATGAGGCGAAGGATTTCAGCTTCCTTCTTCCGTCCCTTGTCATATTTATTATAATAATAATTATTCCGTTGATTTCCGGAATCCGCTATACCTTTACGGACTGGAACGGAATGTCAAAGAATATTAACTATGTGGGACTCAAGAACTATTTTACCGTTTTCCAGGACAAAGATTTATTATTGCCAATCCGTAACACTGCGATTTTTACATTGGTGACTATGGTTTTGATCAATGCGCTGGGACTGGGTCTGGCTATGATGGTGGAAAAAGAATTTAAGGGCGTTAATGTTATCAAAAGCATTGTGTTCATTCCCCTGATTGTCAGCCTGGTACTGGTATCTTATATGTGGATGTATGTTTACAGCGATTTTTTTGGAATGCTTGGCTGGCCCAGCCCTCTGATTTCCAAGAAGACCGTATTACTGGGCTTGTGTGCGATGGCAATTTGGAAAGAGGTTGGACTTGCCATGATGATTTACCTGGCGGCCCTGAAAGGGGTATCTTCTGATTATTATGAGGCGGCGACCATCGACGGAGCGGGTTTTTGGGCAAAATTTAAAAATATTACCATCCCCATGATCGCGCCTGCCTTTACTTATTGTATCCCATTATGGCTTGCCGGTGGGTTGAGGATGTATGATTATTCCTATGTTGCCACCCAGGGAGGACCCAGCCATGCCAGTGAATCCATGGCATATTATATTTATCAGTATCTGTTCCCTTTTAATAAGGTTGGATACGGACAGACGGTAGCAGTGCTTTATCTGATTTTCTGCATTATCCTTTCTAACGTGATAACCAGAATGCTGAGAAGAAGGGAGATTGAGTTATGATACATACAAAAAAATATAAAATTCAGACAGCAGTCCGTATTGCAGTCCTGTGGCTCTTTGCCCTGATCTGTCTGGCTCCCTTTTATGTGGCGGTTTGTTATGCATTTAAGTCCAAAACGGAATTTGCAAAAACCAAGCTGGCATTTCCCACAACGCTTTATCTTCAGAATTTCAAGGATGCCTTTGCCTTGAAAAATTATTTCAATTCTGTGAAAAACAGCGCTATTGTAGCAGTTTGTGTTGTGCTTCTGATTGTCGTGATCTGTTCCATGAGCGCTTATATTATTACAAGGAAAAATAACAAATTTTACAATTTTATTTTTTATTTCTTTCAGATGGTTATTCTGATTCCTTTTCAGACCATCATGTTTCCCCTTTACAGGGAACTGTATTCCCTGCATGCGCTCAGTACACTGTGGGGACTGATTTTTACAGAACTTGGCGTGTATATGGGATACTATATTTTTCTGTACGCAGGGTTTATCAAGAGCGTTCCTATTGCATTGGAGGAAGCTGCAAGAATCGACGGCTGTGATCGTTATCAGGTGTTTATCCGTATTGTTTTCCCGCTGCTTAAGCCAATCACCATGACGGTAGTGGTTCTGTGCTTCCTGGCTTCCTGGAATGACTTTTTCCTGCCTTTGATTATGGTACAGAAGGATGAAGTAAAAACGCTTCCTCTCATGCAGTTCTTCTTTTTCGGAGAATATACCAGCAATATTAATCTGGCGTTTGCAGCTTCTATTCTATCTATGATTCCGGCTGTAGCAGTATATTTCTGTGCGCAGAAATATATAGTGGCGGGTATGACTGCGGGAGCTGTAAAATCATAAATGACTGGCCGTGTATTTTTTGTAAATCAGGGGTATATAGAAAGGATTGGTGACTTGAGTATATGAAACAAAAATGGACGAAAGAAGAAATCTGGAGCTGGTACAAAGCACAGCCCTGGATTACAGGCTTTAATTTTATTCCCAGTGGTGCTGTGGATGGAGGTATCTGGCTTCTTCAGGAATATGATCATGAAAGAGCCTTCAGGGAATCCGCAAAAGAAATTGCTCTGGCGGCACGCCTGGGTTTTAATAGTATTCGTTTTTTTGTACCTTTTTATCTGTGGAGGGTGCAGCATGATTCCTTCATGAAGAATTTCAAAGAATTCTTATCGCTCCTGGATCTGTATCATATGACTATGATGCCTGTCCTGTTTAATGACTGCTGTGTTGCAAAATCCAAATATACCGAGCCGGTGTTGGGGCCGCAGCCGGAACCGGTTCCCGGCTATTTCGGTGGAACTCCTGTTACACCGTTTGATGAGGATACCCAAAACGGGGACATTACTGGATACGATATCACAGATGAACCGGAGATGGAACCTGTGGTACGCGCTTATGTAAAAGAGCTTGCGCAGACGTATGGACAGGACGATCGGATTCTGATCTGGAATATCTGGAATGAAGCAGGCAATTCCCAGCGCCTGGAAAAGTCGGTTCCCCTGATGAAGAAGGTTTTTGCATGGATGCGTGAAGAAGATGTAAAACAGCCTCTGACTGCAGATGTATGGGGAGCAGGCGCTGAACATCCTTACGGCTGGCTAAAGAATCCGGGAATTTATGCGGATGTGGAAAAGGAAGCAATTGCGCTGTCTGATATCATTACCTTCCATTTCTACGGAGACTATTCACATTCCCGCATGTACATTAAATGCCTGAAAGAATACGGAAGGCCCTTGATTAATACGGAATGGATGCATCGCCCCTACCGCAGTATCATTCAGACCCACCTTCCTCTCTGGAAAAAGGAAAAAATAGGGAGCTATTTCTTCGGCTTTGTCAATGGAAAAGCACAGTTTAATTATGTCTGGGAATTTATTAAAAATCTTCCGGATATTGACACAAGACTGTGGATGCATGATATTTTCCATTCGGATTTCACTCCCTATGATGAGGAAGAGATCGAAGTAATCAGAGAGTGCAACAGGGATAAAAATATTTTCTGACAAAGGAAATTGTGAATAAAAATTTATACGATGGAACAATCCGCCCGGCAACATTGCCGGGCGGATTGTTCCCCAATTAACGGATATCGGATGAAAGCATTCCCTCAGACATTCGTACACCCTTTCCCATGACAAGCAGTTCCCTGTGCAGATGCACCGCCATGAACACAGTGACGATTGCAGAAATAACGTCGGCAATCGGCTGTGCATAAAGAATACCGTTGATTCCCCAGAGAGCTGGCAGGAGAAGGATGATGGGAACAAAGCAGATTCCCTGCCGGCATGCGCCGAGGACAAAGCCTTCCTTCGCTTTTCCAAGCGCCAGGAAAAGGGAGGAGTATACAGTATAGAAGCCGAAAAGAAGGAAGGAAAGGCCATTTGCCCGCAAGGCCTTCTGGCCGGCCTGAATGAAATCCAGGTCCCCTTTTGTAAACTGGGACATAATCTGAGTGGGAAACAGGGCCATCACCAGGCCAAATATGGCGCAGAAGATGGTAGACCACAGGATGGAGGTCCGGATCGCCTCATGGAGACGGTCATACTTTTGGGAACCGTAGCTGTAACCGGCAATCGGCTGGAATCCCTTCATGAAGCCAAAAACCATCAGGCTGCCCATGGAAATAATTCTTGTAACCACACCCATCCCTGCAATTACGGAGTCCCCGTATCCCTTTGTCTGCAAGTTAATCAGGGTGATGGACAGGCTGGTCAGCAGCTGGAACACCAGTGTGGGGATTCCTATTTTCAGTATTTCGGACATAATTTCCCTGGAAAAACAGCATTTCCTGATATGAAAGCTGAAAACACTTTTTTTCCTGAGCACATAGAACAGATATACAAGCGTGGAAACAACCTGTGAAATGGCAGTTGCAATTGCCGCGCCGGCAACTCCCAGATGCAGGGCGTAAATAAAAATAGGATCCAGAGCCATATTCAAGACCGCGCCTGTCAGCAGTGCACACATGGTTGTTTTTGCAGCGCCCTCACTTGTGACAATATTGTTCATGGTGACATTGAATATGTTGAAAATTGATGAGGTTACATAAATTGCAGTATAGGTTACCGCATAGGGCAGGATGCTTTCCGTGGCGCCCAGAAGCTTCAGCATCGGCTTCAGAAAAATCAGGGAACAGAGTATCATTACCGCCCCAACAAACAGGCTGCTGTACAGGGAGGTGCTTGCAACCTTGTTCGCGGCCTCTTTTTCTCCACGGCCCAGCAGGCGGGAGATATAGGACGCAGCGCCATTCCCGAATAGCAGCCCCAGCCCCACGATGACCTGCCCCAGGGGGAAGGCTACGGAAATAGCCCCCATCTGGCTGGTGCCCAGCCCACCGACAAAATAGGCATCTACCAGGTTGTATAACGCATTGATCATCATACCGATCATGGTCGGCAGACCCATGGCCAGGAGCGCCTTTGATACAGGGGCGCTTCCCAGCAGTTCCATTTTTTTGTTGCTTCCATTCATGATTGTCACTCCTTTTTTCTTGACATGAGTTATAAAATATAATACTATAAAATATAGCAATGAAGATGATAATACTATAAATTATAGCATATGTCAACAACAATATAAAAAAGGATGGATTAAATATGGCTACGATTGATTTGATTGTACTGGGAATTGTAAAAAAAGAACCGCTGAGCGCCTATGATATTCAAAAGCTGGTTGAGTACCGGAATATTTCCCGCTGGGTTAAAATCAGCACGCCTTCTATTTATAAAAAAGTAATTCAGCTGGAGCAGAAGGGTTTCATCAGGGGTACTATGATAAAGGAGAGGAATATGGCGGAAAAAGCCGTATATTCACTGACAGAGGAAGGAGAAGAGGAATTCAGGAGATTGATGTTTGGCATCTCTTCCGAGCCTGTTCATATGTTTCTGGATTTTAATGCGGTGATCGTAAATCTGGACAGCCTTTCAGCGGAAGAACAGCGGGTCTGCCTGAGCAGAATCGGAGAAAATGTTAAGACACTGAAAGCATATCTGGAAGAAAATATTGAAAAAAAGGAAGGGCTGCCGGAAATACCGGATACCGGAAAAGCTGTTCTGCGACAGCAGTATATCCTGATACAGGCGATAGAAACATGGATGGAATCGATGTGGGGGAAAATTGCGGAGGATTAAAAACAGGCGGGTGAAAGCATATGCAGCTTTCACCCGCTGTTACCGAACAGGGAAGGCAGTTTATTTTTTTACTACACGTATGGCAACATAGGAATTCATGTATGCATCAAATAATCCGCCGCCGTCACCATCTTCATACAAATCAGTGAGGATAAAGCCAGTTTTCAGCAGGCCGCCAAGCTGTTCCGTGAGGCTGTGGCTGAAGGTAAAAGGTTCCTTGTTTTTTACAATTTCCTGTTTCCTTTCAGGGGAAAGATCTCTGAGGGAATTAAAAGGAAGCTTATGTACAGATATCAGGGCCTTGTCCTTTGTAAAATCAGGTTCAAACATAAAATGCTCTTCCTTAACAAAACCTGCCATAAGGATGCCCCCTGGCTTGATAATGCGGGCGCACTCCTGCCATATGGGGAAAAGATTTTCAATATAACAATTGGAGACCGGATTAAAAATAATATCAAAGGAATGATCGGCAAAGGGCAGGGGCTCCTGCATATCACACTTCAGGATTGTAATGGGGTACCCCTCTCTGTCTGCTACAGCCCGTTCGCTTTCCAGTTGTTTTTCTGAGATATCTACAATAGTAACATCTGCGCCGTGTGCAGCAAAAACCGGTCCCTGCTGGCCGCCACCGCTTGCCAGGCCAAGGATTTTCTGGCCACGAAGCGGAGGAAACCAATCTACAGGCACTTTTTTTGCGGAAGTAAGAGAAACCTCAAGCGCGCCTTTTTGAGCCTGAAGATAATCTTCATGGCTTATTGGAAGAGTAAAGCATGCGCGGCCATCTTCTTTTCCCGGGCTCGCTATCGCATCCCAGGCGCTGGCATTAAAATCAACATAATTCATAATATTTTACAGCTCCTTTCAAAAAGAGTAATGTGAGGGATCAATTTTTAATCCCTACAGCACACATCCAATTGGGAAGGGCCGCCATTGGATTGTATTTCCAGTCATGCATGCGGCGTAGCATTTTCTCTGAATGATTAAATTCTGAGTAGGCCGCGGCAAAGCGGTCCCAACTGTCTCGGTTTTTTTCTGCTGTTATATTCATACATTGCCCCTTTCCTTATTCTGCCAGAAAGTCCAGGTGATCATGGGCTTATAACCTATTTTCGCATAAAACGGGTTGGCCCCGCCAGTCATATGCGTGGCGCCCAGCGGCTCCATCCGGCGGTACAGTTCGGATAAAGCGGCAGCAGCCAGGCCTTTATGCCGGTGCGTGGGGACTGTACAAAGAGGTTCCATGTAAGCCAGATGGTTTTCCGGAGTCCACCACATTCCGGCATAGCATACATACTCTCCGGTCTCATCTTCAATTGCCACAGGATACTGCATGGTGGCATGCGGCGCCTGGCAAAGATGATAGCCTCCCTCCGCATTTCCATGCCAGGGGCCTTCCTCGGCCTCATGGTTGAAGCCCTTCCAGCAGCATTCCTGGATTTTCTCAATGATGCATTTTCCAGGTTCCACGAAGTGATATCCTTCGGGAAGCGGAAAATCAAGAGGCTTATCAAATTCATAAATCATGTCAGTATAGGAACCAGTCTGAGTGTACCCGGCCTTGCGGGCGGCATCCATAAGAGCCGCCTGCCCCTGAAACAAGACGAACCGTAAATGACCATCGATACGGGGCATATGGGCATCCGCAAACGCTATCATTTCCGGTGCAAGCTCTTCATATCCCGGACGCAGGCTGAAATAGATATCGGTAACCGGGGACTCGGTAAAACAGAAGGCAACAATCTGCCCGTTATCCTCCCAGATACGGTTCCTGTGAGTATAGGATTTATCCATCCATTCAGAGGAGAGGGCGTATTCCAGGAAGGGGGCCGGGACCCCATTGCGCCAGTCTTTCTCATAAATGTCAATCATGAACTGGTAAATACGCATATGGTCAGCGAGGATTTGATATTGTCTTGCGGTAATATTTTTCATAATGTTTCCTTTCTTCTAAACCGGAAAAATCCGGAATCAATAAATACCTTCTGAATAGACTGCAAAACAATTTATCCAAAAGTTAAAACTATGTGACCTGTAAATGAATAGAATTTAAAAAATCCCACTTTCCAGTTCAGATAAGAATTGCCTGGCATAGGAGTTCATTTCTTCGCACAGGGGAATGGTTTCCGGTAGATAGCATCTATTTCTGTCCAGTACATTGTTCTTCATAAAATCCAGAGTCCTGGGCAAATCCTGTCCACGGACAGATCCCGTAATTAATGTCTTAACCACAAGATAGTTTTTCCCGCCTTCAAGAACATGGGCATCATGCAGAATTTTCCCTTCCAGTGTTTCGGGGATTTCCGGCCGTTGGGACTCCAGAGAAATACGGATAATGAAATCTGCTTTTTTAGCATCAATTCCTTCCAAATCCAGCCATTTTCTGACAGCTGTTTCTTCAGTATAAATAAATCCATGAAAATACAGGGCATAAAGCAGGCTTTCATAATCCGGCTGATAAGTACCAAGTAAAATAATACGGTCCATCCATTTGTGGACCAGTTCAATATGCCACATATTGTGCATGATATCCTTATGCCTGTAGTAAGGCTCTGCAAAAGCTTTCAGTCTGTTTTCATTCATTGTCCTGCCCTCCGCGCGAGATGCCTGCCGTCGTGATAAACTGTTACGGTCCATGCAGTAAATTCCTGAGATTTATTTAAAATTAAGCCTATCCCTATTCTAAAGGAACACGTCGTGCTAGTAAATAAATAAAAATTCTACATTTACATTAGCTTATTTTTGAGGATGAAAACAGCACAACGAATTAAATCATCCCGTTTTCGCCCACCATTACCTCCTATGCCCCCTGGCTGATACAAAGCTCCCTGTCGGCAGCAGCCTTCACAACCTCAGAATTGCTGATAAAAACAGCGGCGGCGTTGTCCTGTATAATTCGCTGCTTCAGGTTGAAAATGAGCTTTTCCGCCGTAATCCTGTCAAGGGCGCTTGTGGCATCATCCAGGAAATACAGGGAAGGATGCTCTAACAGCATGCGGGCGAGCAGAAGCCGTTGCTTTTGGCCGCCGGATAACATGATTCCGTTTTCGCCCGTCAGTGTGTCCAGGCCGCCCGGCCATTCCTTAACCTCCCCTTCCATACAGGCCGACTGCAGCGCCTTCCAGCATTCTATATCGGAAATGTTCCGGCCGAGGGTAAGGTTTTCACGGATGGTGCCGTTTTGAAGATGGCTGCTTTGCAGGCAGCAGGAGACAGTAGGCGCTTTAAACAGGGTAAAAAGGTTTTGGACTTCCTTCCCATTCCAGAGGATTTCCTGAAAGGAAGCAGGAACGATGCCAAACAGTGCGTTCAGGATGCTGGATTTGCCGGAAGCCACGGGGCCGGTGAGAACCAGCAGCTCTCCGGCGTAAAGCTGAAAATTAACATCCCGTATCCCCCGCCCGTCTTCATAAATGCAGGATAACCGGCTCACGGAAAGCTGCTTCAGGCGGCCGTAAGATTCTTCCGCGGTTCCTTCTCCTTCGGGAAAAACGTCTGGATGGGCAGGAATTTCGGTGAAAGTATCTGAAGGCCGACATTGGCAAGGACTATGAGGGCGGCGGATAATACCTGGCCCTTATATTTAATAAGATAATCCATAGTGATGTGATGCCCCCTTATATAAAAAATACAGCAGCTTTGTCCGGTCAGATAATGCTGTCTTTATTCTAATTTAAGTTCCACAGTGGAAACAACAGACACTTTAATTATAATTATTCTCGGTATAAAAAGGCAGGCGGAACAAAGTATAGAATGAATTTTAATAAAAACAGTAATTATTTCTATTATTGATATTGACAAGCAATATGGAGTGGGATATACTGGAAGCATAAACAGAACATGATGGAAGCTATGCACCGCCGGCAGGCATGGCGAAGGAACCAGGGAAAGATTCATTGCGAAAGGACACGGAATGAGCAAGCATAATTTTACGGATATCAGGGTGCCTATTGAACCTGATAATCCATCAATCGTCAGGGATGAGACGAAATGTATCAAATGCGGCCAGTGTAAGAATATCTGTACGGAAAGCATCGGGGTTGCAGGCCGTTATGATCTGGAGCTGACAGGGGATACCGCAATTTGTATCCATTGCGGGCAGTGCGCTAATGTCTGTCCCGCCGGAAGTATCACGGAGAAGTATGAATACCAGGATGTGAGAAGGGCTGTGGCAGACCCGGATAAAATTGTGATATGCAGCACATCCCCTTCCGTCAGGGCGGCGCTGGGCGAGGAGTTCGGCATGGCGGACGGCAGTTTTGTCCAGGGGAAAATGGTGGCCCTGCTGCGCAGGCTGGGCGCCGATTATGTGCTGGACACCAATTTCGCGGCGGACATGACCATAATGGAAGAGGCCAGCGAGCTGGTGGAACGTCTCACGAAGGGGAACAGGCCCATACCGCAGTTTACCAGCTGCTGCCCGGCCTGGGTGAAATATGTGGAAACCTACTATCCCGAGATGCGGGAGCACATTTCCTCAGCCAAAAGCCCTATCGGCATGCAGGGTCCCACGATTAAAACCTATTTTGCACAGAAGATGGGGATAGATCCGGAGAAGATAGTCAACGTTGCGGTAACTCCCTGTACGGCCAAGAAGTATGAAATCCGCCGGGAGGAGATGCACGCAGCGGGCAGTTATCTGGGAATTGAAGGCATGCGTGATATGGATTACTGTATTACCACTAGAGAACTTGCCAGATGGGCCAGGGAGGAAAATATTGATTTTCTTACCCTGGGGGATGAACCCTATGATAGCTTTATGGGAGAAGGATCCGGCGCGGGTGTGATTTTCGGGAATACCGGAGGCGTTATGGAGGCGGCGGTAAGGACGGCATACCACATGGTCACCGGAGAGGAAGCCCCTGAATTCCTGTATGATCTGCAGTCCGTAAGAGGGCTGGAGGGCGTGAAGGAAGCCTTTGTCTATATCAATGACGATGTGATTCTCAAGCTGGCCGTAGTATTCGGCACAGCCAATGCAGGAAGGCTGCTTGAGAAAATAAAGAAGGGTGAAAAGCAGTATCATTTTGTAGAAGTGATGACCTGCCCCGGCGGCTGTATCGGCGGAGGCGGACAGCCCAAGGATACTGAATGGAAGGGCGACGCCCTGAGAAAGGCCCGCATTGACAGCCTTTATAAAAGAGACCGCAGCATGCAGGTACGCTGCAGCCATCAGAATGAAGAGATTATTAGGCTGTACAGGGAGTTTTATAAGGAACCCATGAGTGAGCTTGCTGAGAAAATGCTGCATACTTTTTATGTGGACAGAAGCTCGGATTTGGGAGTAAAATAGAAATATCTGGAAGACATGGAAACTGTTAACGAAAAAGAGAAAAGGAGATTGTACTATGGCAGAATTAAAAGGATCAAAGACAGAAAAGAACCTGGAAACAGCATTTGCAGGGGAATCAATGGCAAGAAATAAATATACATATTTTGCTTCCAAAGCAAGAAAAGACGGGTATGTACAGATTGCCAATATTTTTGAAGAGACCGCAAATAATGAGAAGGAACATGCTAAAATGTGGTTCAAGCTGATCAACGGCGGCATCGGCACCACAGCAGAATGTCTGAAAGCAGCAGCTGAAGGCGAGAATTACGAGTGGACCGATATGTATGCGAACTTTGCTAAGGAAGCGAAGGAAGAAGGCTTTGACGAAATTGCAAGACTGTTTGAAGGCGTTGCTGCAATTGAGAAAGAGCATGAGGAAAGATACAGAAAGCTCCTTGCCAATGTGGAAGGAGATCTGGTGTTCTCCAAGGACGGCGATGTGGTATGGCAGTGCTCCAACTGCGGACATATCTGCGTAGGCAAGAAGGCTCCCGAGGTTTGCCCTGTTTGTGCACATCCTCAGGCATATTTCCAGGTAAAGGCTGAGAATTACTGATTATAAATCTGCGCAAGGCAGAACAGGCAGCGCCCGTAAGCGCCGGGGTTCCGGCAGCTGCGGGCGTTTTTTATTTAAAGACCATCTGGACGAGGAACATATAAAGCACTGTGCCTCCCCCGATGCTAAAGAGCATATTATGCTTCCATTTATGGATGCCCAGCACAAAAGCGGCGGCGAGAAATTCAGGAATGCCGTGGGAGCCGTCCGATAGCGATACCGATTTAAAACAATATACCACCAGCATGGCAATGGCTGCAAAGGGCAGGACCCCGCCCAGATAGGTGACGAATTCCGGCGTCTTCTTCCCTTCCGGAAAAAACAGGAAGGGCAGCGCCCTTGTAAGCAGTGTGGTCAGGGCAATAACAAGTATGGTAACCAGGATTTGAATACTGGACATAAGAACCTCCGTGATATCAGGAACTGTGATTTTAAGAAAGACAGCCGCCTGCGGCTGGAAAGGCGGTTAAAACGGCAGTTTATAATTTACTGCTGCTTCCCTTTACCGGCGCACTGCCTGCGGAACAGCAGGAGGAAAAGCAGGATGCCGGCCATGGAGAACAGAAGAAAATTATCGCTTCCCGTCAGGATAAGGCAAAGAGCCGTAACAAGCAGCCCGGCCAGCGCCGGGAGATGATTGCGGGTTCCCTCCCACTGCTCCAGAAAGATGACGAGAAAGAGCGCGGTCATGGCAAAATCAATGCCGGTGGAGTCAATGGGGATGATGTTTCCCGCCAGAATGCCTGCAAGCGTCCCGGTAACCCAGTAGCTCTGGTCCAGCAGGGCAATGAAGAACAGGAAATATTTCCGGTCCACACCCTCCGGCGGTTCTGCTGCGCATTCCAGGGAGTAGGTTTCATCAGACAGGGAAAAAATCATGTAGGGCTTCAGCTTTCCCATAATTTTAAATGGCTCCAGCATGGAAAGACCATAGAAAAGATGGCGGGCATTCACCATGAGCGTGACCAGCGCGGCAGAAAACGGCGCAAAGGGGGCGGTCAGCAGCTCGATTGCCACAAACTGCATGGAGCCAGCGTATACAAATATACTCATAAACAGGGCCCAGCCATCGGGGACATTTGTGTTGTGCAGCAGGATGCCGAAGGCCATTCCCAGGAAAATATATCCCATCATAACCGGAAGTGTATAAGGAACGGCGGCTTTCAGCGCTTTTCTTTTCATGATAGTTTTACCTCCACAGTCGGACTGTATGGATTTGCAGCTGTTGAAAAACCGACAGCTTTACGGCAGTTATTTTTATTCGACAGTTACACGGCTTTTATTATACGTGCTGCCGGCTGCTTTTGCAATTGCCGGTTTGCGGAAATTGCCGGTTTGCGGAAAATGTTGTCGGCCTGCGGGAAATGATTTTCACCCCGGCGCGGGGCGCTGTGGGCGTTGCCAATTTTCTACGCTGGACAGAGCGGGAGATAAGAATTATTATTAAGGTAACAGATGCGGCAGGATTTGCGGCAGGGATATTCTGAATCTCATATGGATGGAATGGCGGG
>ERZ780150.719-NODE-719-length-26696-cov-3.545400_pt1 | contig 26696 bp, 22 predicted proteins | sample MGYA00511019_ERZ780150 | MGnify/ENA primary metagenome ERZ780150 (study PRJEB29588, sample SAMEA2151633) | human gut metagenome | biome: human gut; feature: human-associated habitat; material: faeces | place: Denmark | collected 2008/2010 ...
CGGCGGCCTGGGGCAGAACTTCATGAACCCGGCGCTGGGAGCAAGGTGCTTTCTGCTGATTTCCTTCGCATCCATCATGACCAATTTTGACTGTGACGCCTATACGGGAGCAACGCCTCTCGCCTCGCTGCGTGCGGGAGAGAGCGTGAACGTGTTCGACATGGTGGTGGGACGGACAGCCGGAACCATCGGGGAAACCTCCATGCTCTGCATCGTGCTTGGAGCCTGCCTTCTGATCTGGCTGGAAATCATCGATTTGAGAATTCCCGGTACATACATCGTAAGCTTTGTGGTTTTCATGATACTCTTCGGAGGCCATGGGCTTGACAGATACTATATTTCCGCACAGCTTTCCGGCGGCGGCCTGATGCTGGGCGCTTTCTTCATGGCGACCGACTATGTAACGCGGCCGGTGACCAAGAAGGGGCAGTATATTTATGGTATTCTGCTGGGCGTGCTCACCGGTATTTTCAGGGTTTTAAGCGCCAGCGCGGAGGGTGTTTCCTATGCGATTATCCTGGGGAACCTGCTGGTGCCCCTGATTGAGAGGTTTACTCTTCCCAAAGCTTTTGGTAAAGGAGGAGAACGGGCATGAAAAGTATGTTGAAGGATGCGGGAATTTTATTCCTGATTACATTGGTTTCCGGCCTGCTTCTGGGCCTTGTTTACCAGGTGACGAAGGAGCCCATTGCGGTGCAGGAGGAGAAGGCCAGGATGGAAGCGCGCCAGGAGGTATTCCAGGACGCGGATCATTTTGAAGACGGGGAAGGCTTCTCCGAGGAAGCGGCGCAGGCTGTGCTGAATGAGGGCGGCTTCACCCAGGAGAGCATCAACGAATACTGCGCTGCCTATGACAAGGACGGCGGCCTTTTAGGATACGTGATTACGGTGACCAGCCATGAGGGCTACGGCGGAGACATTAAGTTCACTATCGGTGTGCGCATGGACAACACGCTCAACGGAATGTCCATTCTCTCCATTTCCGAGACTCCCGGCCTGGGCATGCAGGCGGAAGAGGTATTGAAGCCTCAGTTTGCAGGCAAAAAGGCGGAAAGCTACGTCTATACCAAGGGCGGCGCTTCGGCGGACAACGAGATTGACGCCATTACCAGCGCCACAATCACGACCAATGCGGTCACAAACGGCGTAAACGCCGGACTGTATTATTTCCAGACGGAACTGAAAGGAGGCAGCGGCAATGAATAAGCCAACCGAACGTCTCTATAACGGAATTATAAAAGAAAATCCCACCTTTGTGTTGACCCTGGGCATGTGCCCCACACTGGCGGTCACCACATCGGCAATAAACGGGCTGGGCATGGGCCTTTCCACAATGGTGGTACTGGCGCTGAGCAACCTGATGATATCGCTGCTTCGCAAAATTATACCGGATAAAGTGAGGATTCCCGCCTTTATCGTAATCGTGGCAAGCTTCGTTACCATGGTGGAGCTGCTTCTGCAGGCGTATGTGCCGTTTTTGTATGATGCGCTGGGCATTTATATCCCTTTGATCGTTGTTAACTGTATCATTCTGGGCCGCGCGGAAAGCTATGCTTCCAAGAACGGGCCGCTTCCGTCTTTATTTGACGGCATTGGAATGGGCCTGGGCTTTTCCCTGGCGCTCACCTGCATCGGTCTGGTGCGTGAGATCCTGGGCTCCGGCAAGTTTTTCGGCTTCGCCATTCTGGGAAGCAAGGCTCCGGAAATTTTCGGCTCCGATATTCTGCAGCATTACGTGCCCATCAATATCTTTGTTATGGCTCCCGGTGCATTCTTCGTTCTGGCGGCGCTGACGGCGATTCAGAATAAAGTGAAGATTAACGGGGAAAAGAAAGGCAAGGATATGTCCAGGATTCAGTCAGGCTGCAGCGAGGACTGTATGTCCTGCGGAGAATCCGGCTGTGCACGCCGTTTTTATGACGCGGATGCGGGAAAAAAGGAGGAGGGAAAATAAATGTTGGATCAGCTGCGAGAATTATTGCTTATATTAATCGGTTCCTCACTGGTGAGCAACGTGGTACTCAGCCAGTTCCTCGGTTTGTGCCCTTTCCTCGGCGTTTCCAAAAAGGTGGAAACCGCGGCCGGCATGGGGACTGCCGTTATCTTTGTAATTACGCTGTCCAGCGCGGTGGCGGGCGTCATCTATAAATTCGTCCTCACGCCGTTAAACATTACTTACCTGCAGACCATTGTTTTCATTCTGGTTATTGCGGCGCTGGTTCAGTTCGTGGAAATGTTTCTGAAAAAATATATGGTGTCTCTCTACAACGCGCTGGGTGTATACCTGCCCCTGATTACCACCAACTGTGCGGTCCTGGGTGTGGCGCTGACCAACGTCCAGAAGAACTACGGGATTCTGGCGGGGACGGTCAACGGCTTTGCAACGGCGCTTGGCTTCACGATCGCCATTATCATTCTGGCGGGAATCCGCGAGAAGATGGCGTATAATGACGTACCGGAATCCTTCAGGGGAATGCCTATCGTCCTGATTACTGCGGGACTTATGGCAATTGCCTTCTGCGGCTTTTCCGGCCTGTCGCTTAAATAGGAGGTGGAGTCGGTGAGTATTTCAGGTATTCTGATTGCTACGGCAATCGTAGGCGGTGTGGGGCTGTTTATCGGCCTTTTCCTCGGAGGGGCCGCCATCCTTTTCAAGGTAGAGGTAAATGAAAAAGAAGAGGCTGTCCTTGCACAGCTGCCCGGAAATAACTGCGGCGGCTGCGGATATCCCGGCTGTGCGGGGCTGGCTGCGGCCATAGCGTCGGGCAAGGCCCCTGTAAACGCCTGTCCGGTAGGCGGCGCTGAGGTTGGGAAAAAGGTTGCTGAAATCATGGGTGTGGAAGCGGAGGAGGGAGAGCGCATGGTCGCTTTCGTTGCGTGCCGCGGAACCCGTGACAAGATTAAGGTGGATTACGATTATGTGGGCCTGCATGACTGCCGCATGCTCTCCTTTGTGCCAAACGGCGGCGCCAAGTCCTGTAATTTCGGCTGTCTTGGCTATGGAAGCTGCGTGGAGGTCTGCCCCTTTGATGCCATACATATTTTTAACGGTGTGGCGCAGGTGGACAGGGAGGCCTGTAAGGCCTGCGGAAAATGTATCTCCGTATGTCCCAAGAATCTGATTTCGCTGATTCCCTATTCGGCAAAATATGCGGCGGCCTGCAGCTCCGGCGATAAAGGCCCCATTACGATGAAGGACGGCCGGGCCGGCTGTATCGGCTGCGGTATCTGTGAGAAGAACTGTCCTTCCGGCGCCATTAAGGTGGAGAATTTCAACGCCACCATTGACCAGAGCAAATGTACAGGCTGCGGCATCTGTGTGGAGAAGTGCCCGAAGAAGGTGATTGTCCGCTGCAGCGGGGAACAGACGCAGGAATAATTGTGAAGACGCCGGATGGCGGACTTCGCAGAACAGGAAAGAGGAGTAAAATAATGGAAAGTGTTACACTGGGAAAAACAGGCATCACCGTGAATAAAAACGGCTTTGGAGCGCTTCCCATCCAGCGTATCAGCGATGAGGAAGCGGTGCATCTGCTGCGTAAGGCTTATGAGAACGGAATTACTTTTTTTGATACGGCCCGTGCCTATTCGGACAGCGAACATAAGCTGGGGCTGGCGTTCCAGGGAATGTGGGATAAGGTGTATGTGGCATCTAAAACCGCGGCGGTAACCCCGGAGGATTTTTGGAAGGATCTGCAGACCTCCCTTACTACGCTGGGAAGGGATTATCTGGATCTGTATCAGTTCCATAATCCGTCCTTCTGCCCCAGACCGGGTGACGGGAGCGGCCTCTATGAATGCATGCTGGAAGCGAAGGAACAGGGGAAAATCAGGCATATCGGCATTACCAACCACCGTCTGGCAGTGGCGGAGGAAGCCATAGACAGCGGCCTGTATGAGACCCTGCAGTTCCCGTTCAGCTATCTGTCCGCGCAGCAGGAACTGGATTTGGTAGAAAAATGCAGGAAGACAAATATGGGCTTTATTGCCATGAAGGCGCTTTCCGGCGGCCTGATTAATAATTCCGCCGCCGCATATGCCTATCTTGCCCAATTTGCCCATGTGCTTCCCATCTGGGGGGTACAGAGGGAAAGCGAGCTGGATGAATTCCTCAGCTATGTGGAGAATCCTCCGGCGCTCACCGAAGAACTGGAAGCGGTCATCAGCCATGACAGGCAGGAGCTTCAGGGTGAGTTCTGCCGCGGCTGCGGCTATTGCATGCCCTGTCCGGCAGGCATTGAAATCAATAATTGCGCGAGGATGTCCCTGATGATAAGAAGAGCGCCCTCCGCAGCCCAGCTGACGCCTGAAATGCAGGAAAAAATGCTGCAGATTGAAAACTGTCTGCACTGCGGGAAGTGTAAGGGCAAATGTCCGTACAATCTGGACACCCCTGCGCTGCTGGAACGCAACCTGAAGGATTATAAGGAAATTCTGGCAGGGAAGGCTATTTAGCGGCTGGCAGCAGCTACAGAAAAATGTAACTGCAAAGGTACTGAACAATTACAAAAATAAAGGCGGAATAAAGCTGCCGCAAATCCGGAGGACCAAAGTCCGATGCCGGATCTGCGGCAGTTTTTTAATTGTATTTTGGTTTCCTGCATTTTATTAAGCGTTTTATCCTGCATTTGCTAAATGCCTCCTCCTGAATTACCAATAATTGCCAATGCAATTTCGCTAGTTTTATTTTACAATATTGAAAACGGTACACCCAATATATCTTTACGAAGCAGGCTGTCAAATTTATGGAGGAAGCCAAAAATGGATAAGAATAAAGCATTGGAACTGATATTAGCAAATGCCTGTTGTACACTGGAGGACAGCTGTCGATTATGTCCGTATTATGCGGATCCGCCGTCAAAAGAATGTGAGAACTTTTCCATGGAGGATCTGAGGAAAGCGGTGGAAGTGATTCAAGCACATAAGAAAAAATAACCTGTAACTGAAAAGCCGGCAGTCTGCTTCCCTGCTAAGAAAGTATTAAGTTTTCCCATTACATATTGACCGTTTGAGTTCCTTTTCCTATAATTTACTCACACTTCCGGATGCTTTCCGTCATATTTTGCGAAAGGCGGCATTACAATAGTATTAGAAGCTGAAACCGGCCTGCAGCGGCCGGATGCCGGATCTCTGCCGGGGGTGGCATGGACAGAAAATTGCAGGCGCAAGATGTAAAAACGTCCTGCAGAAGGAGAGGCAGAACATGGAGGAAGAATCCGATACAGGACAAATCAGTACAGAAAAAGACAATTCCGTAAAAACAGCAAAAGCACTGGAGAGGCATAACCTGCGCAGCAGAAAAAAGGGCAGGCTATGTTTTTTTATGTCTTTTTGCAGGAAAACGACAGGCTACATAAAAGGCCAGCCGCCGGGCAGAATCATTGCCATGGGCTTTGCACTGGTGATTCTGGCGGGTGCTTTGCTTCTGAAGCTTCCGGTATCCGTAAGGGAAGGGGCAGATGTCAGCTTCATTGATGCACTTTTTACCTCTACCAGCGCGGTATGTGTTACCGGCCTGATTGCCGTGGATACAGCGGATCATTTTACGGTGTTCGGAAGGACGGTGGTGGCGCTGCTGATTCAGATTGGCGGCCTTGGAGTCACCTCCGTAGGGGTGGGCTTTATCCTTATGGCAGGCAAGCGGATTGGCCTGAAGGGCAGAAAGCTGGTCAGGGAAGCGATGAATGTGGATACATCAAAGGGAATGGTGCGGCTGGTAAAGAATGTGCTTCTCATGACACTTTGCTTTGAGGGCGCAGGAGCGGTTCTTAGCTTTCTCGTATTTATCCGCGACTATCCGCCGTTGGAAGCACTGGGGATCAGTCTGTTTCATTCTGTAGCTGCCTTTAATAATTCCGGCTTCGATATATTGGGCGGGCTGCAAAACATGATTCCTTATCAGAGCAATGTGCTGCTGAACCTGACCACGAGCGGACTTATTATTTTCGGTGGGCTGGGATTCCTGGTAATTCTGGATGTGCTCAGGAGCCGTTCCTTTAAAAAGCTGTGCCTGCATTCCAAAATTGTAATCGTAATGAGCATTTTTTTGATTGCGGCGGGAACGTTGTCACTGAAGGCTACGGAAAATATTACATGGCTGGGCGCTTTTTTCCAAAGCGTATCCGCAAGGACGGCCGGCTTTTCCAGCTATCCAATCGGAAGCTTTACCGATGCGGGACTTTTTACCCTGATCATTCTGATGTTTATCGGGGCATCGCCCGGATCAACGGGCGGCGGCATTAAGACAAGTACGTTTTTTGTTTTAATACAGGCGGCCAGAAGCGCGGCGACCAATCAGTATGCCGGCGCTTTTAAACGTAAAATACCGGCCGATGTGATTTCCAAGGCTTTTATTATTACATTTTTATCCGCTATTGTTGTGGGCACAGGGACCTTTATCATGTGCCTGCTGGAACCTGAATATACGTTTCTCCAGCTGGCGTTTGAAGTGATCTCCGCATTTGGGACCGTCGGCCTGTCAACAGGAATAACGCCGGATCTGGGAACAGCCGGGAAGCTGGTAATAATTCTTATCATGTTTATCGGAAGGCTGGGGCCGCTGACCATCGCATCCCTGTGGACCTTCAAACCTACGGCAAACGCCAGATTCACGGAAGAAGGCATTACCATCGGATAACGTAAAAACGGCTTTATGCAATGAATGGCGCCGCAGCGGCGGCGGGACAGAAAGGATGAAAAGAATGAATAAGAAAAAAGGCACGGAAAATACGGTTTCTTATGGGGTAATAGGCCTGGGAAGGTTTGGTTCCGCACTTGCCAGGAGACTGGCGGAAGCAGGGGAAGAAGTGATCGTGGTGGACTGCAGTGAAAGCAAGGTGAAGGAGCTGCGCCAGTACACGGAAAACGCCTATGTGGCGGATGAACTGAGCAAAGAGGTCCTGGAAGAAATCGGGATCCAGAACTGTGATACCGTGATCGTGGGAATCGGTGAAAAAATAGACACCTGCATACTCACCACGCTGAATGTGGTGAATCTGGGCGTACCGCGGGTGATTGCCAAGGCGATCAGTTCAGATCAGGGCGAGGTACTGGAAAAAATAGGGGCGGAGGTCGTTTACCCGGAACGTGACATGGCCCTCCGGCTGGCAAGGAGGCTGCTGACCGGAAGCGTGCTTGATAATATATCCCTGAACAATAACGTGGAGATCGCAGAGGTGCGCCTGACGGAAAAATCTGCGGGACGCAGTGTATTGGAAATGGATTTGCGGCGAAGCTTTGGTTTAAATATCATTGCTTTGGAGCATAATGGAAAAACAGACACGGAAGTCGATCCCGCTTACATTTTCAAAGGGGATGAAATATTGGTGGTCATTGGAAAAAAAGAAAATATCACGCGGTTTGAAAAAGAAAAATAGATTGGAGGAACAGAATGCAGGGTAGCCAGGAAAATATGATAACTACGGTGATTAAGGGGATTTGTGTGGGAGGGACCATGCTTGTGCCCGGCTGCAGCGGCGGAAGCATGGCGATGATTCTGGGGATTTATGACAGGCTGGTTTCATCGGTCAGCTCCTTTATGAAGCATAAAAAGGAAAGTCTCTGCTTTCTTGCCCTCTTTTGCGTCGGCGGCGGGATGGGGATGGTCCTTTTCGCAAAACCTCTCCTGAGCCTGATGGAACGGTTTGAGATGCCTATGCTTTATTTTTTTATAGGGGCCGTGGGAGGCAGCGTTCCCATGATACTGAAAAAAGCGCAGTGGGAACGGAAAGGGTTTGGGAAAATCCTGTTTTTTCTGTTGGGAGCCGGCGTGGTGGGGGTGTTTGCCCTGTTGCCGTCTGACACGTTTCAGGCGGATATGAATGCAGGCCTTACTTCCTATCTGATGCTCATACTTGCCGGCGTCATTGCGGCGGTGGCCCTTGTCCTTCCGGGCATCAGCGTTTCCTATATGCTGCTTCTGATGGGAATGTATGACACGGTCATGAAAGCGATCACGCAGCTGCATCTGCCGTACCTGATTCCGGTAGGGCTGGGGCTGGCCATTGGGGTTATCGTTTCCACCAGGCTGCTTGAAAGTGCCATGGCAAGATTCCCGGGACCTGCTTATCTTTGTATTCTCGGCTTCATGGCGGCCTCTATGGCACAGGTGTTTCCCGGCCTGCCGGGAGGAAGGGAATGGCTGACCTGCCTTCTGATGCTGGCGGCAGGCTTTTTAATTATTTATTTCATTTCGGAAAAGGAAATCAGGGGTTCTGTGCAGACTGCTTCCCGCTGAGGCCGCTGCTGTAATGCAGCTTGTAGTCCTCCGTAATAAAAACAGCTTCCGTATCAGGAAGGGATTCTATCAGCGCCATTCCTTCCTCCGGCCCCAGGACAAAAGCGGTGGTGCTAAGCGCATCGCCCTCCATGGAAGAGGAGGACAGGATGGTGACGCCCAGCAGCCCGTTTTCCACAGGATAGCCGGTAAAGGGATCCAGAAGATGATGGTAGCGTTTACCGTCCTTTTCAAAATACCTTTCATAAACACCGGAGGAAACCAGGGAGCGATCTGATAGGGAAAGGGTGGTCAGCGCTGTATTCTGCGTATCGAAGGGTTTGCGCACGCCGATTTCAAAGGGAGAGCCGTCCGGTTTGCTGCCTACGGCCAGAATGTTGCCGCCAAGATTGATCAGGGCGCTTTCCACCCCCTTTTCCAACAGACTTTCCTTTAAGCGATCCGCGATAAATCCCTTTGCAATGAACCCCAGATCCACCTGGGTCTGCGGATCGGTTAACGTGACTGTATTTCCGTCGATGCGGATATTTTTATAATTAATATGAGGAAGAAGAGCCAGGATATCGGCAGGCCGCCGGTATCTTTTTTTGTGCGTTTTTGTCCGCGGCCTGACCGGTAAAATTCCACAAATCCATCAGAGGGGCAACGGTGGGATCGATTCTGCCTCCGCTTAATTCGGCATATTTGCAGGCCTGCCCCAGGAGGTAAGCCGTATCCTCAGATACCGTGACGGGAACGCCGCCGCTGTGGTTAAGGCGGTAGATATCGCTGCCCTGAAGCGTTCGGCTCAGCTTTTTTTCATAATCATCACACAGCAGCAGACAGTCCTTAAGTACCCGGGCATCTTTGCTTCGGTAAACCGTTATCGTAATGACCGTATTGAAATAAAAACCGGATTCTGAATAAGGAACGCTTTCCCGGCCGCATCCGTTTAAGAAAGCGCCTGAAAGCAGAAAAACAAGTAAAAGAGCAGAAATTATTTTATTATGACGAAATATGCGATGCTTCATGAAGAACCTCTTTTTCTTCCGGAATAATTAATGGATGTCCCGGAAATGCCATAAATACGGCTTTTTCTTTATGCCGATCATTATAACATGTTTTCCTAAGCGGGACAAATCCTTTCCGGGTTTGAAAACTTGTCTTAAAACAGATATATTTTGCGTACCTGCTGTATAAAATATGAATATAGTATTGAATAAGTATTACAAAATGATTACGTTTCAGGCTAAAACAGCAGAAAGGTATGGTGTATTCATAGATGCAGTATAAAAAATACGGGCTGGTTTTATTATTGTCCAATTTGCTTGTGGTTACAGCGTGGCTGTGTGTGCGCGGTGTGGAGATAAATACCATTGCCTCCAGGCAGGCCTTCAGGGCGTCTGTTATGGAAGATATCGCCGACTTTCAGGAGACAAGCGTCAGTACTGTGGTGCAGGCGGCTTCCTCGGATCAGCGGGTTATCCACTGCGGCGTTCTGGAGAAAAAGCCGGTTTACCAGTTAAACGATGCGGATTATGAAGCGCTTTTGAAAATTGTGGAGGCGGAGGCCGGCGGTGAGGATGAGAACGGCAAGCTTCTTGTTGCCAACGTTGTTTTAAACAGGGTCAACAGCAATATTTTCCCCGACACGGTGACCGGAGTGGTCTATCAGAAGGAGTTCGGTGTCTGTCAGTTTTCCCCGGTCAGCGACGGCAGAATCAACAGGGTGAGGGTGAGCGAGGAAACCCGGCGTGCCGTGGAACGAGCTGTTTACGGGGAAGATATCTCCCAGGGCGCATTGTATTTTGTCGCGCGGCGTGCCGTAGCGCCGGATCGGATGCAGTGGTTTGATAATCACCTGACATGGCTGTTTGCTTATGGCGGGCATGAATTTTTTGGAAGCTGAGGCGGAAATTGGGATGTAATGGACTGCGCCCGCAAAATATGAGGTTTTTCTAAAAAAATAAGATAAATATTTCCTTTTAAATTGAAATCGTATATAATTATAACCGTTATGTATGCCGTTTGAGGTCAAAAAAGTGCCATTGGAGGACAAAGGAATCTTTTTCCAGAATAAGCAGGTATAATGAATGCGAAACCAGATAGGGGGGCAGAGGATTTGTTGAAAATAGCTTTGGTTGATGACAATACCGACTTTCTTCTGCTTCTGCGTAAAAAAGTGCACACGTTCTTTGATGGCAAAAATGTTTTGTGCGAGGTCAGACTTTTCCCTAACCCGGAGGTTTTTTATTTTGATCTGGAAGAAGGATTTCAATATGATATCTGTTTTCTGGACATCGAAATGCCACAAATGAACGGCCTGGAACTTGCGCGAAAAATCCGGGAAGCTGCACAGGCGACTTATCTGATTTTCATTACCTCATATCTACAATATGCCGTGGAAGGGTATGAGGTAAAAGCTTTTTCCTATATCCCAAAGAATCTCCTGGAAGAGAAGCTGGAGGCGACTCTTCTGGGGATTTTGGGGGAAATGCAAAAGAAAGTAGAAAAATATTATTTTGTTGAAACTAATTCCCGATTTGAACGGATAGAGTATCAGGAAATAATATATGTTTACAAAAATAATAAAAATGCAGTTTTCGTCTTAATTGACAGGGAAGTTCCGGTACGCAAGTCACTCCAGGAGGTCTACATACAGCTGGATTCCAGCGAGTTCCTTTGTGTGGAGCGAGGTTATATCGTAAATATCAAGCATATTGTAAAGCTCGAAAATAAAGAGATTACGCTCAGAAACGGAAAGCGGCTTCAGATTGGCAGAACACATATGAAAGAGGTAAAAGAGGCTATCCATTATTTTTGGAGGGATAGGATGTGATTTGGCTGAGAGTTGCGCAGGGTGTGCTTTGTGCCGTGGAGATTTGCGGGCTATATTATTTACTTCAGGTGTTCTTTGATAAGAGGAGCAATAAAGCCTGGAGTAATATTTTGTGGTTTTTGTCGGGAGTTTTACTTTGGGGGATAACTGTAATACAGCGTGATGGGACATCGATGTATTCTCGGTATTATATGATGTTTTGTATAGTACTGTCACTTGTTAATGCAGAGTTGTTCTTTAGAATAAGATTTTTTAAAGCAGTTTTAATTACAGTACTTTATTTTGAAACTGTTTATTTTATTGATATTCTTTTGGGATATTTTGGACAAACACTCTTTTTTAGTGATAATTTTATTGATAAAGTTCAATTTTGTGTTAGTATTGAAAGAGTGATAATAATGCTAATGAGTAGAATTATACTATTGGCAATTCTTGCTTTCATATTAAAGAGACGAAATGTTATAAGGAAGATTTTCCCTAAATATCAACTAATATTTGGAGGCTTTGTATTTATTGAATATTTAGGATTATTTTCCTGTGAGAGAGTTTTTTATCCTACAGTGCGAAACGATGGAAGAACAGACATAGTTTTTGCCCTATTTCCGTTACTAATTGCTATTATTCTGATTTTTATTGTTATATATATTATATATACAGAAAAGATGAATGAGATAAATTTAGTATTTAGTAAGAATTCAATGTTAGAAAAGAATTATCAGGATATGTTTTTACTATATCAAAAACGAGATAGAATTTATCATGATATGAAAAATCATTTGGCTGTTCTGTCATTATTGATTGCGGATAAAGATTTGGAAAGAGCTGAAGAATATATAAGTGAAATTATTACACCTATAGTAGAGGTTGAACATAAGAAATTTACAAATAATCGTATTGTAGATATTATTTTGAATGATAAATTAGAAAAAGCAAGTAATTATGATATCTTACTTGAGATCAAAACAGATTGTTTGGCTGAAACTGAAATACAGGATATTGATTGGTGCTCTATTCTTGCCAATTTATTAGATAACGCCATTGAAGCATGTATTAAAGTAGAAGCAGGTCCTAAATGGATTAATGTAAATATTAGCCAAAATGATTGTGCTATATTTATAAAAATTTCGAATACATATAATGGTAAGTTAACAGTATTAGGCGGTAAACTTTATAGTAGGAAAACTGATGATGGCTTACATGGTTTAGGTATTGAAAGTGTTCAATATGCCGTAGAGAAATACAATGGGGTATTGGAATACGATTGGAAAGAGGATATATTTATAGTTAATATATCATTATTTAGTTAAGGAGGAGAAGAAAATGGAGAAAAACAGAGAAATGTTTATGGAGAATGCAGGTGATATTTTCTTTGAAATGAAAGAAAATGAGCTTGAAGCAAATGGTGTTGAAGCGCCTCTTGTTACTAATTCTACTGGCTTTCTTTCAATCTACTGCTGTTAGATGAGATAGAAGGGCAAGATGCTATGGCATCTTGCCTTTTTTCTCGTAAAAACTAGCGATTGATTTATGACACTTAAGGAAATTTTATGAAAGAATATTTTAAAAATAACATTTTATCCTCAAAAGATTATGAGCAGGCTTTATCATTTACTTTTGGGACTTTTTATATTCCCTTTCTAAACGAGACAAAGTATGAATATTTGCAGGCCGTTTATAACATGAATAAATGTGAAAATCCAGACACTCTTTTCTGTCCGGGAATGCCCGAGCTAATCTTATCCCGTCTCCACGCCGTCTGCGTCCGCACCCTCATAGTAGAAATGAGCATGTACAAAGCCGCCGGAAAGCTGGAAGGAGGCAGCAGCAGTGAAGAATATCAGTTTTTTAATGAACAGATTCTTGGCAGAAAGGAACTGCGGGAAGAGCTTTTTGAAGTATATCCCCTTCTGGCGGAAAATATCAGAAGGACCATCAGCCAATCCGCGGCTTTTCTAAGCGAAATGCGAAACCGTCTGGAAGCAGATCGGAAGGAAATTGAAAAAAACATACTTCACGGCAGACCCATGGGAAATATCACAGGGATTCAAGACATGGCGGCGGATTGCCACTGTAATGGGAAATGTGTGTTAAAAATAGAAACGGATCAGGGTGATACTTTCCTGTATAAACCCAGGAATGGCCAAACGGAAAAGGCATTTCTCAATCTGCTGAATTATTTTTATGAAGGAATGCAACTGGACGGTTTTACCTATGGTATGGTTCTGCGGGAGGAATATGCCTGGATCGAATGGGTTTCCCCACAGGAGTGTACGCAGCTGTCTCAGACAGAACGGTATTTCAGGCGTCTGGGCGTTTGTGTTTTTCTAAGCTTTTTACTGGGGACCGGAGATCTGCACTATGAGAACATGATAGCTCATGGAGAATATCCGGTTCCTGTGGATACGGAGGTGCTTTGCACAACAGCCGGAGGGAAAAAGGAGCCTGCAGAGAATTATTCCGCGGAAAGTTATTCCGTACTGTACAGCGGAATCCTTCCTGACCCGGCGAGGCAGACGCATGTAAATGTGCTGAATGCGGGGGAAGGTCAAAAAGCGGCAATAAAAGTGGCCAGGGTGATCAATGACAAAACCTCCGATATGAAAATCGCATATGAAAATCCACAGATGCCCGCAGGAAAAAATCAGGTGGTGCTGAGTGGAAACAAAATATCCCCGACTGCCTATAAATCTGCCATTATTTCAGGATTTCGGGAAGCCGGCCTGATGTTTTTGAAAGATAAAAACAAAATGGTTCAGAAAATTATGGAGGAAATCCGGGACTGCAGAGTTCGTGTGCTCCTGGACAATACGCAGAGATATGCCACTCTTTTATCCGGCAGCAGCCATCCCATGGTTTTGCAGAAGGAAGAGAACCAAAGGAAGCTTTTTGAGAACCTGTATGCAGGAAAGACGGCGCTGACCGGGGCGGAAAAGAAGGCAGTGGAATATGGGATCCGGGATTTGCAGGAGGGCGATATTCCTTATTATTTTACAAGGCCTGACAGCTGCGCCCTTTTTGCCTCAGGAGGAGAGGAAATACCGGACTATTTTCCCCTGTCCTTCATAGATTGTCTTAAAAACAGAGCGGACAGGTTGTGCACGAAAGAGCTTGTCAGGCAGGAACAAATCATCGGGCTGTCGATGGATTTGTCAGGCTATGACAAAACGGACTTCATCAATTCTTATGTCTCCCTTCCGGTGCAGATAGTGCCTGGCAGGGACAGGGAGCGAAGGTTTTATGAAAAAGCATTGGAAATAGCGGAGCAGATTGGGCAGGCTGCCCTATGGGACGAAAAAAGAGAGCATGTGAACTGGATAGAACCGGTTCTGGCAGGTGTGAAGGAAGAAGGAATCCGGCTTTCGCAGGGGGATTATTATCTCTATAACGGAACCGCAGGAATTGCCGTATTTCTTCATGCGGTTAATAAAGCATGCGGAAAACAGGAAGAACTGTGCCGGGCGGTGCGAAATACTCTTTTTCATTATACAAACCGCTGCCTGGAGGACAGAAGGAACCTGGCGTCGGAGAGTACGGGCGCTTTCTGCGGAGAAGCTTCCATATGTTATGCATATCAGGCAATGTATCGGATAACAGGAGAAATGGTTTTTCTGGAATATGCTGAAAAACACAGCCAGTTGCTTCCGGAGCTGATAGAGAAGGATACCGTTTACGATCTGGTATATGGAAATGCCGGAGCGGTCCTGGTTCTGTGCGGCATGTATGAGCTTACCTCTTCGGAAGCGTATCTGCGGCTTGCCCGCAGGGCTGCGGATATCCTCGCTGCCAATGTCAAAAAGCAGGAAAAAGGGGGCGGCTGGCCTAACCGGGCATCCCAGGCTACACTGGCCGGAATGTCCCACGGCGGCAGCGGTTTTCTGCCGGGGCTGGCAAAACTTGACTATCTGCTGAAAAGTACGGAATATGAACCTGTCCTGTCGGAAGCTCTCGCCTATGAACGCAGCCTTTACAGTGAAAAATGGCATAACTGGGCGGATCTGCGCCAGGAAGAGGGCGAAGGGCGCTGGCAGGCGGGAGCCTGGTGCCATGGCTTCGGTGGTGTTGCCGCGGCACGGCTTGCCTGTCTGCCCTACGTGGACGGGAAGCTGAAGGAAGTGATGGAAGAGGACTTACGACTGGCGGAGCATGGCTTTCTGGCGCTTCGAAGAAGAAAAGGGATGTGTTTATGCCATGGAAATATGGGGATGCTTCTCCTTCTTGAGCGCTATGGGAAAACGTTTCCGTCAGAACAGCTTGCGCTGGTGAAGAATGCTCTTTCCGGGGCAACTTTGGAGGAACTGGAGAAGGGGCGCCTTATGCCTCAGGAAAAATACGCCAGGGGCTTAATGAGCGGTATGTCCGGCATTGGCTATGCCTGCCTGAAGCTGGCCGGATTTACAACGCTTCCGGATATTCTGGTGTGTGGAATCTGAATTATGAAAAACAAAACCGGGGAAATGTCTTTCTGAGAAATACAAAAGTGTGTCAGAAACGGATTGCATCAGGAAAGAATGTATGTTATACTGATGAACTGACAGGGGAACGGCACGATGGAAACCTGTCCGGATGTATACAGGAAATGCACAGGCTGTAAATCATATGAAAAAGTGAGCCTGCCCCGGCAGGCGGTGAGGAGATTGTGAAATGGAAATCTTATACAGGAGTACCAGAAGTAACGCGTCAGTAAGCGCTTCCCAGGCAATTCTGAAGGGACTTTCAGAGGACGGGGGCCTTTTCGTACCGGAGAGAATCCCCCAATTGGATAAGACGCTGGAAGAACTGGGCAGTATGACTTACGGAGAAGTGGCTTATGAGGTTATGAAGCTTTTTCTCACTGATTTTACGGAGGAAGAGCTGAAGAAGTGTATTGCCAATGCCTATGACAGCAAATTTGACACGGAAGTGATTGCGCCCATGGCGGAAGCGGACGGTGCTTATTATCTGGAGCTTTTCCATGGAAAAACCATTGCTTTTAAGGACATGGCGCTATCCATCCTTCCTCATCTGATGATTACGGCGGCAGCGAAGAATAAAGCGGATAAGGAAATTGTCATTCTTACGGCAACCTCCGGGGATACCGGGAAGGCAGCACTGGCGGGCTTTGCGGATGTGCCGGGAACGAAAATCATTGTTTTTTACCCCAAGAACGGCGTCAGCCCGATCCAGGAGAAGCAGATGGTTACCCAGAAAGGGGCCAATACCCATGTGGTGGGTATCTACGGTAATTTTGACGATGCCCAGACCGGTGTAAAGAAGCTCTTTTCCGATAAAGAACTGGAAAAAGAGATGGCTGCGGGAGGATATCAGTTTTCCTCCGCGAACTCCATTAACATAGGACGCCTGGTTCCCCAGATTGTTTATTACGTATATGCGTATGTACAGCTGCTGGCGGAAGGCAAGCTTGCAAAGGGTGAGAAAATCAACGTGACGGTTCCCACCGGTAATTTCGGCAATATTCTGGCGGCGTTTTACGCGAAGAATATGGGGCTTCCCATCAATAAGCTGATTTGCGCCTCCAATGAGAACAAGGTGCTTTACGACTTCTTTTCCACAGGGGAATACGATCGCAATCGTGAATTCGTGCTGACCAGCTCTCCTTCCATGGATATTCTGATCTCCAGCAATCTGGAGCGTCTGATATACCGCATTGCCGGAAATGATCCGGAAAAGACGGCAGATTTGATGAAAGCGCTGGGCGGTGACGGAAAATATGAAATCACGCCGGAAATGAAAGCGCAGCTGGGTGATTTTTATGGCAATTATGCAAAAGAGGAGGAAGGCTTCGCAAAGATCAGGGCTCTTTATGAGGATACGGGCTATGTGATTGATACCCATACCGCAGTGGCGGCCGCTGTTTATGACAAGTATAAAGAAGCGACAGGGGATAAGGATACCGTAACGGTCATCGCTTCCACAGCCAGTCCTTTTAAATTCACAAGAAGCGTGCTGCAGGCCATTGATCCCAAATATGCGGATGCTTCCTGGGGAGATTTTGAGCTGGTTGACGAGTTGGCCCGCATTGCCAATGTGGAGATCCCTGCGGCAATCGAAGAGATCCGGACAGCTCCTGTACTGCATGATACCGTATGTGAAAAAGACGGCATGAAGGATGTTGTAAAGAGCTTCCTCGGGCTATAAAGAAATAATAACCTGAACTGAACGTTTTTTTATTGCACAAAAAAACAGGCCGGCGTTGTGTGCCGGCCTGTTTATTATTTTCTATCCCTGAGACTGATATAATCTTTGTCCGTACAAATGGTTTTGTAAGCGGGACGGATAATTTTGCCGTTGTTGGCAAGCTCTTCCATGCGGTGTGCACTCCAGCCTACCATACGTGCGATGGCGAATATCGGAGTATACAGCTCAGTGGGAAGGCCGAGCATGTTGTAAACGAAGCCGGAATAGAAGTCTACGTTTACGCTGACGCCCTTGTACATCTGTCTTTCCCCGGAAATAACGCTGGGGGCGAGCTTTTCCACCAGATTGTAAAGTTCAAATTCCTTATGAAGCCCTTTTTCTTCCGAAAGCTTTTCCACGAACGTCTTCAGAATAACAGCTCTCGGATCTGATTTGGAATAAACCGCATGGCCAACGCCGTAAATCAGTCCTGCGTGGTCGAATGCGTCCTTGCTCAGCAGGCGTTCCAGATAACGGGAAACCTCTTCTTCGTCCGCCCAGTCCTTTACTTCCTTCTTCATATCCTCAAACATCTGCATTACCTTGATGTTCGCACCGCCGTGACGGGGACCCTTCAGGGAGCCGATGGCAGCAGCCATTACGGAATAGGTATCCGTCAGGGAGGAGGTTACAACATGGGTTGTAAAGGAGGAGTTATTGCCGCCGCCGTGCTCCATGTGCAGAATCATACAGATATCAAGGATTCTGGCTTCCAGTGGGGTATAAGAGCTGTCGGGACGCAGGATATGGAGGATATTTTCCGCCATGGACCCTTCGGTCATCGGCTGATGAATGAAGAGACTGTTGCCGTCATGATAATGGCTGTAAGCCTGGTATCCGTAGATGGATAGCATCGGGCAGAGACTGATAAGCTGTAAGCACTGTCTGAGTACATTGGGAAGGGAAACATCATCCGCCCTGTCATCATAGGAGTAGAGCGTCAGGATGCTTCTGGCAAGCGTGTTCATCATATCCTTGCTGGGGGCCTTCATAATGATGTCCCTCACAAAGCTTGTGGGGAGGCTTCTGTAATAAATAAGCAGCTTTTCAAATTCGGCAAGCTCTTCCCTGGTGGGCAGCTTGTTGAAAAGCAGCAGATATGTAACCTCTTCAAAACCGAACCTGTGATCCTTGTGAAAACCTTCAACCAGATCGTTAACCTCATAGCCTCTGTAAAAAAGGTGACCGTCGCAGGGGACCGATTTACCATCCACCATCTTTGTAGCGCGTACATCGGAAATATTCGTTAGTCCGGCAAGCACGCCTTTTCCGTTCAGGTCTCGAAGTCCTCTTTTGACATCGTATTTGGTGTAAAGCTCGGTATCGATGACACCTGCTTCTTTGCTTAATTCAGCCAATCGTACGATTTCGGGAGTAACATCAGAATAGCTGTTGTGTTCTTCCATTCAATCAACCACCTTTCCTCATAATATTATTGTCTGCTTTGCTTTTCATCCGGCCATTTTTAGTTTGACACGTTAAAAAAGAAAAGTAGATAATTAACATAATAACATGGATGAGAATTTGAAACAAGAAAAAATGTATTTATTTAGAAACATTTAACATTTCGTTCACGATTCGGGATAGCTTTTTTGTGCGTATTGTATTACAATATTAAGCGGTATTGTGGTATTGTCCGGTTTTCCCCAGGAAGGCTCTTTTGTTATGGACTTCGGGCCATAGTGAAAGGGGCGGCCCGGGGAGAACCGGACGGTAACGCAGTAGCACTAATATAGGAAGGAAGGTGTTGAAGGAAATGGATAAAAAAGAAATATTAAGACATATTGACCACACCCTTTTGAAGCCCTATGCCGTATGGGAGGACATTGAAAAGCTGTGCCGGGAAGCGGTGGAATATGGAACGGCATCCGTATGCATTCCTCCCTGCTATGTGGGCAGGGTGCATGATAAGTTCGAAACGCTTAATATCTGCACGGTAGTCGGTTTCCCTCTGGGCTACAGCGTGACCGCAGCGAAGGCGGCGGAAGTGGAACAGGCGGTCAGAGACGGCGCCAACGAAATAGATATGGTAGTGAATATCAGCGATGTTAAGAATCATCAGTACGGCAAGGTGGAAGCGGAAATCCGCATGCTGAAGGAGGCCTGCCAGGGCCGTGTGCTGAAGGTGATTATAGAAACCTGCTTCCTGACGGAGGAAGAGAAGATTGCCATGTGCCAGGCGGTTACCAAGGCCGGGGCGGATTATATCAAGACCTCCACAGGCTTTGGCACGGGAGGGGCTACCCTGGAGGATGTTAAGCTTTTCAAAGAGCATATCGGCCCCGGCGTAAAAATCAAGGCGGCCGGCGGCGTGAAAACCAGAGAGGATCTGGAGATGTTTCTGGAGGCGGGCTGCGACAGAATCGGAACCTCCTCCGCAGTGGGGCTTCTCAAGGGAGAGGCCGCAAAGGATTATTAATGCCGTCAGGCAGAAGCTTTAGCAGACAGTCAACAATACCGGGTCCGGTTCCCGGCGGGAAAAGGAGAAAAAGTTATGAATCAGGTAATACAGGAGCGTATTGCTGCGCTCAGGAAGGTGATGGAAAGGGAAGGCGTGGACTATTACATGGTGCCTACGGCCGACTTCCATAATTCCGAATATGTGGATCAGTATTTTAAAATGAGAGAATATCTTTCCGGCTTCACAGGATCCAACGGGACCCTGGTGGTCAGCGCCGGGGAAGCGGGACTGTGGACGGACGGACGCTATTTTATCCAAGCGGAAAACGAACTGAAGGGAACAGGCATCCGGCTGTTCAGGATGCTGGACGAGGGCGTGCCTACCATTCAGGAATATCTGCAGGCGAATATGAAGGAAGGCCAGACGCTGGGCTTTGACGGCAGAGTGGTGGATACCGCTTTCGGCTGCAGGCTGGAGAAGGCGCTTTCTGATAAGAAAATTATTTTTGCCTATGATAAGGATCTGGCGGATGAGGTATGGGCGGACAGGCCCGGGCTGCCAAGCCACCCGGTCATAGTTCTTGAGGAAGCCATCTGCGGAAGGACTGCAGGGGAAAAAATGGCAGAGGTCCGCAGCGCCATGGAAAAAGAAGGAACCGATGCGTTCCTGTTAAGCAAGCTGGACGATATCATGTGGCTGTTCAATATCCGCGGAGGGGACGTGGAGTGCAATCCGGTGGCTCTTTCCTATGCTTATCTGACGGCAAAGGAATGTTTCCTTTTCATCCAGGAGACGGAGGTGACGGACGCGCTCAGGGAGCATGCTGCCAAGTATGGCATCGTCCTGAAAAAATATGATGAAACAGCGGACTTCCTGAAGAACAGGACGGAAAAGGAATGTGTTCTCTATGACGGACGCAATACCAGCTATGCCCTTTACCGCACCCTTACGGAAAAAGGGGAGTGCAGGGATGCAAAGAATCCCACGGAGCTGATGAAGGCTGTGAAAAACGAAGTGGAGCTTGCCCATATGGAGGAAGTATACCTCAAGGACAGCGCGGCAGTGTGCAGGTTTATTTACTGGCTGAAGAAAAATGTGGGCAAAATGAAGATTACCGAGGTAACAGCGGCGGATTATCTGGATCATCTCAGAAGCGAAATCGACGGTTATCTGGATCTGTCCTTCCCCACCATCGCAGGCTACAAAGAAAATGCGGCCATGATGCATTATGAAGCCACTTCCGACAACTGCAAGGAGCTGGAAGCGGAAGGAATGCTGCTGGTGGATTCAGGCGGACAGTATCTGGGAGGCACCACGGATGTGACCAGAACCATTGTGCTTGGCCCCGTATCAGAGGAGATCAGGGAACATTTTACGGCTGTGGCTGTGGGGATGCTGCAGCTGACCAACGCCAGGTTCCTGTATGGCTGTACGGGAAGAAACCTGGATATTCTGGCCAGGCAGCCCATGTGGGACAGAAATATCGATTATAAATGCGGCACCGGCCACGGCGTAGGCTACATTCTGAACGTGCACGAAGGACCGCAGGGAATCCGCTGGCGTTTTACGGAAGGACAGAGCGAGTCAGTGATCGAGGCGGGCATGGACGTAACCAATGAACCCGGCGTATATATAGAAGGAAGCCACGGAATCCGTACGGAGAATGTGATGGTTGCCCGCAATGGCGTGAAGAACGGGGATGGACAGTTCATGTATTTTGATACCCTTACCTATGTGCCCATTGACCTGGAAGGCATCAATCCTTCCCTGATGGAGCCGGGACAGATCCGGATGCTTAACGAATACCACAAAGCTGTTTATGAGAAGATTTCTCCTTTGCTTACGGAAGAAGAGAGGATCTGGCTGAAGGAAGAGACAAGGGAAATATAAAAATATTCTTAAATCGCTAAATTAGAATTAGAAAATCTTGACTTTTAAACCCTGCTTTGAGATAATAATACAGGTGTGCAGGCACGATTACGGCGGTTACGCTGTGAAAAGGCCGCGCCGGTGCGGTTTTCACTGCCGCATTGGTGAAAAGATGCGCATTGCAAGGCGTGAAGCCGTGGATTTGCAACAGAAACGGCTCTTCGGACAAGCCTAAACAGCTGCTGCCTCGAGGGGGAAAGGCTGCAATCACGCGGTACATAATACACACAAATAAAGGAGGACGTACTAATGTCAACAAAAGCGTATTATCCAATTTCCGAAATCGGCGCTGGTAAGACAGGTTTTTCCAAAACCAGATCTATCATTGAAGCTGCATTTTACGGAAATAATGTAGTTAAGATCAACACTCTGAAAGAGGCTTATGATCTTGCTAAGAATTCTCCTGGTACTGTTGTAACAGATATGCCTATTTACAGAGGCGATGAAATCGGACTTGAGAGAGATTCCAAGGTTCTTCTGTTCAACGACGGCGCAGTTACGGGCCGTTATGCAGGAGCACGCCGTATCAAAGGCGAACCTGGTGTAGATGCCGCAAAGCTTGACAAGGTAGTTATGGATGCTGTTTATGAGACACGTTGGAAAACAATGTATCATGCAGAAGTATACATCGGCCTTGATCCTGAATTTATGGTTAAAGCTCATCTGCTCATTCCGGAAGGCGAAGAGAACATCATGTACTCCTGGATGCTGAACTTCCAGTATATGTCTGATGAGTATGTAAGAATGTACAAGAATTCCAAACCTGTTGGAGACGGCAAAGAAGCTGATGTTTATATCTTCTCCGATCCTCAGTGGGCACCCACCAACCATCCGGATGTTGATTACAGCTGCTTAAGCGATCCTCTGACACTGTGCTACTTCGATACCAACGAAAACTGCGCAGCTATCCTTGGTATGAAATACTTCGGAGAGCACAAGAAGGGTACTCTGACAATGGCATGGGCTATTGCCAACAGAAACGGATATGCTTCCTGCCACGGTGGACAGAAGGAATATACTCTTGCTGACGGCAGAAAATATGTTGCTTCCGTATATGGTCTGTCAGGATCCGGAAAGTCTACTCTGACACATGCAAAGCATGGCGGAAAGTATGACATCAAGGTTCTTCATGATGACGCTTTCATCATCAATACAGATACCTGTGCTTCCATCGCTCTGGAGCCTTCTTATTTCGATAAGACCGCAGATTATCCTACAGGATGTGAAGATAACAAATACTTATTAACAGCTCAGAACTGCTCCGCAACTCTGGATGAGGACGGAAAAGTACAGCTGGTAACCGAAGATATCAGAAATGGTAACGGACGTGCTATCAAATCCAAATTATGGTCTCCTAACCGTGTAGATAAGCTTGACGCTCCCGTTAACGCTATCTTCTGGATTATGAAAGACCCTACCATTCCTCCGGTAGTTAAACTGAAAGGATCCGCTCTTGCATCTGTAATGGGCGCAACCCTTGCTACCAAGACATCTTCCGCAGAACGTGTTGCAGCAGGAACCGACCTGAACGCTCTTCGTATCGTTCCTTACGCTAACCCTTTCAGAACCTATCCTCTGGCTAACGACTATGAGAAGTTCAAAAAGCTGGTTGAAGAGAAGAACGTAGACTGCTACATCATCAACACAGGCGATTTCATGGGCAAGAAGGTTAAACCTGCCGATACTCTTGGAATCCTTGAGACCATCGTTGAAGAAAAAGCAGAATTCAAGCCTTGGGGACCTTTCTCCGATATCGAAATTATGGATTGGGAAGGCTTTGTGCCTGACCTGAAGGATCCTGAATATGTTGGCCAGTTAAAGGCTCGTATGCAGGACCGTGTAAATGCGGTAGAAGGTTTCGCAACCAAGAAAGACGGCTACGACAAGCTTCCTGACGAAGCACTCGCAGCGCTGAAGAAGGTTGTTGACGAAGCTAACACTCTGTAATTTTTAAAGAAGTGGAAGGGAAGGGCTAGTAACTGTTCAGACCTGTCTGAACAGTTACAAGGGTGGTTTACAGCCTTTCCTTTCCTTTTTTTTCTGTTGTATTTTCAGTACGATCAGGATATAATATAACTAACCTGAAATGTTCGATAACTCTTGTTGTTTTGAACCTACATTTACTTTAAACGGGACTCCTACATTGCCGCGTGGATGTCAGGCCCTCATTGCGCAGGGGAAGGCAGAAGCGCCGGTTGCGGTAACCCACCTAGCAGATAGCTAGGAGTCAAAAGACAAGAGCCGGCATTTTGGGGGACACAAAAGATAAGAGCAGCCTTCAATGGCTGCTTTTTTCAATCATTGAAACTTTCTGTACTGTTGAATATAAGGGGAGTTTATGGAAAGAGGCGGACGGGAAAGAGACAGCAGACAAAATCATCCTGCACGGTCTGCAAGGCGAAAGAGCACCATGCAGACACCGGGGCATAACCGGTATCTGGATGAAAAAAGAGACGCGCAGAGAAGGGAAGCGGAACGCAGGGCGGAAAAACGTCTGGCTGCCATAAACCGCGCCGGAAAACAGCAGAATCACAGACAGTCCCGGGGCAGGAGCTATGGTTTTGCCGGAAGAATTGGCCTGAAGGAAAACGCTGGCCTAAACAAAAGGGCGGGCCTGAATGGAAGAAATGGTACATACGGGGGAAATCCTCCGGGCGGAAGATGGATGAAGCTGACTGTGATTGTGCTGGGGGCTGCGCTGCTGTTTTTGCTGCTGATTCGGGCAATTGTGGAGATTACGGTGCCGCGTGCCGAAGGAGAATATCTGTCGCTCCAGGAGGCTGGTAATATGACCTGGCTGTTGGCGGATACTGCAGGGATCACGGACAGTAACGCATATGCATCGATTTTTGCCCGGGAGGCGTCTTCGGACAGTGACGGGATGCTGACCTTTTCCCAGTGGAAGCAGATTACAGAGCTGTTTCCGGATTGCGCTTTTGAGCTTCCCGGAGGCTACCGGAAAAAGGAGAAGGTACTGCAGGAGGACTGGTACCGTTTCTTTGATGAAGCCAGGAGGGTGTATGACCAGGAGGGGCGAATCCACGATATGGATTTGACACCCATTGGTTTTGGCGCTTCCGTTACGGACGCGGACGGCAGGGCGCTGGAAGAAAATGCTCTGATATCTGCAGAAAGCGCATATACTTATATGAGTGAACGGATCAGGGATTGTCTGTTTTTGCCGATAGTAGCGGTGGAAAGGGACGGTATTCTGTATGCTCTGCGTGAAAAGACGGGAACACAGTCTGAACTGTCCAACATCTGGCTTATGGAAGTGGAAAAGGATGCCCTGCGCTGCTTCTGGAACGATTATGAGCTTACGATTTCCATGCCGGAGGGAAAAGCGGAGCAGCTGGGAGCTTCCAGGGAACAGGTGGCGGATCTTTCTTTTGCGGACGGGGCGCTGGCGGCGGTTCATATGTGCACTGATAAGGTTTCCGGCAAGCTGTTAAAAATCAGGGACAATGGGGCGGAGATTGAAGGCCAGGGCTTTTATCCCTTTGCCGAAAAGTTGAAAATTTACAGGCTTTACGGAACTTTGAAAAAGTATTATACCACCGACTTATGTATCGGCTATGATTTTACGGATTTTGTAATAGAAGACGGGGAAATCAAGGCCTGTCTGGTAGTCAAGGAAGAAGCGATGGAGAATATCCGGGTGCTGGTTAAGACCTCGGATTTCGGAAGCGCTTTCCATGAAGCTCTGGAAATGAAGGCAGACTGCGACCTTTCTGTGATATCAGGCCCTTATGAAGCAAGGCAGACAACGGTGGTGCCTGCCGGAGAAACACTCGCGATAGGAAAAGACAGCGAGCTTTTTGCGGGAGGACGCGTCCGCATTGAGCCTGCGGTGCTCACCGGGCATATCAGCCTTCTGAATGTAAACCGCAGCCAGGGAGTGCCCTCATACCGGGGAAGCCTGGAGCTGGAAAAGCAGCAGGATGGGATCGTTGTGATAAACGAGGTGCTTTTAGAGGAGTATCTTTACGCGGTGGTTCCCAGTGAAATGCCTTCCTCATATCCGCTGGAAGCGCTGAAAGCACAGGCGGTATGCGCAAGGACCTATGCCTACGCGAAGATGCTGCATGCGGGGCTGCCCGCTTACGGCGCCCATGTGGATGACAGCGCAGGATTCCAGGTGTATAACAATATTACGGAAAATGTGGAAACGACCAAAGCGGTAAAGGAGACGAAGGGCGAGCTGGTTTATTACGGTGAGCAGCTGGCGGATACCTATTATTATTCTACCTCCTGCGGTTATGGGACGAATACGGGAATCTGGCTGAATTCCGTTCCGGAAAATTTCCCTTATCTTCAGGCGAAGGCCGTAAATGTGGCGGGAGTGACCGATGCGCAGGGAGATACGATTGACGAAAGCGTGAATGAAGCGGATATCAGTCCCGCCGGCTCCATGATGACTGAGGAGGAATTTGCCGCTTTTATCACCACCACCAGGGATTCTGATTTTGAAAAAGACGAAGCCTGGTACCGGTGGACCTATCAGGTGGATCAGCTTGACAGTACGATTCTCTATTCCAATATTGTAAAGCGGTATGAAGCCAATCCGGGTGCGATTTATGTCCGCCAGGCGGACGGCGGCTTTGCCAACCAGGCTCCGGTGGATCCGGGCCGGATTACGGATATTTACATCGCCGCCAGAAATGCTGGCGGTGTGGCGGAGGAGCTGGTTATCGAAGGAGAGAACGGAGCGGTAATGGTGAAAACGGAACACAATATCCGTTATGTCCTGAGCAACGGCACCAGCAAGGTAATCCGCCAGGATGGAAGCGAGTATAATGCGGCCTCCATGCTTCCCAGCGCCTTTTTTACCATGGAAACTGGAAAAGAAAATGGATATGTGGTAGGATATAGTTTAATTGGCGGCGGCTTCGGCCATGGAGTGGGCCTGAGCCAGAACGGCGCCAGAAGTATGGCGGCGGATGGCTGCGACAGCGACACCATATTGGGATTTTTCTATGAAGGAAGCAGCGTAAAAGCGGTTTACTGACCGCTTTCTGCGTCTCTGACGCGGGAACGGCGGCGCCGCGCTGGCAGTTGTGGCGCCGATGCGGGATGGATCATCCCAATCAAAGACCCCGCTGCAAGCAACGGGGTATCAAACTTGCAGCGCTGCAGAG
>ERZ780150.734-NODE-734-length-26379-cov-3.481804_pt1 | contig 26379 bp, 20 predicted proteins | sample MGYA00511019_ERZ780150 | MGnify/ENA primary metagenome ERZ780150 (study PRJEB29588, sample SAMEA2151633) | human gut metagenome | biome: human gut; feature: human-associated habitat; material: faeces | place: Denmark | collected 2008/2010 ...
GGCGCCGGTGAGACCCCGGTGAACAGCCCCATGCCCGGCAGCATCTTCAAGATCGAGTGCACCGTGGGCCAGAGCGTGAAGGCCGGCGACGTGCTGATCGTTCTGGAGGCCATGAAGATGGAGATCGAGGTGTCCGCCCCCGTGGACGGCACTGTCAAGGCCATCGCCGTGTCCACCGGCGCCACCGTCAACACCGACGATCTGCTGGTGACTCTGGGGTAAAAGCGCTTTCCTCCCCCCGCGAACGGCACTGTGAGAGGCAGAACTCTCTCAGTGGGTACATCCGTCTTTGCCGGTGACCGGTCTGGTCACTTCGGTTGAGTTATGAAAAGGAGTATAGAATGGAGTTTTTTTCCGAGGTAATGACTGCGATTTTGGGGAGCTCCGGCTTTGCTGCCATTCCCACAGACTGGCGGCAGCTGCTCATGATCGTAATCGCATGTGTCCTGTTGTATCTTGGTATCGGCAAGGGGTTTGAGCCCCTGCTGCTGGTGCCCATCGCCTTTGGTATGCTGCTGGCCAACCTGCCGCTGACCGGACTGTTCAACGAGCCGGTGGTGGATGCAGCTACCCACACAGGCAGCGTTGGCTTTATGTGGGTCATCTATCAGGGCGTCCAGTACGCCATTTACCCGTCCATCATCTTTATGGGCATCGGTGCCATGACCGACTTTGGTCCTCTGCTGGCTAACCCCATGTCCCTGCTGCTGGGCGCTGCTGCGCAGCTGGGCATCTTCGCAGCGTTCCTGATGGCGCTGGTCCTGGGCTTTACTCCCGCTGAGGCTGCCGCCATCGGCGTCATCGGCGGCGCAGACGGCCCCACTGCTATCCTGACGGCATCAAAATTGGCGGTAGAGCTGTTGCCGGCTATTGCCATCGCGGCATACTCTTACATGGCCCTGATCCCCATGATCCAGCCCCCGCTGATGAAGCTGATGACCACTAAGAAAATGCGTCAGGTCAAGATGAGTCAGCTGCGTGTGGTCTCCAAAACTGAGAAGATCATCTTCCCCATTGCCGTGACCATCTTCGTAGTGCTGCTGATCCCCGATACTGCACCTCTGATTGGTATGCTCATGCTGGGCAACCTGTTCCGTGAGTGTGGTGTCACGGAGCGTCTGTCTGATACCGCTCAGAACGCTCTGATCAATATCGTGACGATTCCGCTGGGCTTGTCCGTGGGCTTTAAGGCTACGGCCAGCAGCTTCCTGACTGTTGAGACCCTGTCCATTATCGCTCTGGGTCTGACGGCTTTCCTGCTGTCCACTGCTGGCGGCCTGCTGCTGGGCGATTTGATGTATGTTCTGACTGGTGGCAAGGTCAATCCGCTGATCGGCTCTGCCGGCGTGTCCGCCGTGCCTATGGCGGCCCGTGTGTCCCAGGTGGTGGGACAGAAGGAGAACCCCTCCAACTTCCTGCTGATGCACGCTATGGGACCCAATGTGGCTGGCGTCATCGGTTCCGCTTGTGCCGCTGGATTTATGATCAAGGTCTTCGGCGGCTGATTTAAAGCGATTACAGTTTCAAACAGGTGCTCGGCACACCGGTGCAGACCGGTGTGCCGAGTGCTTTTTCCGTGCAGGAAAAGAGATGCGGCGGAGAGAAAAGAGGGGGCATCGAGGGGGAAAAGGCGGAAAAAAGCTGGGCAGAACAGGGGAGAGGAGGAAGGAAGAAAAAATTTGAAAAAAATAAAAATAGTACTTGCCAAATCGAAAAATATGTGCTATTATTTATAAGCTGTCAGCGAGAGATACTTCTCCTGCGGTATGCGGCTGTAGCTCAGTTGGATAGAGTGTTTGGCTACGAACCAAAAGGTCGGGGGTTCGAATCCCTTCAGCCGTACCACTCGTCGCAAGCGTCGTATCGCTTGCGACGAGTTTTTTCGTTTCATTACAAAACTTATCGCGCACTCACTTTGCTGCTCCTCGCTTCCAAACCGAAGCCCAGCGTAGCGGGTTCGGTTTGATTTTTGGCACAGACCTGTAGCCACTGCATCTTTTTTGTCCACATATTCCAAGTTAAAAGCTATATTTTGATCTTATAAACGAGGCCGAAATGTAGCTTTTCTTTTTATCAATTTGTCGAAGAAACCTCCATGTTATACCGCTCATGAGCACATGAGTAGAAAACATGGAGGCTTTGTTATGCCTGAGAATATCACTTGGAGAGGCGGGACGCAATCGGGGGAAAGAGAACTGCCCGCCGCTCCGCCCCGGCGCCTGGCGCGGGGGGAAACGGCGGGCAGACTGCGCCTCAGGGCGCGGCAAGGTCACATGATATGCTCTTCGGCGCAGTTGTCCAGCACACGCATCCCCATCTCCTTGGGTGCGGCAACGGGAAATTTGGCAATGCTGGTCTCGTCGAATTTGGCACACAGGCGGAGCTGAGGATTGAGGCGCAGGTCCTCCATATGGGACGGCCTGCGTGCTCTGCGCTTTGCCATAAAAATCACCCCTGGCACAGTATGCCCTAAAATCCGACCGATGTTGCAGGGAAGACGGCCGCTGCGCTGGGAGCAGGGAGAGTCAAAACTTTTCCATATGCTGAAGATCCATTACAAAGACGACCACACCGCCCACATCCTGCACAACAGGGGTGGCGGGCATGAGGGGAGGGTAGGGGTGCCCCATGGGGATAGAAAAGCTTTGGTAGACCGTGGCTTTCCGTTGACCCGCCCGGCGCTTCAGAATGTCCAGCACCTCATCCAGACGGGGCTCTTCAACGCCGATCATGATGGTGGTGCTGTGCTTTTTTAGAAATCCTCCGGTCGAGCTGAGCATCGTAACAAAAAAGCCGTTTTGATTCAGCTCATAGACCGTATCCTCGTAATCTTCCCCCTGGAGGATAGCCAAAACCAATTTCCCACTGTGCTGTTCCATGTAAGACCTCCTTGTTTGTTCCTGCAGGGCCAGACCAGGTCAGACCCGCTTTTGAAAATTCCCTACCACTGAGATGTTGTCATCCAGAATGACAAAGATGTTTGGGTCCTGCTTCTGCAGCGCCTTACGAAGCTGAAGAGCTTCCTTTTTGGAGACCACTGTGAGAAGCATCTCCGTCTGCTCTCCGCTGTACGCCCCTTCTCCCTCCCATTTTGTAACGCCGCGGCCCACATATTCAAAGACCAGCTGCTCCATCTCCGGCTTTTTGGTGATGATAAGCATAGTGACCATCACATTTTGCAGGTGCGCCCGGTCCAAGCAGAGAAAAGTAACGCAGGTGAACAGAATGCTGTACACCACCCCCTGCCGGTCAAAAAACAGAAAACCGACCCCATAAACTGCAAAGTTCAGGGCCATGGAGATACGGCCAACGCTCAGAAGGGGGTGCTTCTGAAGGCAGAGCAGCCCCAGGATCTCTTCTCCGCCTCCAGAGCAGCCAGAGGTGAGGGTCAGGCCGGCGCCAGCGCCGCAGGCAAGGCCGCCGATGACACAGGCGGTGAGATGCTCATCGAACAGACCAGACTGAGGAATAGGGATCAGGGCCAGAAAAATACTGTAACAGGCCACACACAGGGCGGTCTTTGCAAAAAAAAGATGTCCAAATCTGGACCAGGCCAGAATGAGCAGGGGGACATTGAGCAGAAAGTAAATGATGCCGGCCACGTCCCCCACAGACTGGAGAGACGGAAAAACAGAGAGCAAAACCATGCGCAGAAGCTGTGCGATCCCTAAAAATCCGCCGCTGTACATTCCGGAAGGCAGAATAATGCAGTTCATGGATACGGAAAACAGCAGGGAGCCGACAACAATGAGGGACATATCTTTGACAATCTGGCCGCTGTGCCGCCGAAGTCCCATCGCCTGCTTATATTGTACCATACAGTCCCACCCTTATCAATCCAATTTATGAAATGGTCCCGGAATACCCCAAAGGGATATTCCGGGAGCAAATCTGTAGGAAAGCGGACGATCAGGCGGGAATCAGGCCGTTGTCCACCAGGAACTGATGGGCGACCTCCTTGGCGCTCATGCCGTCCACATCTACCTGAGCGTTCATGGCAGCCATGGTAGCCTCGTCAATGGCACCGTCCAGCTTGGAGAGGACCTCGGCCAGAGCGGGATCAGACTGGATCAGATCGGCATTTACGAAGTTTACAGCGTAGTAGGGGGGGAAGAAGCCCAGGTCGTCCTCCAGAGTGGTCAGCCCCAGCTTGGAGAGCAGAGCATCTGTGGCAAAGGCGTCCACCACGTCCACCTCGTCGTTTTCAATGGCAGTGTAGCGCAGGCTGGCATCCAGTCCGGTGACATCCTTGAACTCGGCGTTGTACTGGCTTTCCAGAAGAGGCAGACAGTCCTCGCGCTGGATAAACTCTACGGTGCATCCCAGCCGAAGCTCAGGGGACTTCTCGATCAGATCAGACAGAGTGGTCAGGCCATAGGCCTCGGCGGTCTCGGGCTTGACGCTCATCACATAGGTGTTATTGAAGCCCAGAGGAGCGGAGGTATAGATGTTGTGGTCTTTCATCATCATATCGCTGACAGTCTGCCAAACTACGTCTTTATCGGTATTCATGGGCTGGGCCAGCAGATTCATCAGGGCGGTCCCGGTATACTCCACGAACATATCGATGCTTCCCTGTTCCAAGGCGTCAAAGCAGACGGCGGCCCCGGCCAGACCGAAGCGCTGATCCACCGTGTAATCGGTGTTGGCCTCGATCAGCTCGGTATAGAGCTCACCCAGAATATTGACCTCAGTAAAGTTGGAGGTGCCTACCACGATGGTCTTGTCGCCGCTTCCGGTACTGGAGGGGGCAGAAGAAACAGACCCGCTTCCGCTGCCGGAAGAGCCACAGGCGGCAAGGGAGAGGGACAGCGCAGCCGCTGTGAGAGCGCAGGTGATTTTTTTCAGGTTTTTCATGACGCAAGAAACTCCTTTTTCTTATTTTGGATTTTAAAATCAAGAGATCAGCCCAGATAGGCTCAGGCAATGATGGCGGCATAGGATGCCGCGGAGACAGCGACCAGGGCAAAGCACAGCCCGCCTGCCACTGCCTTGCGGCGGGTCCGGACAGCTTTGCTGAGGTTTTTGATCTGGTCCTGAGGCAGCAGCCCCTCGCTGGTGAGGGCCCGTTCCACACGGCCCAGGAGGTAATCCAGAGTGAGGGCCATCACAGCGGAGGCGACCGCCCCCATGACAGTCATAGGATAATTGAGGGAGTTCATACCCAGCATAATGAACCAGCCCAGTCCGTTGGCTCCGGCGAAAGCGGCGATGGTCATGGTGCCTACCGCACCCACGGCAGCGATACGGATGCCGGACATGATATAGGGCGTGGCCATGGGCAGCTCCACTCGGCCCAGCTGCTGCATGCGGGTCAGTCCGATGCCCCGTGCCACCTCGAGGGAGACAGGAGAGATGCTGGAGATCCCGGTGTAGGTGTTTTTCAGAATGGGGAGGAACGCATAGACAAACACCATGAAGATGGCCAGTGTCTCACCGACGCCCAGAAAGGGGATCCCCATGGCAAGCAGGGCCATACAGGGGATGGACTGCATCACATTGGCGATGCCGATGACCACGCTGGAGACCTTTTTGCTTCTGGTGATGAAGATACCCAGGGGGACGGCAATGATGAGGGCCAGAACCACGGCGAAGCAGGTCATGGCCAGGTGGCGCAGGAATTCCTCCACCAGACTGTCCCACTCCTCTGCATAGATCGTCAGATAGGGAAGGAAATTCTCCGCCAGACTGTCCCACCACGATGCGGGGGACTCTATCAATGCGCTGCTGCTGCCCATATAACTCCGCTCCTTTCTCCCGCAGTATGCTCAGGGACGAACTGCCTGCTCATAGTGGCCAGCAGACTGCTCTTGGTCAAAAATCCCACAAGAGTCCGGTCGTGCTCGATCACGGGGATAATGCCGGACACATCGTAGTCGATGGTGGAGATGATCTCTTTGAGAGTGGTATCCCCCTCCACCGCGACGTAGTCATCGGAGAGGTAGGTCTCGGCGGAGCCAGAGCCGTCTTTCTCCGACATCAGCTCCTCCAGCCAGAGGACCCCCAGCAGACGGTCCCGGCCGTCTACCACCAGCAGGCTGTCCACGCCGCTCTGGCGCATGATCTGCAGAGCCTGGAGCACAGTCCGCCCCCTGGAGATGGTGATGGGACGGCGGCGCATAATGTCCCGGGCCCGGATATACTCGGGGTTGGCCCACAGACGGTTGGCACCAATAAAGTCCGTGACATACTGATTGGCGGGAGCTTTCAGGATCCGCTCCGGGGTGTCGCACTGGACGATGTGCCCTTCCTGGATAATGCAGATGCGGTCGGCCAGCTTGATGGCCTCGTCCATGTCGTGGGTGACGAATACGACAGTCTTTTTTGTTTTTTTCTGGAGCGTATGGATCTCGTCCTGCAGCTCGGCCCGGGTCATGGGATCCAGAGCGGAGAAGGGCTCATCCATCAGAACGATGGGGGTGTCCACCTCAAAGGCCCGGGCTACTCCCACGCGCTGCTGCTGCCCGCCGGACAGCTGAGAGGGGTATTGGTTGCGGTAGGCGTCCGGGTCCAGATCGACCATCCGGAGCATCTCAGTCACCCGCTCAGAGATCCGCTCGCTGGGGTAGCCGGCGATGCGCATGACCAGCGCAATATTTTCCTCCACGGTCAGATGGGGGAAGAGGCCGCCGGCCTGAACGACATAGCCCACCAGGTTGGGCAGCTGATTTGTTTTGATGCGGTCCACCGGCGTCCCATTGATGAGCAGCTTGCCCTTCTGCACATTGAGCAGCTTGTTGATGCTCTTGAGAAGAGTGGTTTTTCCACAGCCGCTGGAGCCGATGAGAACAAAAAATTCACTGTCCTGAATGGTAAGATCCACGTGGTTCAGAACGGGCCTATCTTTGTACGCCATGGACACATTTTGAAACTCAATCATAAGCGTGTCTCACGATCCCTTCTTTGTTATGGCGGTATCGTAACAGAATTTCAGTTAATGTGACCCTAGGATTCTGCCTCTGGAATTAAGAGTGTGTTAGTTCAGGCAGGGACCCACCGCCCGCTGGGAAGAAAAAGACTGCCCGCCCCCTGCAAGACGCAGGGAACGGACAGTCAGGGACGCAGGTGCAGAGGTCAGGCCTCGTCCTCCTGCTTCTGGCGGATCATGCGGTAGCCCACGCCGATGTGGGTCTGGATATACTGGGGGTGGCTGGGGTCCACCTCCAGCTTTTTGCGCAGAGTGGCCATGAAGACGCGGAGAGAGGGGGTATCCGAAAAGGCGGAGCTGCCCCAAATCTCGTTGAGGATAAAATTGTGGGTGAGGACCTTCCCGGTATTTCGAGCCAAAAGGCAGAGCAGCTTGTACTCGATGGGGGTGAGATGGATCTCCACCCCATCTCGATAGGCACAGCCGGCAGCATAGTCGATCTTCAGGTTCCCGTTCTCGTAGAGGCTGGCTTCCTCACTTACCTTCTGGCTGTCATAGCGGACCCGGCGCAGGGCGACCCGGAGCCGGGCCAGGAGCTCGTCCACGGAGAAAGGTTTAGTCAGATAGTCATCGGCGCCGGCGTCCAGCGCGGCCACCTTGTCGCTGTCCTCGCTCCGGGCGGAGATGACGATGATGGGCAGGTTGCTCCAGGTGCGGACCTTTTTGATGATGTCTACCCCGTCCATGTCGGGCAGGCCCAGGTCCAGCAGCATGACGTCCGGGCGGTAAGAGAGGGCGTCCACCAGAGCACTGGCCCCTGTCTTGGCCCGATGGAACTGATAGTTCTGGGTCTCCAGAGTGGTGGCGATGAGGTTTCCCACCGCTGCGTCGTCTTCTACCATAAGAATGTGCGGCTTATTCATACATTTTTACCTCCGAGGCCCTCAGGGTGAAACGAAATACTGACCCGTGGGGCTGATGATCCTGAACTGATATCTCACCGCCGTGAGCGGTGATGATGGACCTGCACAGGGAGAGCCCCAGGCCCAGCCCCCGCCGGCCATCTCCGCGGGAGTTGTCCGCGGTATAAAACATATCAAATATTTTCTGCTTGGCGCTGTCCGCAATACCTGGACCGTCATCGGAGACCTCGACCTGCACAAAAGGACCGGCCCGGACAGCGGACAAGGAGATATGGGAACCGGCAGGGGTGTACTTGATAGCGTTGTTGACCAGATTGATGACCACCTGGACGATGAGCCGGGCGTCCATATCCGCCATCAACAAATCGTCCTCCAGTTCTACAGAGATATGGTGCTGCTCCGCATTGCGGTCCAGATGGGACAGGGCTTCATGAAAGACCTCATCCAGAAGCTCCGGGCGGATGTTCAGAGAAACAGAGCCGTTGCCCATCCGGGTGAGGGAGAGCAGATTTTCCACCAGGTTGATGAGCCACATGGAGTCATCGTAGATGGAGCGGTACAGGTAGCGCCGCTTCTCCTCATCCAGCACGGCCCCGTTCTCCATCAGGATGCCGGCGTTCCCAGATATACTGGTCAGTGGGGTGCGCAGGTCGTGGGAGATGGCCCGCAGCAGATTGGCGCGCAGGGTCTCCTGATGGGCCAGCTCCTCGATCTGCTGCTTGGCGCGCGCCGTCAGCTCCTTTTCCAGCGCCAGTCCGCACTCGTCCAGGATGGCTACTGTCAGATTTTTTTCAAAGGAGTCCACCTTCTGAGCATTGGGGATGGCAATGCCAACCACCGCCAGCACCTTGTCAGAGCCGCGGACCGCAATGTAGAGGCATTTAGAGCTGGGAAGGGTGTGGGTGGTAGCGCCGGCGTGCTTGTTGTTGTTCCAGACCCACTCCGCCACCGCCCGCTCTGAGGAAGTGAGATATGCAGACATATCCCCGCCTTTGGAAACGGGGAACAGCATGGCCTCCTGCTCCAATCTGTCCTCGTCGGCGGAATAGATCAGGACGTCCCGCTCCAGCAGCTTTTTCAACTGGGTGGCCGTGACCGCCAGGATCTCCCGGCTCCCCTCCGCCTTCTGGAGCTTCTGGCTGGTCTCCAGCAGGATCTCAGTGCGGTATGCCTTTTGGGCGCTCTGGATGGCCTGCCGTTTGACACGGGTGGTAAGAGAGCTGCCCAGCAGCGCTACGGTCAGCATGACGGCAAAGGTGGCGATATAGCTGGGGTCGCTCATCAAAGTAAAATAGGGGTAGGTAAAAAAGTAATTGAAGATGAAGACGGAGCACAGGGATGCCAGCAGGCTGTAGCTGTGCCCCGTGGTGGCCATGGAGATGGTGAGGACGCCCAAGATATAGACCATGATCACATTTTCAGTGGAAAAGCCCGCTCGCTGGAAGAGAAAGCCCACGGCGGTGCAGGCAGCCAGGATCAGGAGGGCCTTGAAAAGATCTCGGACGGAGAAGCGCTCCTGGAGAAGATAGGGCTGCCAGGAGTGGCGGGCGGGCCGCTGGACCTGGTCCGGGATGATGTAGATATCCAGGTCAGGAGCCAGCTCTCCCAGACGGTCCATCAGACTCTTGGCGCCCAGGAGGGGGCCGCGTTTCTGGGGACTGCGGCCCAGCACGATCTTGGAGATCCCGCTGACTTTAGCGTATTCCGCGATCTGAATGGCGGGGTCATCCCCGTAGACCGTGCTGATCCGGGCGCCCAGCTCCTCTGCAAGATGCAGATTGTTCCGCAGCTGCCGGCGTTCCTTGTCGCTCTGGCCCTGAAAGGAAGGAGTCTCCACGAAAAGCGCGGTAAAGGCGCCGTGAAATGCCTCTGCCATCCTGGCAGCAGTGCGGATGACCTTCTCGTTGGAGGGAGAGCCGGACAGGCAGATGAGAATGTGTTCCCGGGCCCTGGGGGGATATCTGTCCCCACCGGAGGGCTTCCGCTCCAGGCGGTCAGCGGTCCTGCGCAGGGAGAGCTCCCGCAGGGCGGCCAAGGTCTGCTCGGTCAAAAGGTGCCCTTCCCCTCCGCCGATGGTCCCGGCCCGCAGGCGCGCCAGAAGGTCGGAGGGCTCCAGATCGACGATCTCCACCTGGTCAGCAGAGTCAAAGACCTGGTCCGGGACGCGCTCCGGGGCGGAGAAGCCGGTGATGGAGGAGACCACATCGCTCAGGCTTTCCAGCTGCTGCACATCCATGGTGGAATAGACGTCAATGCCCGCGCGAAGCAGCTCGGCAATATCCTGGTAGCGCTTGGCGTGGCGGGCTCCCTTATTGTTGGAGTGGGCCAGCTCATCCACTAGGATCAGCTGGGGACGGCGGCGGAGGGCGCCGTCCAGGTCAAATTCGCCCTGCCCTCCACCGGGAGGGATGAGGGGCGGGAGCCGTTCCAGTCCTCCGGCCAGTGCCAGGGTATCAGGATAGGCGGCGGGTGCCAGAAAGCCCAGCACAACGTCCGTGCCCGCCTCTTTTGCGCGGAGGGCGGCGTCCAGCATAGCGTAGGTCTTCCCCACTCCGGCGGCGTAGCCAAAAAAGATCTTCAGTCGGCCGGAGGACTCCTGTTCCAAAGTGTGGTCCCCGGGAGTCAGCCCGTCAGGGCGGGGCTGAGGATCAGAACGCAAGGTATCACCTCGTCTCTTGCTTGGGTCGTTTATATATTATAGTATAACACAGGTGGTATCAGCATAACATTGGCATTTTTGACGGGGTGTAAAGATTACATTAAGGAATCTTTATTAATACAGTATTTATGCACGGAAAATTCTCTTAATCTGGCGCTAATGTCCGATGTGATATAATAAGAAATAAATGCGGGACAGCGCGTGGCCCGGCTGCCCGCCCTGCGGACAGCCGGGCCCTGGATGAACAGCCGCATAGGAACATATCAGAAGGGAACAGGAGCATGATGCATGCTGCGGGGGGATTCTGTGCCGTCTTTCAAACATGACCGTGTCACACCGGCACAAATCATTATTTTAGGATTCCTGCTGCTGATCTTTACTGGGGCAGTGCTGCTGATGCTGCCCTTTTCCACCCAGGAGCCCGGAGGGGCCTCATTTGGGGATGCGCTGTTCACCGCCACTTCCGCCACCTGTGTGACCGGACTGGTGCTCCACGATACGGCGCTTTACTGGTCACCCTTTGGGCAGCTGGTCATTCTTCTGCTGATCCAGGTGGGCGGAATGGGAGTGGTCACCATCGCGGTGGCGATTTTCATGTTTGCGGGCAAACGGATCGGGTTGAAGCAGCGGTGGGTGATGCAGGAGTCCATTTCCGCCCCTCAGGTGGGCGGCATCGTGCGGATGACGGGGTTTATCCTAAAAACCGCCTTTTTGATCGAAGGGGTCGGGGCCCTGCTTCTGGCCCTGCGGTTCTGCCCGCAATTTGGTCTTGGAAGAGGACTTTGGTACGCGGTGTTTCACTCAGTGTCCGCGTTCTGCAATGCGGGCTTTGATCTTATGGGAGTAAACTCCCCGTTTTCTTCCCTCACAGACTACGTAGGCGATCCTTTGGTGAGCAATGTGATCGCTTTTCTGATCATAATTGGCGGCGTCGGCTTCCTCACCTGGAATGACATCAGGGAGCACAAGCTCCACTTTCGACGCTACCGGCTGCAGAGCAAGCTGATCCTGACCACCACGCTGGCCCTGATCCTGACAGGGCTCCTGTTCTTTCTGCTGTATGAGTTCGAACAGGGGCAGTGGGTGGACATGTCCCTGTGGGAGCGGATCAACGCCGCGTTTTTTCAGTCCGTGACACCGCGCACCGCAGGCTTCAACACAGTGGATCTGACTGGCCTGAGCCAGCCCGCCCAGCTGCTGATCATCCTGCTGATGCTGGTGGGCGGTTCACCGGGTTCCACAGCAGGCGGCTTCAAAACCACTACGCTGGCGGTGATGCTGCTGGGGATCCGGGCAGTTTTCCGCCATAAGGAGCGGCCCCAGTGCTTTGGAAGGCGCATCGCAGATGAGTCGATCCGAAACGCCTCTGCCATCTTCCTGCTTTATCTGCTCCTGTTCCTGACAGGGGGCATCCTGATCTGCTGCATAGATGGCGTACCCCTGATGGCGGCGCTGTTTGAGGCGGCGTCCGCCATTGGTACCGTTGGCCTGTCGCTTGGGATCACGCCGGAGCTCTCCGGGGCGTCCAGGCTGATCCTGATTTTTTTGATGTATTTCGGGCGTGTGGGCGGCCTGACCATGATCTATGCGGTCACGGCCAAAGGCGCACCGGAGCTGTCCCAATTCCCCCAGGAGCGGGTCACCATAGGATGAGATCGGAGAGGAACAAATCATGAAGTCAGTGCTTTTGATCGGGCTGGGGCGGTTCGGCCGCCATATGGCCCAGAAGCTCCGGGAACTGCACCATGAGGTAATGGCGGTGGACCGGAATGAAGAGCGGATCAACGACGCCCTGCCCTTTGTGACCAACGCACAGATCGGGGACAGCACCAGTGAGCAGTTCATTGCATCGCTGGGGGTCAGTAACTTTGACCTGTGCGTGGTAGCGATTGGAGATGACTTTCAGAGCTCCCTGGAGACCACCGCTCTGCTCAAGGAATACGGCGCTCCTTTTGTGCTCTCCCGGGCTGCCCGGGACGTCCACGCCAAATTCCTGCTGCGCAACGGTGCGGACGACGTGATCTATCCGGAGAAGCAGACGGCCTCTTGGGCCGCGGTCCGGTACAGCTCTGACCATGTGTTTGACTACATCAAGCTGACACCGGACCATTCCATCTATGAGACGGCGGTGCCGGAATCCTGGGTAGGAAGGACTGTGGTCCAGCTGGCGGTGAGGCAGAAGTACCGCATCAACATTCTGGCCATCAAGCGCAGCGGCACACTGGAGCCCCTCCCAGGCCCCAATCACACCTTCCAGTCGGATGAGACCCTGCTGATCCTGGGGGATGACCGGGACATCCAGAGATTCCTGCATGTCTGACAAGCGATACCGAATGCGGCAGGGAGGCCGGTCCGGCCCCGGAGTTCTGTTGGTCCGCAGCGGAGGGGGAGTTCCCCCAAAAGCTCCCTGCTTACAGTGTTTTCGGAACTGTGACAAAATAAAAAACTTCTCCCTCTGCGTGTGTCCCTGTCCGGGGATGAGGTAGAGAGCGGGACGGCAGAATACGACCGCATGGCGCCACGGCGTCATGCGGTCGTATTCTGATGATGCTGACGCTTGTCTAGAGGCTGTCCCCCTGGGACGGTGTATCCGCTCGCCGGAGGTCAGACAGGCGCTGTTCCAGGACGATGCCGGCCTGATTCAGGATCCCGCGGATCAGATTCTGCTCAAATGCCTCGGGGAGAGGATAGTCATCGCAGGGGATGCCTACAACAGCCTGAGGCCCGCCATGGCTTCGTACTGCCAGGTAAAGGCATCTGGAATTGGGCAGGGTGTGGGTCCCTGCCCCGGCGTGCTTGTTGTTTTTACACACCCAGTCGGCCACCGCCTTCTCCTGCCCACCCGTATAGCGGGAGAGGAGATCGGACTCTGTTTCCGGATAAATGCGGGCCTGCATCAGCTGGCCGTCCGGGTCCATGGGGTAGTAGAGGATCGGCCTGTCGAGCAGCTTTCCAAGCTGAGAGACCGCGATGGCGAGCACCTCATGTTCGCCAGATGCCTGCTGGAGCAGCTGGGTGGCCTCCAAAAGGACCTCGGTGCTGTAGTTTTTCTGTACCGCCATCCTGGCCTGCGTCTTGATCCGGATGGTCAGAGAGCTGGTAAGAAAGCTGGAGAGGAACATGATAAAAAAGGTGATCACATAGCTGGGATGAGCATCCAAGCTGAAATAGGGCTCCGTAAAGAAAAAGTTGAAGGTAAGCACACTGAGCAGCGAGGAGAGAATGCCATAGAGGCGGCCCTCCGTCCAGGTGGCGGTGAGAAGCACCCCCAGAATATAGACGGTGACAATATTGGTCTCTCCGAAGCCCAGACGGGAAAACAGCTCCCCCAGAAGGGTGGCTGCGGCCAAAATGCCCAGCATTTTTCCGGTGTCTTTCCAGGAGAAGGAGAGCTCCGAGGGGGCTATCTTCCATTTGGGGCGGTAGGCAGGCTGTCGGTCCGGGATAATGTAGACATCCAGATTTGGTGCCAGCTCGGTGAGCCGGTCTACCAGGGCTTTCTTGTTCCACCAGCCGCGCCGCCGGCGGTGGTTGGTGCGGCCGAGCACGATTTTGGTCACGCCGCTGGTCCTGCTGTAGTCTGCGATCTGGGCGGCGGGGTCATCACCATATACTGTGGCGATCCGTGCCCCCAGATCTTCCGCCAGCTTCAGATTGGCCCTCAGGCGCTTCCGATTTTCACCGCTGAGCTCCCTGGTATCCGGAGTCTCCACGAAGAGAGCGGTAAAATCTCCTTGAAAGGCCTCGGCCATTCGGGCGGCGGTACGGATGACTTTTGCATTGGAGGGGGCGCTGGACAGACAGACCAGGATATGGTCGCTGGGGTTGAGAAAGCCCTCCGGATGTTGCTTTCGGGCGGTGCGGTTGAGGCGGTCAGCGGTCCGGCGCAGAGCGATCTCCCGCAAAGCGGCAAGGTTCTGCTTGGAAAAGAAGTGGCCCAGGGCTTGCTGAGCCTGGGCGGCCCGGTAGACCTTGCCCTCCTCGAGCCGGGCAATCAGGTCGTCCGGCTCCACATCCACCACCTCGACTTGGTCGGCGGAGTCAAATACCCAGTCTGGGATCCGCTCGTTGACCGTTACACCGGTCAAGCTGGAAACGAGGTCGTTTAGGCTCTCCAGATGCTGAACATTGACGGTGGTGTACACATCGATCCCGGCGCGCAGCAGCTCTTCAATGTCCTGATAGCGCTTGACATGGCGGCAGCCCTGTGCATTGGAATGGGCCAGCTCATCTACCAGGATGAGCTGGGGCTTGCGGGCCAGAGCGGCGTCCAGATCGAATTCCCGCAGGGTGATGCCCTTGTAGGATACGACCAGGGGAGGAAGGCACTCCAGACCTTCCACCAGTTTCATGGTGGCGGGTCTGATATGGGGCTCAATATACCCGGCCACTACGTCCACGCCCATATCTTTCATCTGGTGGGCCATCTCCAGCATGGCATAGGTTTTCCCCACGCCGGCCGCATAGCCGAAAAAGATCTTGAGCCTGCCCTGCCGGACCCGCGTTTCGTCGGGGTCGATCATTCGAATTTTTTTCAGAATTTCTTCCGGAGTTGGTCGATGTTCTTCCAAGACCATCTCACCTCCCGTGGGGGATCACAACAGGAAACAGGATCTTCAGAAATACCTTTTCCGCAGGGCCGCCCCGGATAAAGTCAAAAGTGATCTGTTTTCCGGAGGGGTCCAGGATATAAAACTGCCCCGGCTGGTTGATGATTTGGAATTCCAGCTCATCCAGCACCTGCTGAAGGGTGAGCTCCCACTCCATCATGCAGAATCCCGCTCCCTCCTGGGCAAACTCGTGGAGCCAGGCAAACTCCATGGGCTGTTCGCCGTCCCGAAGAAAAATGCGCCAGAGATGCTGCTTCTGCTCTAAAGAGAGGGCCTGGAGATAGTCGATGGGGCTGGGGTCTCCCTCCAGGGTGAGGTAGCGGTACAGACTGCCGTCCTGATCCTCCAGAATCTCATTTTCGTCCAGAAAAGCTCCGGCACGGCGGTCCACAGCACAGCAGCGGGCGTTATAGCGGATCTGGCCGAGCACATCTCTGAGGCGGGCTGCATGTTCTGACGAATCCGCCTCCAGCTTTACACAGAGGCCGGAGAGCTGGTCAAAGGGCCTGCCCGACACACAGCGGGTACGGCAGAGGATTCTGTTCCCCTCCTCCAGATGGAAGGTGAGCTCCCCGGTCTCGCCGCCGGGGGCGGTGCCATACAGAGCGGTCTCCCAATGGGAGGAGAGACAGGCCATCAGCTCACGGCACTCCTCCTCCAGGTAGCTGGTATCACATGCAGAGTCCCGGTAGAGCAGGAGGAGACCTTTTGTCCCCTCCTGATACAGCAGAGAGGGGGCCGCAGTAAAAAGATCGTTGATGGTGCAGACCAGCTCCAGTGCCAAAAGTCCCGCCGGCTGACGGAGCAGAGCGCGCTCCCGCAGCGGGGCGCGGTGTTCTTCCGCAGTCTGATAGGGGTACAGCATGTCATGTTCCTCCTTTTTCCTTCCTATTTGCAGCGTATGCAGAGGCAGGCTGTCAAGCTTTTGATACCCGGGCAGGCGAGCCCCGGCCGGGTGGATGCCGGCAGAGCTCGCCTGTCTCAGAGTACTTCGTTATTTGCTGACCTCGCCGATGAGGCCCAGCTCCTGGGCGATGGCCAGGTTGACGCCTAGAACATTGACAGCCTCCTCGCCGAAGATGCCCAGCACCTTGTGGGTGGTGTTGGCTTCCACGATCTCTTCCAGGCGCTCCTCGCTCAGACCGGTATTCTCAGCGAGCGCGGGGATCTGGACCGCCGCAGAGGCGGGGCTGATGTGGGGGTCCAGGCCGGAGCCGGAGGCGGTCAGCAGATCGCCGGGGATGTCCCCTACGGTCAGGCTGGGGTGGCCGGACAGGAAATTGTTGATGTCGCCCTCCACGCGCTCCGCCAGGGCGGGATTGCTGTTGGCATAGTTAGCGGAGCCAGAGCTCAGGCCGGCGTACTCGCTGCCGTCATTGTAGTAGCTCACGCCATCCTCACCCACATAGTAGGTATTGTAGTGGTACTGGGAGGGACGTCCCCTCATAAACCGGGGATCGGTGAACTCCTGACCCACAAAGCGGGAGCCTACCGGCTGACCGTCCACATAGATTAAGTTGCCTCCTGCCTGTGAGGGGAAGATAAGGCTGCCCAGGCCGGTCATCAGGACGGGAAAGAGGAATCCGCAGATCAGCAGCAGGACCAGAGTGGTCACTACTGCCTGGCGGATGCTGCCCGCCGCAGAGCCTTTGCTTGTACTCATATTGAAGAACCTCCTTAGAAGCCGATGAAGCCGATCATTTCCAGCAGAGGACTGATGATCAGGTCGATGATCTTGATGCCGACAAAGGGAGTGATGATACCGCCGACGCCGTAGATCATCAGGTTACGGACCAGCATTTTGCTGGAGGACATGGGACGGTACTTGACGCCTTTCATGGCCAGAGGGATCAGGCAGGGGATGATGATGGCGTTGAAGATCAGAGCGGACAGGATCGCGCTGGTGGGCGAGGCCAGTCCCATGATGTTCAACACGCCCATCTCAGGAATGGCCAGCATGAACATGGCCGGGATGATGGCGAAGTACTTGGCGATGTCGTTGGCAATGGAGAATGTGGTCAGAGATCCGCGGGTGATCAGCAGCTGTTTGCCGATCTCCACCACCTCCAGGATCTTGGTGGGGTCGGAATCCAGATCCACCATATTGGCAGCTTCCTTGGCGGCGGTGGTGCCGGAGTTCATCGCCAGACCTACGTTGGCCTGGGCCAGAGCGGGGGCGTCGTTGGTGCCGTCGCCGGTCATAGCGACGATCTTGCCCTCGGCCTGTTCCTGCTTGATGACGGTGATCTTGTCCTCAGGCTTACACTCCGCAATGAAGCCGTCCACGCCGGCCTCCTTGGCGATGGTGGCAGCAGTCAGGGGGTTGTCGCCGGTGCACATGATGGTCTTGATCCCGATGGCGCGCAGGCGCTCAAAGCGTTCCACCATGCCGGGCTTTACGGTATCCTTCAGATAGATGACACCCAGAATGCGGCTGCCTTCACAAACAGTCAGGGGGGTGCCGCCCAGAGAGGAGACTTCGTCCACCCGTCTGCGCAGTTCGGCAGGAATTTTGCCGCCCTGGGCGGTGACGTACTTCTCGATGGCGTCAGCCGCGCCTTTGCGGATGATGGTGCCGTCGGGGAGATCCACACCGCTCATGCGGGTCTGCGCCGAGAACTCAATGAAGCTGGACTTGGGATCGTCCTCCACCTGGCAGCCCAGCTTACGGCCCAGCTCTACAGTGGACTTGCCCTCGGGAGTGCCGTCCCGCAGGGAGGTGAGGACCGCGCAGCGGATCAGCTCCTCCTTGCTGGCGCCGCCCACGGGGTAAAAATCAGCAGCCAGGCGGTTGCCGTAAGTGATCGTGCCCGTCTTGTCCAGAATCATAGTGTCCACGTCGCCGCAGGCTTCCACCGCCTTACCGGACATGGCGATGACATTGAAGCGGGTGACACGGTCCATGCCGGCGATACCGATGGCGGACAGCAGGCCGCCGATGGTAGTAGGGATCAGGCAGACCAGCAGGGCAATCAAAGTGGAGATGGGGATCTGAACATTGTTGTACACCGCAAAGGGATACATGGTGACCACCACGATCAGGAAGATGATGGTCAGGGACACCAGAAGGGTGTTCAGAGCGATCTCGTTGGGGGTTTTCTTCCGGGAGGCACCCTCTACCAGAGCGATCATGCGGTCCAGAAAACTGTTGCCCGGCTCAGAGGTGATGCGGATCTTCAGCCAGTCAGACACAACGGTGGTGCCGCCGGTGACGGAGCAGAAGTCGCCGCCGCTCTCCCGGACCACGGGGGCGGACTCGCCGGTGATGGCGGACTCGTCCACGGAGGCGATGCCCTCAATGACCTCGCCGTCGCCGGGGATGACCTCGCCAGCCACCACCAGAACGATGTCGCCCTTTTTCAGCTCACTGGAACGGACGATGGTCTCGCTGCCGTCCTCATGGAGCAGGTGGGCTTCCGTGTCCTTCTGTGTCTTTTTCAGGCTGGCGGCCTGGGCCTTGCCCCGGCCTTCCGCCACAGCCTCGGCGAAGTTGGCGAACAGCACCGTGATGAACAGGATCACGCATACGATGATGTCGTAGATCCGCAGGGAGCCCGCGTCCACGTCCCCGAACAGGCCAGGGAAGAAGGAGAGCAGCAGGGTGATGAAGCAGCCGATCTCCACCACGAACATCACGGGGTTGCGCATCATGTAGCGGGGATTGAGCTTGACGAACGCGCCCTTCACCGCTCCCCGGAGGATCTCCGGGGTGATAAATTTCTTATTTTGTTTCTTACTCATATGAAAACGCCCTCCTTAGGCCCACAGGGTCAGATGCTCTGCGATGGGGCCAAGCGCCAGCGCGGGGAAGAAGGTCAGCGCTGCGAAGATGTAGACTACGAACACCAAGATCACAGCGAAGGACAGGGTGTCCGTGCGCAGGGTGCCCACGGTCTCGTTGACAAACCGCTTGCGCATCAGGGAACCGGCGATGGCCAGCTGGATCACGATGGACAGGTACCGGCCGAAGAACATGGCCAGGCCTGCGGTGATGTTCCAGAAGTAGCTGTTGTCTGCCAGACCCTCAAAGCCGGAGCCGTTGTTGGCCGCGGAAGAGGCGTACTCATACAGCACCTGGCTCAGGCCGTGGAAGCCCGGGTTGGTGATTCCCTCCAGGCCGCCGGAGGTGGAGACCGCCAGCGCGGAGAAGAACAGGATCAGGAAGGGATGGATGATGATGCACAGCGCGGTGAGCTTCATCTCCCGGCCCTCGATCTTCTTGCCCAGGTACTCCGGGGTACGGCCGATCATCAGGCCAAAGATGAACACGCCGAGAATAGCATACATGATCATGTTCATCAGGCCCACGCCCTTGCCGCCGAACACCACATTGAGCATCATGTGCAGCAGGGGAATCATGCCGCCCAGGGGAGTCAGAGTATCATGCATGTTGTTGACCGTGCCAGTAGTAAAAGAGGTGGTAGTGGTGGTGAACATGGCGGACTGGGCAATACCGAAGCGGACTTCCTTGCCCTCCATGCTGCCCATGGACTGATCCAGCCCCAGTTTGGCCAAGGCCGGGTTGCCCTGGCTCTCAGACCAGTAGCAGACACTCAGGCCGATGAGGAAGATGATGCCCATGGCGAAGAAGATGGTGCGGCCCTCGGAGCCGTAGAGCTTCGCGGTGAAGCTGGGCTTGCTCACCAGTTCGCTGGTCTTGACCAGATCCTGGGTGGTGGCGCTGTGCTCACTGGAGCTGGCGGTCTTACGGCGGCGGTCTTTGACCATCTTGCCGAACATGATCACGCAGGCGCCGGGCAGGATCATCATGGAGTAGAGCTCCACCAGATCGCTGATGATGGTGGGGTTCTCAATGGGAGTAGAGGAGTTGGCACCCAGGAAGCCGCCGCCGTTGGTGCCGATGTGCTTGATGATCTCCAGCGCGGCCACGGGGCCCATTGCGATATCCTGCTGAGTCCCCTCAATGGTGGTCACCGTCACGTTGGGATCGAAATTCTGGGGGACGCCCTGCCAGATCAGGAGCATGCCGCCGATGATGGAAAGAGGGATCAGAACGCGGGTGGTCACCTTGACCAAATCAGCATAGAAGTTGCCCACGTTGTCCTTGCTCTTGCCAGCCAGTCCGCGGACAAAGGCGATGCAGGCGGCGTAGCCAGTGGCGGCGGACACGAACATCATGTAAGTGATGACCAGCATCTGGCTGAGATAGGACAGGCCGGACTCACCGGAGTAGTGCTGTAAGTTGGTGTTGGTCATGAAGGAGATGATCGTGTTGAAGGACAGGGTCTCCTCCATCGCGCCGATGCCGTTGGGGTTGAAGATGGGAAGAAACTGAATTCTCAGGACCAGATAGCCGACAAACACCATCACGGCGTTGGTCAGCAGAAGAGCCAGCGCATACTGCTTCCAGTTCATGCCCTTGTCGGGATGAATGCCGCACACCTTGAAGATCCCGCCGTCCACCCGGTCGAACACCGGATCGGCGAAGGTGCGCTGGCCGGAAGCAATATGATACAGATAGTTCCCGATCGGGATGACAATGATCATGAAGATGATCACTGTTAGGACAAGCTGTAACATATGTGTTGTTCCTCCTGTGCGAAACTCGCTTTACAAATGACACATTTGGGGTCAGAAACGTTCAGGGTGTACCAGGGCGTAAACCAGATAGCCGCCCATCAGCACGATGATCGCACCTAATAAAATCATACCCATACTCAATACCTTCTCTCATTCCTCGTGGAACTGATGCTCACACCAGTCAGCCAGCAGCTTTACTGATCCGAAGCAGACCAATAAGACCGCGATCATGATGACGTCTTTCATAGAAACCATCCTTTCCAAAGTTCTGTTTCCGGAACGGACGTATTATAGCACGCAGGGGATTAGCAGGCGGTTAACGTATTCACAGGAGAATTAAACTTGCATTAAGAAAAAGAAATAAAAAAGATAAAAAGAAAGAAGGACAATTGGCTCCTAATACAATTTTAATACGGCGGATGATTTGCAAATCTCACACAAACAGGGCTTGTAGTAGAATCACTTTTAAGGAAGTGATCTTGTGGAAGCTCTGGTACTGGTGGGCGGGACGCTGTTTGTCTGGACCGTCGGATTCTGGGCGGTGGGCCAGCTGGACCGCTTTTTCAAGGAGAAAAACGCTCCCTGCCGGAGGGAGCGGGAGGGGCAGACCCGCAGAAAAAGAAAAGTTCTGTGCCGGAACGCGGGAAAAGCGGAGGGACAGAGGTAAGACAAGGGGAGGGGCCCAGACTGTGTTTTTACATAGTCTGGGCCCCTCCTGTATTCGAAACAGGTCTACGACCGCAGAAACAAAAAAGTCTGGCCTTGCTGTATCGATTTTCCGCGGAAGATGGGCCGGGCCGCTCCAGCGGCTTCAATTCGCACTGCCCCCGTTGCTGACTGGCAGCGGTGTGGGCAGCTTAAACGCCCACTTTGCGGTGCCCTGGGGGTGCAGGACCTGCTCTATGAGATGTCCGCCACGCGGAAGCCGGGCGGGTGCGCGGATCTGCTCTGCCTGAGTCTGATGCTGTTTTTCCTGGAGGAAAAGGGGGGCCGGGAGTGGACAAAAAAGAGATTGCAATCGACAATGGAATATGGTAATATCAACATATAAACTGTGTCGTATTTCGCCTGGATTGGTGAAAATACAGAAAGCGGGCTGGTTCAGAAAAGGGACCAGGACCGCTTTCTGTGTTATTTGGGGAAGTGTAGATTTTTTAACAGAGGATGCAGGAAATGCGTCACTTCAAAAAAGCAGGGAAACTTGCAAAAACGCGGACTGCCGCGGGACAAGACAGGAGGAGCAAACGGATGAAGGAGACAAAACAGGGGGCGCTGCCCGGGACGGCGGCGCAGTCCAGGCAGCTGAAGGCATGGCTGAAGGAGAACGGGGAGAAGCCGGGGGCGGCGCTGCCTGCCCTCCAGAAGGCGCAGGAGATATACGGCTATGTCCCCCGGGAGGTCCAGCAGCTGATCGCGGACGCCCTGCACAAGCCGCTGACGGAGATCTATGGGGTGTCCACCTTTTACTCCCAGTTCAATCTGGAACCCAAGGGGCGCAACCGGATCAGCGTGTGTCTGGGGACCGCGTGCTACATCAAAGGCGGCGGGCGGATCTATCAGCTGCTCCAGGAGAAACTGGGCATTGGAGACGGGGGATGCACCGAGGACGGCCGCTTCAGCCTGGATGCCTGCCGCTGCCTGGGCTGCTGCGGGATGGCGCCGGTGATGATGGTGAACGAGGACGTGTACGGCAGCCTGACCGGCGACGAGCTGGACGCCATTCTGGCGAAATATGAGTAAGGAGGGACTGAGCGTGGGGCAGACGGAACACAAAAACATTAAGATCCGCAGCCGGAAGGACCTGGAGGCCATCCGGGAACGGACCAGGCCCCTCCTGGAGGTGGAGCGGGGAGCCCGGATCGTGGTGGGCATGGGCACCTGCGGCCTAGCCGCGGGGGCCAGGCAGGTCTATGAAGCCATGGCGGAGGAGATCCGCCGACTGGGGCTGGAGGACGTGACCCTGGAGCCGGTAGGCTGTGTAGGGATCTGTCAGTTTGAGCCTGTGGTGGAGGTGTACCAGCCCGGAGGCGTGCGCACCACCTATGTGCACATGACGCCGGAGCAGGGCGTGCGGGTGGTGCAGCAGCACATCCGGGGCGGCAACCCGCTGGCGGAGTACACCATCGGGGCCGTGAGAAGCGGGAGGTGAAGGGAATGTATCGCAGCTATGTGATGATATGCGGGGGGCCCAACTGCACCCTGCTGGCGGGCAGGCAGGAGAAGCTGGCGGAGGAATTCGAGGTCCAGCTGAAGCTGGCCGGTCTGCGTAAAGAGGTCCAGGTGATGCGGGGCGGCTGTCTGGGGCTGTGCTCCAGCGGGCCCAACGTGGCAGTGTTCCCGGAGGGCACGATCTACAGCCATGTCCATGTGGAGGACGTGGCGGAGATCGTCAGTGAGCATCTGCTCAAGGGCGGCCGGGTGGACCGCCTGCTCTACAACGAGAACGAGGCCACCAGCACAGTCCGCAGCCTGGAGGAGACAGAGTTCTACAAGAAGCAGCTGCGCATTGCCCTGCGCAACTGCGGCGTCATCGACCCCCAGAACATTGACGAGTACATTGCCCGGGACGGCTATGCGGCACTGGAGAAGTGCCTGACCGAACTGACGCCGGACGAGGTGATCCAGATCGTGCTGGACTCCGGCCTGCGGGGCCGGGGCGGAGCAGGCTTCCCCACCGGACTGAAGTGGCGCTTTGCCAGCGGGGAACGGGGCCAGGTACAGAAATATGTCTGCTGCAACGCGGACGAGGGCGACCCCGGGGCCTTCATGGACCGGAGCGTGCTGGAGGGCGACCCCCACAGTATCATCGAGGCCATGGCCATCGCGGGCTATGCCATCGGGGCCAGCCAGGGCTATATCTACGTCCGGGCGGAGTACCCCATCGCGGTGAAGCACCTCCAGATCGCTCTGGAGCAGGCCAGGAGCTACGGACTGCTGGGGGAGGATATCTTCGGGACGGGCTTCTCCTTCGACCTGGAGATCAAGCTGGGGGCGGGGGCTTTCGTATGCGGGGAAGAGACCGCCCTGATGACCTCCATCGAAGGGAAACGGGGAGAGCCCCGGCCCCGGCCGCCCTTCCCGGCGGTGAAGGGCTTGTTCCAGCGGCCCACCATCCTAAACAACGTGGAGACCTACGCCAACATCTGCCCCATCATTCTGCGGGGGGCGGAGTGGTTCTCCTCCATCGGCAGCGAGAAGAGCAAGGGGACCAAGGTATTTGCCCTGGGCGGGCGTATCCAGAACACCGGCCTGGTGGAGGTGCCCATGGGCACCACCCTGCGCACTATCGTGGAGGAGATCGGGGGCGGCATCCCCCACGGGAAGAAATTCAAGGCCGCCCAGACCGGCGGCCCCTCCGGCGGATGCATCCCCGCGGAGCACATCGACACCCCTATCGACTACGACAATCTGGCCGCCATCGGGACCATGATGGGCTCCGGGGGCCTGATCGTGATGGATGAGGACACCTGCATGGTGGACATCGCGAAATTCTTCCTGGAATTCACGGTGGACGAGAGCTGCGGAAAGTGCACCCCCTGCCGGGTGGGAACCAAGCGCCTGTTGGAGCTGCTGACTAAGATCACTGAGGGGCGGGGCACCATGGAGGATCTGGACCGGATCGAGGAGCTGGCGGCCTTCATTAAGAGCAACAGCCTGTGCGGCCTGGGGCAGACGGCGCCCAACCCAGTGCTGTCCACCCTGCGCTACTTCCGGGAGGAGTACCGGGAGCATATCCTGGAGAAGCGCTGCCCCGCCGGGGTGTGCAAGGACCTGCTGACCTACTCCATTGATCCTGTCAAGTGCCGGGGCTGCACCATCTGTGCTCAGAACTGTCCGGCCGACGCCATCAAGGGGAGCGTGAAGAATCCCCACAAGATTGACACCAGCAAGTGCATCAAGTGCGGCAGCTGCTATGAAAAATGCCGGTTCGGCGCGGTGATCCGGGGATGAGGGGGAGTGTGAAAATGGAACATGTGAGTGTGAATACAGTGGATGTGGTGAACCTCAAGATCAACGGGATCGCCTGCCGCGCCCCCGCCGGCGCCACCGTCCTGGAGGCGGCCCACGGAGCGGGGATCGCCATCCCTACGCTGTGTTATCTGAAGGAGCTGAACGCCATCGGCGCCTGCCGGATCTGCGTGGTGGAGGTGAAGGGGGCCAAGAACCTGGTGCCTGCCTGCGTCTATCCCATCGCCGATGGGATAGAGGTGTACACCAATACCGAGCGGGTCCAGGCGGCACGGCGGACCAACCTGAAGCTGATCCTGTCCATCCACAATCAGACCTGCCTGACGTGCAGCCGAAGCGGACTCTGTGAGCTCCAGCGCCTGTGCCGGGAATACGGGGTGGACAACCAGATGGCCTTCGAGGGGGAGAAGATCTGCTACGAGCCGGACACGAGCGCGGTGCATATGGTCCGAGACAACTCCAAATGCATCATGTGCCGCCGGTGCGAGGCTGTGTGCAGCCTGGCTCAGGGGGTGGCCTGCATCGGCACATCGGGCCGGGGCTTCGCCACCCACATCGGCCCCAGCTTTGACAGCCCGCTAAGCGAGACCGCGTGCATCCACTGCGGACAGTGCATCATCGCCTGCCCCACCGGTGCCCTCTATGAGAAGGACAACACGGGCCTGGTGTGGAACGCCCTGGGTGACCCCCAGAAGCATGTGGTGGTACAGACGGCCCCCAGTGTCCGGGCGGGGCTGGGAGAGATGTTCAGCCTGCCCATCGGGACCAATGTGGAGGGGAAGCTGGCGGCGGCCCTCCGGCGGCTGGGTTTCGACGGCGTGTTTGACACTGATTTCGCGGCCGACCTGACCATCATGGAGGAGGCCACCGAATTCCTGCGCCGGGTCCAGTCCGGGGGCACGCTGCCCCTGATCACCAGCTGCTGCCCCGGCTGGGTAAAGTACTGTGAGACCTTCCACCCGGACTTCATCCCCAACCTGTCCACCTGCAAAAGCCCTCAGCAGATGTTCGGCGCTATGGCCAAGAGCTATTACGCCGAAAAGATGGGACTGCGGCCGGAGGATATCTTTGTGGTGTCGGTGATGCCCTGCACAGCGAAAAAGTTCGAGATCACCCGGGAGGGGGAGTGCGGCGCCGGCGCGGGCATCCCGGACGTGGATGTTGCCCTGACCACCCGGGAGCTGGGACAGATGATCCAGCGGGCCGGACTGCTGTTCGCGGAGCTGCCGGAGGAGGAGTTCGACCCGGCCCTGGGCATCGCAACCGGAGCGGGGCATATCTTCGGCGCCTCCGGCGGCGTGATGGAAGCGGCACTGCGCACGGCCAGCGAGCTGCTCACCGGCAAGGAGCTGGAGAAGGTGGAGTTCCAGGAGGTGCGGGGCGCCCACGGCATCAAGGAGGCGGCCTATGAGATCGCAGGCAGGACTGTCCGGGTGTGCGTCCTCAGCGGAACGGCCAACGCGGGCCAGGTGCTGGAGGACATCCGCAGCATTGAAAAGCTGAACGGCGTTTATGTGCGTTCCTTCACCATTATGGGGGATGAAATTTATTTCGTGTCCGGCAATTCCACCATCATCCGGGCAAAATTAAAGGATCTTTCCATTCTGGAGGAATACCCGGTTCCCGCTGAAATTGCGGGAATGATCCAGCTGGAAAAGATCCAGGATTATTACTATATCACCGTTTCCACGGATGCCTCAGGGAATCAGGACTATGCCACCATCCTGCGTACCTCAGATCTGCGTTCTCTCGCATCCGGAGAATATGAGGATGTCTACTCTCATTTCGTGGGCGGCGGAACTCCTTATT
>ERZ780150.745-NODE-745-length-26204-cov-4.433898_pt1 | contig 26204 bp, 16 predicted proteins | sample MGYA00511019_ERZ780150 | MGnify/ENA primary metagenome ERZ780150 (study PRJEB29588, sample SAMEA2151633) | human gut metagenome | biome: human gut; feature: human-associated habitat; material: faeces | place: Denmark | collected 2008/2010 ...
TTCATGTGATATTATTAACTAAGCTTATTTTTTTTATAATTTTTTGTATTTTCTGTATGTTGATACGTTTTGGATGGACAGTGAGAATAAGCAAAATGCATTATTATATAAGAGATTGGAAGAAGGACCGTTGTTCGATTGTACATTTTATGTGGAAGGATATACAAATGGATAAAAAGGGATTTACATTAATAGAGATGATTGTTGTAATAACGGTTATTGGTGTTTTGGCAGCAATTGCTGTTCCATCATTAATGGCATATATAGATAAAGGAAAAGCGTCTGACTGTGAAATTAACAGGAAGGCGCTGGTTTTGAAGCTTGAAGCAGAACGGGCGCAGGCACCCGGGGCATCGATGGAAGAAATCATTAAAAACAATCCTGAGATACAGTGTCCGGCTGGCGGAATATATACAGCTGTAGATAAGGATACAGTAAAGTGCAGTTATCCAGGGCATGGGCAGGACGGTACGTTCCATGAAGAGGGGGAAACCCAGAATATTGAAATTGGGGAAATTGTGCCTACGTTGACCGAGGAGGAGAATTCTTCAGAAGACGTGCAGGAGAGTAGCTCTGCAGAAGGAACAGAAACGGAAAATAATGGGAAACCAGGTGGATTAACAGGAGATAGATGTATTTTTTTGTCACAGGGGTCACAGAAAAAGCAATCGAGTCTCCTGGTAAAAAGTATAGCAGATTTTGCTGAGGATTATCATAAAAAACATCCAAATGCGGAGAAGGTAGAAGAAGGTGACTTTAAGGATAATGTATTATGGATTTATGAGGAAGAGAATATATACTACTTTAATCCGGGAAACTGTATTTCTATTACATATTCTAATTCTGAGGATGGTGGATATTCATATCAAGTCAGTATATCTGAAGGAGTGATTCCAGTTACGGCAGATTCAAAAGTAGTGACTGCAGATGAAATTGGTAATGCTGTGAAGACAGGCGGTATTAGTATTAGTAAAGGTACAATAATTGAAATGGAGAACGAAAAAACCTATTATATTTGCGTCAATGATAAATTTATTAATAAACATAACTGGAAAGGTGAAATAAACAATGATGAAAACAATTCATTGTGTCCACTTACAAATTGTAAATGAACTTTTACCATGCAGGAAAGAGGAGTGCTATGTTTAGCAGAAATGGAAAACAGCGTAAAAAAATACTAAAGATGAATTCCAATGGTTTTACTTTAGTGGAAGTAATAGTCACAATTGTTATTTTGGGGATTTTATTAGCAGGAGGTTTTGTCAGTATTATATCCTGGCAGCACAATGCCCTGTATAACAAAAACAATGAGTACGCTCAGACGATATTTTCTGCGGCACAGTCTGCTCTGGCCCATATGGATGCGGGAGGAAATCTCGGGGAACTGGAAAATTACATAGATAATGGTGGTGAAAATTCCGGAACTGTGCCGGATAGCGCCTTTGAATTAAAAAATAGTCGTTCACTTTCCTATCTTGATATAACTATGGATATGACGGAGGACAGGCTTAAAGAGTCCCAGCTCTATCAGCTTCTGAAAAATTATGTTTATGATAAGGGGATTTTTAATGCAGCAATCCATTTGGAATTTGATGTATCTGATGGTACCGTTTATTCTGTAAGCTATTGTGATAAGGCAAATACATTTGACTATTCAGATAACACCGGTTCAGATGGCCGGACAATGGGAATTAATCTGCAGGTTCGTAGAGACGAAGGACAGCGCAGAAAACAGCTTATGGGTTATTATGATACTGATCTGTCCCAGGAGGCTCCTCCCGGGGTGTTCGGTAAACCGTCTATAAGGAAGGTTATGCTGGATAACGAAGAGGCGCTTGTTCTCAGATTTTCCCTAGCTTCGAAGAACCAGCCATTTATTCTTGATTATTCTTATAGAATAGAACTATTTGATGATAAAAACGGCGGAAAGAAAATCTCCTTTATTATTAATGGGAATGATTTGGCGGATTCTGATGGGAATGCCGCAACAACCCATATGGTAAAAACCGAAATTTACAGATATTCTGATGAGGGTACTTCGGAGGAGCCGGCAGTACTGCCTGTTGAGCTCACTATAAATGAAGAAGGTGAAATCTGTATTATTTTGGATGGAGTGGATTATGAAGCGGCGGATATTCTGGATAAGTCACTTCAGAACGGACCATTTTCTATGAGTTATGCTGATTATAGGGATACATATAGTTTTCTGCGGTTTACCTCTCAGATGACAAAAGAAGGGGATGTAAAGACAGGTATTAATATAGATACACCTTCCATATATGCTAAGGTATCGGCGTTTACCGAGTCTTATGAAGGAAAGCAGATGATATCCAACAGTGAAAATCCTTTTATGGGAAGCCGGAAGGATTCTTCTGACAATAGGAAGGTTGACTTTACCATAAATAACGCGCGTCATCTCTATAACGTAAGATATATGGAGAAACTTTGCGAGAGAAAGGTAATAAGCTATACCCAGAAGGAAGATTTCACCTGGAGCGGAGAGGGGGGTATCGTTGAAGACAGGAAATTGTTTGATACAAAGCTATTAATGCCTGGAATAACATCGGCAGTGGTAGAACCGGATGGAGGAGATGGGGTTAAAAAGGATCTGGAAGAAGAGGTGGAAGGTGAGGAAGGTGAGGAGCCACCTAAGCCTAAGAAAAATATAGAATATGCGCCATTTCCTGCGATTCCGTATTTAGGAAAGAACAGCACCTATACTGCTGCCGGCAGCTTGTTGAGTGCGGATAAACAGATCCATAGGCTGACGCTTAGAGAGACAAAAACTGCGGGGGAAGGAGATTTTACAGCTGTAAAGCGGTACGCCCTCGGTATTTTCCGGGTTAATTACGGTGAGATAAGCAGACTTAAAATTACAGATGTAAGAGTTGACGGAAAAAGCTATACAGGAACTGTCTGCGGTTTAAACCAGGGTGTCCTTCAGAATATTTCCGTTTCAGAAAGCCAGAAGGATATCAGGGAGATGACTGGCCGCAGCTATGTGACGGGAGTAAGATATGTTGGCGGAATTGCCGGAAGTGATTTGCTTAATGTCGCCAGTGACGAAAATACGGAAGAGGCGATACTGCCGACAGAGGACTATAAGGAACTCAGCAATGCTGCACAAGTATCAGGCGGATATTGTGTTGGTGGAATTGTGGGTGCGAGTGGAGTTGGATCAGAACCGGGGGAAGGGAAAACCACACCGGATAAGGCCGGCTTTATAGATTGCAGTAATACAGGCAGAATTTTGGCCGCGGTAAAAGCCGGTGCCAATGAAAAAGCTGTCTATAAGTATTTGGGCGGTATCGTGGGCTATAAAAAAGGCGGCGCGATAACAGGCTGTACCTCTGTCATGGGGAAAGAAACCCTTGCGGATTTGGAGCATTATGGATTGGCGAATTTATATCCGGACGGGATCCAGGATGTTGATGGGAATAGTACTTTTATTGGCGATTATATAGGTGGAATAGCCGGATACTGCGAGGATGAATGCCAGGTATCGAAATGTGAAACCACAGGAGGCATCATCCGGGGAAACCGTTATATCGGAGGCATCATAGGGGGATGGACCTCTGAAGGAGCTCAGGAGAGTATTTTAGATGGGGATGGCAAAAGCAGCGCTGCTGTTGTGATCGGCAAACAATATGTCGGAGGCATTGTAGGATTCAATGCGGCGATTGATAAGGATGGGAAGCCGATAGAGACAGCACAGAAGAATTTGATTATTCAAAACTGGGAAAATAAAGGCATTGCATATGCTTTCTCGGAATATGCCGGTGGTATTGCAGGCTATAATACAGGCAGTCTGCTTAATTGCTATTCAACACTGGAGATTCCTTCCACAAAATGGGAAACAATATTAAACAATATTAAGAAATGGAATGAAGAAGATGGCCTGGGAGGTAACTATACCGGAGGAATAGCCGGATACAATAATGGAATAATTAAGGCTGAGGATCAAAAGAAGGTTTCCGTTATTGTTTTAGGCAATAATTATACAGGCGGCCTTGTAGGATATAATGATATTGATGCACAGATGGGGCTTTTATCAAATTATGTCCTGGAGGGCGGTCTGATAGAAGGAAACTGCTTTGTAGGCGGCCTGATAGGCTGTAATACATCAGCAGATATTTATGCGTTTACTCCGGAAAGTTCCGAAGATGGAGTGATGACTGCCTCTCCGAATCTCGTTAAAGGTAATTGGTTTACAGGAGGCTGCGTTGGAGGAAATCTGATAGCAGCTGAAAAGACAGTTTATTTGCAGTGCCAGGTTTCCAATCAGTTTGGACGGATCAGCGCTTTGGATTCCACAGGGAAAAGCGGAGGTTTTGCAGGAGGCTATATCGGTTATAACCGACTGGTGAGAACTGGTGATAAGGAAAAAATAAAAGAAGAAACACAAAGGCTTTGTACAATTACAGAAATAGAGGACGGAGAGGAAAACAAATCCGGAAAGGTTTTAAAACAGCTTGAAAATGACAGTGGAATTAATTCAGCGGGTCTTGATGAAACTGCGCCTGGTATGATAATTCTGGATACGACCAATGGATCTTATAATCGAAATTCCTATAATCAAGGCAGCGGAAAACGGATCAGCAATGTTTCGGAAATCAGCGCCGGTATAGCGGCAGGCGGTATTATAGGCGGAAATGATATCCAGTCAAAGCTTGAAATCCAATACGCTACCAATCTGTCCGCAGTACGTTCCCTTGACAGCTTTACAGGTGAAGAAAAAACTTCTTTGAAAAAAGGTGAAAATGGAGAATATGAACCTGCTAAGATAACTTATACAAGTGAAACTGATACCTATCTGAGCAGCAATGGAGAAATAGTAAAATATTCTTATACAGGAGGGATTATCGGACGCGTTTCCCAGGGAGTAACGCTCAAGTATTGCTATAATGGCGGAAGGGTTACCGCAGAGGGTGGAGCAACCTATTCCGGTGGCCTGGCGGAAATCAGCGAAGGAACGATAATAGGCAGCGCTGCACAGTCTTTGGGTGATACGGACTCTTCTTACATAGGCGGCATTGTAGGCAGAAATGAAAAGACGGGAAAAATTCTGGATTGTACTCTTGCCTCATCTGCTATTTTTACAGGAAAGGCAGCAGTTGGCGGCCTGACGGCGGAGAATTACGGGGAAATCAGTACGACAGAATCACAAAAGAAAGAAATCTCCGGGAAAATAACACTGTCAGATATCAGTGGCGGAGGGGTCGCCGGCTTTAATGCAGGGACGATAAAGGGCTTTACTCTTGTAAATCTGGCAATAGAGGGGGCCGGAGGTATCGGAACCGCATCCTACATTGGAGGTATTGCAGGTATTAATTATGGACCGGTAAACGATGTGGATATGAAGACCGGAGCTGTTGTCAGCATTAAGGGGAGAAGCTATGCGGGCGGTTTCCTGGGGTATATGAGAAATCTTACGAATGCTCCAATTTCTTTCGGTATTGTTGATGGTGGTGCTGCTGATTATCTGGTAAGCCTTGCTGAGGTAACGGTTACTGGCAGCGAAGAGAATGGCGATTATGTGGGAAATGCCGGAGGGATCATTGGTTATACGGATGGGGATGTTATTATTTCCCGATGCAGGAATCAGGGGAAGGTGGATGCCAGCAGAGGAAATGCAGGAGGAATTACTGCGTATAACAGTGGAAGGATTGTGAATTGTTATACAGATGCAGATGTATTCGCAGGAAAGGGAATCTGCGGAGGAATCGCCGCGGTTAATGCATCCGGTTCAATGATAAGCGGCGGTGGAATAGAACCTCAAAAAAATGTTACAGCGATTACAGGAGGGACCTATGCGGGAGGTGTCGCAGGAAAGAATGCAGGCCAGATAGCCTATTGTATGGTAAAAAAGACCGTTGTAAAAAATCCTTCTGATAGCACAAATGCGGCCTGGCTGGGCGGAATTGCAGGTTTGAATGAAGCAGGCGGAACAATTGGAGAAACAAAGGAGAACAACAATTCCTGTTATTTTCAGGCAGGGGATGATAATGGTAATTATGTGGAGGTAATATCTGCTTCCATGAATTGCCGGGTCGGAGGAGTCGCTGGAGAAAACCAGGGGCGTATTGATGGTGTCCGGATTAATGCAAATTTGGACAAAGCGGCAGTCTATGCCAAGGTAGGTTGTAGTGACGAAGCCAAGACAGGATGGTTTGGAGGTACGGCTGGAATCAATTCAGGCACGATTTGTAATGTGAAAAGTATTGCGATCGTTAATGGTTACAAAGGCTCTAACGGAGGCTTTGGAGGAATTGCCGGACAGAATAATAATAAAATTATAAACAGCAGTTTTACAGGAACAGTACGGGCTACCGGTGACTCCAACGACATTGTAAGCGTGGGAGGAATTGCTGGAAAGAATACGGGCGGCGGAGAAATCTATGAGTGCAAAATTGCAGTGGAGGATGTACCTGAATGGGCATCTTTGAAGAAGAATTATCAGGAACTGGGGCATAATTCCGATGCAAAAGATACAGTAATTACTGCCTGGGAAAAAGGGAAAACGACCAGCTGTGGATATGTGGGAGGAATTGCGGGATTTAATGAAGGCAGTATTCATGATATAGACTGCCATGATTCCAAGGCAGTTAAAGTGGATGCTGTAACCGGTAACGTCGGTGGGATAGTAGGATATCAGGGAAGTACAGGGGAAATCTATCAATGTACAACTGGCGGAAAAGTTGGCAGTGATGGGGAGCCCTGGAATATTGAAACAATAAATTATCAGACGGATATGGCAATAGGAGGTGTTATCGGTTATAACTGCAGTGATAAGAGCGTATATAGCCTTACGAATCGTGCCTCGGTAACAAAAGGGGGAGGCAATAATGAATTCAATAATTCCGCGGGCGGTATTATGGGGCGACTTGAAAGTTCGGTCTCATCTTCACGCAAAATATACAACTGTGTAAATGAAGGATCAATTACTGGGAATGCAAGGGTAGGAGGCATCATTGGTCAATGGAAATATAAAGGAGGAGTTCTCAGCAATTGTACCAATAAGGGCTTAATAAATGCCAATACGCTATCTGGCGGGATAGTGGGATATATACTTCAGCTGAATGATAATGAAAAGGTAGAGATATCAGAATGCCGGAATGAAGGGAATATTACTACAAACAGTGGGGGAGGAATATTATCAACTTTAGGGAAAAAATCTAATGGAATTGAGATTCGGTTGAGCCAATGTGTTAATACCGGGGATATTAAAGGAACTAATATAGCAGGTATTTGCTGGAAACAGCAGCACCACACCTTTAATCTGCTTGGCTGTCGTAATTACGGTAAAGGATATAACGCAGATGGTAAAGTTAATGCATCCTTTAATGGGATCATAAATGAAGGAAATTCGATAGTTATGCAGAATTGTTATGGTGTTGCTGAAGTTAGGCATCCAGTAACTACTGCTAAGTTATTAGAAACGTCTGCGAATAATTTTTACTTTGTAAATGGACCTGCAACCGGTGAGCCAATATATATGGAAGCGACAGGAATAGAAAATAAGGAGAATCCTCCTGAGCAGGCGGTGGATTTATTTAATAATACTTACTATTCAGCAAATATGAAAAATAATCCCAACAATAATAAGCTGACAATCCGATTCAAGCAGAATGGCCAGTATATATCTGTCTCACCGCAGTATATGTTGTTGTCATGGTATGGAGCTTCAGATAAATCAAAGACACGGACATATAAGTTCAAGATTTCCGTACTAAAAGAAAAGGACGGAGAATATGAGACCCTAAAGGAAAATGGTCAAGATAAAGTATGGGAGCAGACGGTTGGATATGAAGTACGTGAGCAAGGGTATGATTTGACAAATGAAGAGTCTTCAAAACAAGCACAGAAAATAGACTTTACAAGCTTAGGAGCTATTTATGGGTTGAGAATAGAACTGGATGTGAGCAGCGGAGACGGCTACTTTGCCTTATGGGATGTTTTTGTTGATGGGGTAACACGCAGAAGGAATATTATAGATTCCACAGAACCTTTGTGTGTAGAGGCTAATGAAACGGGTAAATACAAAGCAGTCCGTTCGAACAATACGGAGTATATTCCAATCCTGGATGATAATCCGGTAAGCACGAATTTAACTGCGCAGGATCTTTGCAATAAAATAGATGCCCAATTGGAAGGTGCGGAATATCCGGTTGGGAAGTTAGCTAAAACAGAAATTCTGGAGTTTGTTAGAACGGCGAATCCTTATAAGTTAAGCTGGAATAAGGTTGATTATGCATACCAATATAAAGTAAGGGTAAATATTTATAGTTCAGAGTCAGGAGGAAATCCGGATTCTACATTAGAAATTGCGGTACCTTCCGGGACCAATGTGGAAATTTTTATTGATAATTCTTGGGCAGGCAAATATTTATCAGCGGAAGTTTGTGCAATAAGCTACTATGGTGAGGATAGTAATTCCGATTGGGAAGTTACCTGCAGACAACAAGTACATCCGGCATTGCCCATACCGAAGGCTTATCTGCAGCATAGGGATGATAAATATTCTCTGTGCCTGGAAAATATTGAGGAATATAAAGATGAAGAAGGTAATTTTTATGACTGCAGCATTAGCGTAAATAACAAGGTAATAAAAGTATCATCAGATAATTTTGATAAAAATGGAAAGGGTATTGGGACAGGAAATCTTTTTACGTTGGATATAGGTAAACAGGATATTTTATGGTTTCAGGCAATATCTAATGATAGCGACAAGTTACTTAATTCAGAAAAGTACTCTGTTCAAACCTCTATCTTCAGTGAGAATGAACTGAAAGGTGTGACTATCATTACCCCTAATATGAAAACCGGTGATTCTAAAATGCTGGCATCAGGCAGATATGAAGATGAGTTTGGGTATCGTATCGTATATACTGGAAGCGAGAGTAATTTACAATATTCAACATTTTGGAGATCTGAGATTTTGTTGTATGACCCCGTTATTGGGCTGGATGTTGCAGCAGCATCCGGAGTGACCCGTGTTTCTCAGAAAACACAGATTCATTTGAATGGAGTAGCTCAGGATTTAACCGATTATCTGTTTCATACCAAATTTGAGGAAAAGGATAAGGTTACCTCTTTTTCAGTTCGCAGTTACTTGTGGAACACACAGGGAGAAGCAGTTCGTTATGGGTATATGCTGAACAAGACGCCAATGACGGCAGAGGAAGTGAAGAAATACCCGGGAATTTATAAAACTGAGGGAGAGGCAGCAAGTGGTTTAAAGAAGGGTTACATAATAGAAAGAGCCAGTGGAGAGGGAGATTATGCGCTATATAATATTCTTTACAGCAGTATTCTGGCGAATAGTAATTATACACAGTATAGTATGGTAACATGTTCCCTGGACAGTAAGGCCAGGCAGGACATCCCTGCTATTAAAGACAGCTATGTGATCAAAGATAATAAATGTATTTTCACTTGGGATGACCAGGCATTTGGTGAGGGAGATCAATATAAAGTAAAATTGACAGGAACGACCAAGGATGGTGCGGAAAAGGAAATATATCCTACTGGTATGGAGAATGCCATCATTGGCACAAATACCTTAGCCGTTGACATGGCTAAATGGCAATACAACAAAGTGAAATTGAGTGTCACTAAGCTTGGTACAATAAGAGAGACCAGTGTTCAAAGCATTAATTTGTCTGATATAGTGGATAAGTTCTGCAGCTACAGCTCTCAGGAATTTAAGGTAGCATTAAGACTGCCTCAGATAACCAGGCCCATGATTGGCCTGACTGACAACAATCAGGACGAACTGGAATATGATATCAAGTGGACCGCAGTCGGAGATGAATACAAACCTCACCTGGACAACTATGAAATACATGCTTTGATACCTTTCACAGATGAAAATATGCCTTCCGAAGATACAATTAAGAAATTAAAAGAGATCTATGGTGATACGCATGTCACAGGTGATTCGGAGACAGGATATGATATTCTATTGGGGACGGTATCAGGTGATGCAGAAAAAGCAATTCTGGAAAAATGCGACTTGAACCTGTTCCAGGGACTTGATATTGAATTTTATGTCAATGCCGTTGCAAAAGAATCGGACTCTGATTATACAGATTCGGAAGAAGGGATTCATTTGTCCTTTACTGTTCCCGAGAGAATACTGATTCCCGATGATGTTACGTATTCTCTGAAATACGCAGACACAGACTCTGATTGTTTGGATACGGACATAATGAGTATAGCAGAATTCTCAGAAATGAAGCTTAATGCAGTCGTTGCCAGTTCCAAGGGCAGCCAGAAGGGTTCCTATAAGTTTGAGGTGGGAATATACGACAGTGCTACATTTGATGAAAACGGGGAACCGAAAGGAGAACTTCTATGTCCTGAAACGGTCTTGACAGAGTCACCTGGCGGAGATACGAAAGAAACAATACTCCTGTTAAACGCAGGTAAAATGAATTCATGGCAGAAACAGCAGCCTGGAGACTTAGCAGGCAAGTATCTGATAGTACGTTTCAGGATTGCAGATACATCCAGCATTAGTTCGGAATGGTCTGACTATTATGTGAAGCAGCTGCCCGGCGTGAGGCTGGGGACTCCACAATGGGAGGGAATCTCCATCGAGGAAAAGAGAGGGAATTTTGTGGTAACACATCCGGGCCTTAGATGGAATGCCAATGAAGATAACCTTTCCCTGAACTATAAGCTGATGCTGGAAAATATGCTCTCAGAAAATCCGGCCGGCCTGACACTTCAAATTGACTATCTTCAGGATAAAAACAGTTTTCAGATTAAGGCATCTAACAAAGATAGTGAACCTGTAGAAATAGAGGGCGTGGATGAAAACGATGGAGTTATAAAGTATGATTTAGGCTCCTGGCCGGATAATGAATTCTATTTCGAGGTTAACAGGAACCAGACGACATGGAGGATGTCTCCTATTCTGAGGATAAAGACGGAAGTAAAGGAGAATAAACCATACTATACCTTTACACTTATGCTTCCGGATGTTGACGAGATAAGCGGTGAACACAGGCAATATTTGTACACCTCTAATGTAACGGCAGCTAATCTGAATTTGGATAAGGAGTCCAGCTTTGCCGATTCTTATTTTGGAGTCTGGGCGAAAATTATTAAGGGTGATGATGAAACATCTTTGAATAATTGTATGCTTGAATGGGATGGAACCGGGACGCTTGAAGAGAAAATACAGAAAGTAAATCAGGGGTACAGCCTTTATAAATGTGTAAAGGTTCCCAGGCTAATAGCTGAATCGGCCCAAACCAGCAGCAACAGACTGTCTGTATCAGGAAACAGTGTGTCCGGTAATTCGGTTTCAGAAAATTCCGTATCCGGCAATTCGTCATCCGACAGTGATAAAGAACATCAAAAAGAATCACAGAGCGGTGAGGAAACAGGCAGTACTGAAGAGCAGCAAAGTACCGCAGAACAACAAAGCACCGAAGAACAACAAAGTACCGAGGAACAACAAAGCACTGAAGAACAGCATAGTACTGAAGGAATACACAGTTCTGAAGAAACACAAAGCACTGAAGAAATGCACGGCTCCAGTCAGGCACAGACAGAAGAGTCGAAGCCTGCGGGAAGCAATACAATGCAGCCGACGGAAAGCATTCAGAAAAACACCGAGGAAAAAGCTGGTGAACCTGAAAACTAAAAAAATAAGGGAAGGAGTATCACTATGAAAAGGAATACAAAGGGTCAGGCAATGCTTATAGTAATAGGCGTCATGGCACTTCTGACAACTCTTTCCCTTGTTGTTCTTCTTGCGGCGTCAACAATGATGGGGTCTTCCCGGAGAAATGCAATCAGCACACGATGCCGTATGGCGGCAGTCAGCTTCAGTAATATGTTTGGAGATGCTTTAAAGGAGGATGAATTTAAGGATGGAAGTCCTGGCAGAGTTATTGCTCAGATGATTCAGGAAGATGCTGAGGGAGATGACGGAAGCAATGGAAAATTTTCTTACTGCGCAGGACGCGAAGAAGATCATTTTTCTTGGCGCTATGTTCCTAAATTTGAAAAAGGACAGGAAGGTATATTAACCGGCTATAGCATTGTTATTACAATGTGGTGGGGAGAAGAGGACGAGAAAACCCTGGATGAAATTAAGCTGCAGGTAAATAACGGAGAAAATCCCTTTGTCAAATACAATGGTTTATATCTTTATACGAAGGTGAGCTGCAGCAACGGAAAAGAAAGTTGGAATATTACCCAAAGCTATCCGATATATGTGGAAAAGGACACAGATGAAAACGAGTGGGTATGGCATTTTTAATAAAAAGAAAGGTAAAGTTCATGAGAGAAACAGTACGGAATGAAAATGGCTCATCCCTGATTTCGGTAATTGTCGCTTTCGTTATATTGACGCTTGGGATATTAATGGTAACTACTGCGGTGAAGGTCTCACTGGATGTAACCAATCAGGGCCTCGCAAACCGTTCTGTGACAGAAGAGGCTCTTGAAAAATATTATGAGGGGGAAGCAGGAGTTCTGAAAGCCCAGGGAGTAGAACTGACTCCACAGAATAGTATCAATAGTGCGGGGCAGGAAGTAAATGATAAGGGAAACGGCTTTTCATTGAATAAGGGGAAGGTATATGAGTTCCTCTATGAGCGGCAGCCAGAGAAATCAGCTAAATATAGTTTTTATTATTTTCAATACGGCTCCTCAGGAGAAAAAGAATGAATAATAAAAAGGGATATACACTCATCGAAATCATAGTTACATTTATGCTTATCAGCATGTTCCTGCTGGCCGCAACGGTTATAACCACTTCCTGTATGAAGGTCTATTTAAAGGTAAAAAGTATTTCAAACGGACAGACGGTAGCGGATTCCTTGACAGAAAAAATAAACGGAGAGCTTTCAGCCGCGCAAAAAAATACAATAGACCTGGAAACAGGTGCAAGTCTGATTATTAATGATGAATATGAATCCGGCAGCAACAGTGTTACATTCGTAAATCAAAAGGGAATCAAGGTGACGGCCGGATTGTTGGAGGATGTGGCCGGAGAGGAAACAAAAGCAGCAGAAAACGGGAAAATGCTGGTATTCCACTACTATTCTGACAAGAAGGATACTGACTGGTATTATGGCAGGCCAACCTATCACGGATATGATTTGGACTCTGTTAAGTTCAGCAGACTGTCGGATACAAGCAATGTAATCCGGGTGGATATTGTGCTTAAGAATGCTAAGACGGGATATGAATTTACTACATATAAAATAATTGAGTGCTATAATTTGAATGAAAGTGATATTAAGACTGTTACGTAATGATATTAAAACGCGAACAACATATTTGTATGTTATTTTTCTTCTTTTCTCTGTGGAGAAATGGTGTAATTTGTTGACAATCAGTTATAAAAAGACTATATTTAGAAAAGAGGATATTTCTGTATTAGAAGGTATTTTAAGTAATAGATAGATATGATTTTCATATCAGGGAATACATATTTGTCTGTTACGAGAGGCAGAACCTACAGGTTACTGTTTCAGCGGGTTTTGAAAATATGAGCAAAGGAGAAGGGAAGGATAGTAGCAGTTAATCGGTTGAAAGCTTTTTGGTAAAAGCTTTGCTGGCAGTGAGTGGGTTGTTGTGTTTGATGCTGCCGGTTTGTAACGTATTCGAGGAATGGGAAAAAGAAAGGATAGAATTATGAAATTATTACAGAATTTGAAGAAAGACAAAAAAGGATTTACTCTGGTTGAAATGATCGTTGTTATTGTTATTATTGGTATATTGTTGGCGATTTTAGTGCCTGGGATGTTTAGTTATATCTCTAAGGCGAAGGATAAACAAATCATGGTAAATGCTAGAACGGCATACATAAATATCTCGACTGCCGTCGCAGAACTGTATGGTAAAAATGGTGTTACTGCGGATATGGTAGAAACAGTTATTGAGAAGGCCACTACAATTAGTCCTTTTACTAATGCTAATAATAAATTAACTCTAACAAAAGATGGTAATGGTGTAGATGCAACTGTTACTATTGAGGCTTTTCCAAATGATCAGGGTAAAGTTTATGGAATAACGTTGGTTGTTCCAAATGAGGCTAGCAATAAGTTTGAAATTACGGCAATGACATATGAAGAAGGTACAAAGAAGGTGGTTTTGGATAAAAGTGTGTGGGGAGAAGTGGAATCAAACTAAGAGTAACTTATTAGGAGCTAAATCATGCTCAAAGAATTCTATATTCAAAATCGCAATTGTATTCGGTTAGTATTGCATATCTTGCTAATTTTAATAATTCTGATTATTGTATTATCTCCAGTGACATGGTTTTATGATAATCACATAAAGGCAAAAAGTATCTTAATGGATGCAAAGAACATCCAGCTTTCTATGCGTCTTTTGAATATACAATATTATGGAGATGATAGAAATATCTATGAGCCAGGAACTGAAAATGGGATGGCTAAGGATACACTGGAAGAAATCAAGCATCTTTCTGATACGCAGGGGGATATTATTTTAGTTTACTGGAATTGGGAAGATAATCTTCCTGGTAAGTTTTATTACGAAACAGATGATTTTTTAGCAATATATGAATATGATGCGATTAGGAGAGAACCAACCTGGGAAGTTTTTCGGCTGAATGAGATAATAGGATTCCAAACGGATTAGGGAGCAGTTCTAAGCTGAAAAAATGTAGAAATCCTGCCCGATAATTGGGCAGGATTTTTTAGTCAGATCTGATGGCTTTTTAGAATGTGAACTATTATAATAAAGGATACTAGGAAAAATATGCTGTCTTGTCTTCTTATATTTATATTAGGAGCCTGTTTTTTTTATTTAATAAATGGGTTTATTATATCCTTTTCTCAAAAGATTACTCTGAGGAAAGGGTTTCAAAGAATTTTTGTTTATAATGATAAGCATAGAGAGCATGCAACGGGAATTAAAAAAAGTTATGTGTTAAATGCTTTGTTTGGTGGTATTCTGTGTGTGTTTGTTTCTAGTTTTTATGGTTATTGGTATTCATCATTGATAGTGTGTGTATTCCTCGCTCTTTTGACAGTAGTATCTGCTGTAGATTATACTACCATGGAAATCCCTAATATTTTTGTTCTGGCGGCTTTTGTATTAGGTATTTTTTCGGTTTATACAATGCCTGGAATCAGTCTTATATCTCGTGTACTTGGTATTTTTGTGGTCAGTGTACCTCTTTTTCTTCTGACGCTTCTGATACCTGGTGCCTTTGGCGGCGGAGACATCAAACTTATGGCAGCCTGCGGCTTGTTCCTTGGAATCAAGCTGACACTGATATCTTTTGCATTTGCAGTACTTACTGGCGGCGTATATGGAAGCTGGCTTCTTGTTATGAAGAAAAAAAACGGTAAGGAACACTTTGCATTTGGCCCATTTTTATGTCTGGGCATGGCAGCAGCACTTTTCATTGGTGACAAAGTATGGAATTGGTATGCAGGTCTTCTGTATTTGTGAATATAGTAAGTTCTGTTTATTAATATACAGTTAATTATTAATAAAGGAAAAATTTATGCCTAAATATATTTATAAAGCCAAAACAGAAGAGGGAGAACAGATATCTGGCCGGATGCAGGCCATGGATGAAAATGATCTGCATCTAAAGCTTCGTCAGGAAAATAAGTATCTTATTACTGCGAAGCGGGAGGAGGATGTCCAACGGGTTCACAAGATTAAGGCAAAATATCTAGCAGACTTCTGCCGACAGATCGGGACATTATCTGCTTCTGGAGTATCTCTAGTGCGGGCGCTGAATATAATTGCACAGGACGAGTCTAATAAAAAAAATGAAAAAACAATTTATGAGAATATTTTACGTCAAGTACGTCAGGGAAAAGCGTTGTCTGAGGCAATGGAAGAGCAGGAAGAAGCATTTCCGGAATTATTAATCAATATGGTGCGTTCCGCAGAAACAGCAGGTAATTTGGATGAAACTTCTATGCGTATGGCGGATTACTATGATAAGCAGTTCCGTATGCATTCAAAAATTAGTAATGCGACGCTTTATCCGAAGATTTTGAGTTTTGTAATTGTAGTGGTAGTGATTTTTATGCTGAGTTATATTCTTCCTCAGTTTCAGGAGTTATTTGATCAGATGGAGGTGTTGCCACTGCCTACCAGGATTCTATTTGCCATGAGCGATGGAATAAGAGAACATTGGCTAATATTAATTATCCTGTCGGCAATTGTGATTCCTCTTATGATTTTTGTAGCACATGTACCGCAGGTGAAGCTACAGTTGGATCGTGTTAAGTTGCATGTGCCGGTGTTTGGAAAATTGCTCAAGATTATATACACAGCACGATTTGCCAGGACAATCAGTTCCCTTTATTCTTCGGGAATCCCTATTGTTCAGGCGCTCCAGATCGCTCGGAGGACTATTGGTAATACCTACATAGATAGTCAGTTTGATGAAGCTGTATCCAGAATACGGACGGGAGGAAACCTGTCTGATTCTCTGGATTTAGTGGATGGGTTTACAAAGAAGCTGACTTCGGCGATTCGGGTAGGTGAAGAAACAGGAAGTCTGGATACTATGCTGAACTCAATTGCGGATTCTATGGAATTTGAATCTAATATGGCAATTGATAAAATGGTAGCAGCATTGGAGCCTATATTGATTATTGTTATGGCTATTATCGTCGGATTTATCATGGTATCCGTACTGATGCCGATTTATGGTTCCTATGATGCTATCAGTAATTCAGGATACTGATGCAGGATACCGATTTCGACCTGCCGGGTAAAAAGAAGAGTACCGAAAAGAAGAATGACGGGTAGAAGAGTACCAAAAAGAGTATAGAATTACCAGGTACCACGACACAGCAAAGCGATAGATTAACAGAAAGGACAATACCGGGATGCAGACCTGTGTATATATGTCCAACCGCAGGATTCAGGCGGCAGTGGGCAATGCAAAGAAAGGCTCAATTTCAGTAAAAAGGCTGTATGAAACGCTGGCGCCGGAGGGCTGTATAATCAATGGTGTTATTACGGCGGAGGAGGAACTGGCGGCGCACCTGAAGGAGTTCTGGAAGGAAAACCACCTGGCGGTGAACAATGTATGCCTGGTGCTCCACAGCTCCCAGTTTATGTCGAAGACCTTTCAGGTTCCGGCGATGAACGTGAAGAAAACGCTGGAGTACATTCCCAGGGAGTTTCCCGGAGTGTCGGAGGCCGGCGGCAGTGTCTATGGCTATTATGAAATCGATACGGATAAGAAAAAAGGAATGCGGGAGGTTTTCGCCACCAGAATGGAGCGGGAATTCCTGGATTCCTATACTCGTTTATTCGCTTCTATAGGGGTGAAGGTAACCTGCGTGCGGGCCGCGCTGGGGAGCGTGGTTTCGGTTCTGCACAGAATGGCTTATTTTAAGGACAGGACCTGTATCCTTCAGATTCAGGATGAGGATAACCTGACGAGTATTCTGATGCATCAGGGAAAATATTGTTATTCCAGCATGAACCGGACCTTCAGTGAGCACGGTACGCCGTCCTATGGCGTGGAGGTGGCAAGGAATATCAGCGGTATTCTGCAGTTTGCTTCCGCGCAGAAGCTGGAAAATGCGGTGACGGATGTTACGTGGGCCGGTTTTTCAGAGGGGGATATCCAGGTATGCTCCGAGAGCCTTCTACAGATGGATAATACGCTGAGAGCCGGAAGCTTTATGGATGATAGTATAATCCGCAGCAAGGAGGAGGACTTCGGCAGTTACCTTTTTCCCATATGCGGGCTGATTCCGCTGGAGGATGCCGGGAATCTTTTTATCCAGTATAAGAAGACGTCGGAAAGAAGCCTGAAGCGCAAAAGCCTGATGAAGCAGATAACGCCCGTGATTCTGCTGCTGTTGGTCATGCTGGTGATTACCGGGTTTTTCGGGGTTCACTACTGGCTTACCTCGCGTAAGCTGGAGGAGGTCAGAAGCTATAACGAGAGTCCGGAGGTTCTGGAGCAGAGCGCCAGGTATGATGAGGTGGAAGCTCAGATGCAGTGGGAGCAGATGCAGAAGGCGGCTTTGACGAAGGCCGCGCGCAATATTGAGTCCTACCCTTATTTTAACAGTTCCATTACGGATGTGATAGAGAGCTGTACGATGGGGGAAGTTACTTTTTCAATCAAAAGCTTCGATGCGCAGACCGGGGTGATCAGCGTGGATACGGCGGCGCCGGATGTGGAGATTATCAATCAGTTTATAGACAGGCTGGAAGAAAAGGATATTTTCGAACGCCTTGATTATACGGGATATACCTGGTCGGACGAGAGCGGGATGTGGACGATTAATCTGGTTTGCTATCTGTCGGAAATGGCCGGGAAGTAGGGGGAAGCTGCTGTGAATATTACAATGGAAATTACGGAAAGAGATAAAAAGCTTCTTCTGTTCATGGCCTTTTTTGTGATTGTCCTTGGCTTTGGATTTTTTATAATCAGGCCTTTGTCCCAGGCGGACGCAGAGCTGAAGATAGAGCTGGAAAATCAGCAGGAGCTGATGATGGAAACACAGCAGAAGCTTGTGATGCTGCCGGCGATGGAGAGCAGCCTTGTGAAGACACAGGAGGAGCTGGAGGAAGCGGCGAAGGATTTTTATCCGGTGATGAAGAGCCAGGAGATTGACAGGCTGCTTACCGGCATTGTGGTGGGTAAGGGGCTGGAGCCCCGGCAGATGACGATTACGATGCCGCAGAGTGAGCTGAAGCTGGAGCCATATTATGCTTCTGCAGCAGCGGCGGAGGATTCCATGGCGCAGTCGGCGGCGCAGGGCGCGTCCGAGGAGGACGGGAGTACGGCGCAGGCGACGGAAACTGTTTTTACGGGGATTTACGCGGCGCAGGTACAGATGACGATCCGGGGGAACCGGGTCACCATGCAGCAGATGGTGGATGAGCTTACCAGGAATTATCCTTCCATCCGGATAACCAGCGCGGGCTGGGGAACTGAAAACAACAGCATACGCAATGCGGACGGGGAGTATATTACTTCTGTGAACGATACGCTGCAGCTTGGTCTGGAGGTCTACATGTACAGGAAGGACGAGGCATAACATGGAATTAACTTCAATTAAAAATATCCGTCTGGGCCAGGTCCTGAAGGAAGCTGGCTATGTTACGGAAGAAGATATCGGCAAGGCCATTGAATATCAGAAGCAGAATCCGGGAATGCGTATTGGTAATGCGCTGATTGCGCTGAATTATATTACCGAGGGACAGATGCTGGAGGCCCTGGCGGCGAAGCTGAACCTGAAGACAGTGGATCTGTCCGGGATATCTGTGGATATTGACGCCGTGGGCAAAATCCCGAGGCAGCTGGCGGAAAAATATCTGATGCTGGCGGTGAGCAAGACGGATGACATCCTTACGGTTGTTGTTTTTGACCCGCTGAATTATTATGGCATTGAGGATATCCGGCAGATCACGGGAATGCAGATCGAGATTCTGCTTTCAGAAAAGTATCCGCTGGAAAAGGCAATCAATTACTATTACTCGGAAGTTTCCGCTAAAATGGCAGCCAAAAAGGCCAACACCAGCACTGAGGGCATAGTGGAGGAAATCCAGATCGATGATACGGATGATGATACTCCTATCATCAATCTGCTGAACAGTCTGATAGAGAGGGCGGCCAATACCAATGCCAGTGACGTCCATATTGAGCCGTTTGAGCATAAGACAACGGTGCGTATGCGTATTGACGGTACGATAACCGAGTATGTCACGTTACAGAAGAACCTGCATCCGTCTTTGATTGCACGTATTAAGATTTTGTCAGATCTGGATATAGCGGAGCGCAGGGCGCCTCAGGACGGGCATTTCAGGACGCAGGTAAATGATGAAATGATCAACATCCGTGTTTCCGTAATTCCCACGGTTTTCGGGGAAAAGGCGGTACTGCGTCTGCTGACCAGCAATTCGTCCATTGATTATCCGGCTTCTTTTGGTATGAAGGAGGACGATTATAAGAAGTTTTCAAAGCTGCTGAACTCGCCTCACGGTATTATTTATCTGACAGGACCGACAGGAAGCGGTAAGTCCACTACTCTTTATATGGTGCTGGAGGAGCTGTCCAAAAAACAGGTGAATATTTCCACCATTGAGGATCCGGTGGAGAAAAATGTGGCGCGCATCAATCAGATGCAGGTGAACAACCTGGCGGGCGTTACCTTTGAAGCGGGGCTTCGCGCGCTGCTGCGTCAGGATCCGGATATCATCATGGTAGGAGAGACTCGTGACTCGGAAACGGCGTCTATTTCTGTCCGTGCGGCGATTACGGGTCATCTTGTATTTTCCACGCTGCACACGAACGATTCCGCATCTTCTATTATCCGTCTGGTGGATATGGGGCTGGAGCCGTATATGATCGCCAACTCGCTTGTGGGTGTGGTGGCGCAGCGTCTGATGAGAAAGGTGTGTCCGCTGTGTGCGGTGGCGGAGGAGCCTACGGAAGAAGAAAAGGAGTTCATGGAAAGGGATATTCCCAGAATCATGCGGCCCAGGGGCTGCCGGCATTGTAATAATACGGGGTATAAGGGAAGAACGGCCATCCATGAGATCCTAACCATAGACAGGACGATACGGGATATGATTTCCTCCCATGCAACGGTGGAGGAGATCAAGGACTACGCACTGGAGCATCAGGGAATGAAAACGCTGAAGGAATGCGGCGTGGATTTGGTGGAAGCGGGAGTGACGACCATGGAGGAGCTGATGAAGGTCGCTTACTATTCCTGATTTCCGGAAGGAGAAGCTGATGGACATTCATACAATCATATCCATGGGACGCCAGACGGGCTGTTCGGATATTCATATTTCCGAGGGGCTGCCCATGCTCATCAGGGTTCGGGGAGCGTTGGAATATTCCCCCATACAGCTGACGGATGAGGAAACCAGGGAAATTATTCTGCATATGCCGGACGAGCGGCAGCAGAAGGAGCTGTCTGAGGGAAGGGACGTGGATTTTGCCATCCAGTCGCCGGACGGCGGCAGGGAGCGTGTCAATATTTTCCGGCAGCAGGGGAAGCTGGCCTGTACGGTCAGGCTGCTCAATGACCGGATTCCCACGATAGAGGAGCTGCGTCTGCCGCCCATATTGAAGCAGCTGGCGGACGAGCCGAGAGGCCCGATCCTTGTTACGGGGCCGACAGGAAGTGGCAAGTCCACAACGCTGGCCTCCATGATCGATTATGTCAACGCTTCCAGGCCGGAGCATATCATTACCATAGAGGATCCGGTGGAGTACGTTTATGAAAGAAAGCAGGCTCTGATCCACCAGAGGGAGGTGGGCAGGGACGTGGATTCCTTCGCGGCAGCGCTTCGCAGCGCCCTGCGTGAGGATCCGGATATTATTCTGGTAGGGGAAATGAGGGATTATGAGACGATTTCAGCGGCTCTGACAGCGGCGGAAACCGGGCATCTGGTGCTCTCCACCCTGCATACCACGGGTGCTGCCCAGACCATTGACCGTATTATCGACGCCTGTCCTGCTTCCAGCCAGAATCAGGTGCGGATTCAGCTTTCCGGCGTATTGAAGGGGGTTGTGACCCAGTGCCTGATTCCCACGGCGGACGGCCGGGGCCGGATTGCGGCGACGGAGGTGCTGACGGGGACGGATGCGGTGATGAACCTGATCCGGGAAAGCAAGGGGCATCAGATGGCCACGCTTATGCAGTCCGGGGCCGCCAATGGAATGCATACGCTGAACGGTGATTTGTCGCGGCTTGTAGCCATGGGGGTTATTTCCGGGGAAAATGCGTTTAAATATTCCAATGATAAAAGAGATTTGACAAATTATCTCTAGGAAAATCTTATAAAAAAGAGTATGATAACTATGAGGGGAATCAGAGCCGGCGCCGGTCAGACAGCCGGTCTGGTTCCTTTTATGCGTTTAGAGAAAAAATACGGAGTTCAGGTATATGGATCAGTCATCAATAGTATTTATCAGTATTATATCAGCAGCAGGGCTGGCGGCCCTGGTTTTGGCTGGCTTTTTTTGTGGCAAGGGCGTGGAAGCACAGACGGCGGAGCCTGGAAATGGACGATATGGAAGGGCATGAGTTCGAGTATTTCTGTGCGGATCTGCTGCGGGATAAGGGATTTCTGGATGTGGAGGTCACAAGGGGCAGCGGTGATTTCGGCGTGGATATCCTGGCGGAAAAGGACGGGGTAACTTATGCGGTCCAGTGCAAGTGTTATAATGCCCCCATCGGGATTAAGGCGGTGCAGGAGATTTATGCGGGCCGCGATTATTATGACCGGATGGTGGGAGTGGTAATGACGAATCAGTATTTTACCTCTGCGGCGGTGGATGCGGCGAAGAAGCTGAAAATCCTCCTTTGGGACAGAGGATACCTGGAAAGTATGATGGAAGAGCTGGATTAGGGCATGCAGGCTGGGGAAAAGGACGGTATCTGTTATGGCTTTTGTGGAATTTAAGGATGTAAAAAAAGTTTATCATATGGGCGAGGTGGATATACACGCGCTGCGGGATGTGAATTTTGAAATCGAGGAAGGGGAGTTCTGCGTGATCGTGGGAGCCTCCGGCGCCGGGAAAACAACGATTCTGAACATCCTGGGCGGGATGGATACGCTTTCGGAGGGGAAGGTCATCCTGGATGGGAAGGAAATCTCAGCCTACAATCAAAAACAGCTGACCTCCTACCGCAGGTATGATATCGGCTTTGTTTTTCAGTTTTACAATCTGATACAGAACCTGACGGCGCTGGAAAACGTGGAGCTGGCTTCCCAGATTTCCAAAAATCCGCTGGATGCGGCGGAGACGCTGAAAAAGGTGGGGCTGGAGGAGAGGATGTCCAATTTCCCTGCGCAGCTGTCTGGCGGGGAGCAGCAGAGGGTGGCGATCGCCAGGGCGCTTGCAAAGAATCCCAAGCTGCTGCTGTGCGATGAGCCTACGGGCGCGCTGGATTATAATACGGGGAAAGCGGTTTTAAAGCTTTTGCAGGATACCTGCCGGGATACGGGGATGACCGTGGTTGTTATCACCCACAATCAGGCCATCACGGCCATGGCGGACCGGATTATTCGGGTAAAGAGCGGCACGATCCGGAGTATGGAAATGAATGAGCACATTACGCCGGTGGAAGAGATTGAGTGGTAAGGAAGAGGAATGCGATGAAGTCCACCATATTCAAGACAACTGTACGGGAAATCAGGGAAAGCCTCGGACGGTACATGGCCATTTTGGCTATTGTGGCGCTGGGGGTTGGATTTTTTACGGGCCTTAAGGTGACAAAGCCGGCTATGCTGAAGGCCGGAGGGGAATACCTGGAGGAGAATAATCTGTATGACCTGCGTCTGCTGTCCACGGTGGGTTTTGATGAAAGCGATGTGAAGCAGCTGAATGAACGGGAGGGTGTGGAGATCGCGGAGGGCGCGGTTTATGTGGATTTCCTGGCCCAGGACGAGGAAGGGACAGAAAGCGTGCTGCGGGCGCATTCGCTGCTTTGGGTGCAGAACCATGTGGTGGTGCGGGCCGGGAGAATGCCGACGGCGCCGGATGAGTGCGTGGTGGACAGTCTGGTATTTACGAGAAAGGATATCGGCACTACAATCCGTGTTTCCGATAATAATGAGGAAGATACCCGGGATATGTTTTCCGGTACGGAGTATAAAATTGTGGGGATCTGTGACGCCCCTTTTTATATCAATTATGAAAGAGGGAGTACGGCGCTTGGAAACGGTAAGCTGAAGGGGTATGTTTATATTCCTGAGGCAGGATTTGATACGGAAGCTTATACGGAGGTTTTTGTCAGGCTGGAGGAGAAATATCCCCTTTACAGCCAGGAGTATAAGGATTACATCGATGAGGTCATGGACTGGGCGGAGCCTCTTTGTGAGGAAGTGGCCCAGGCACGGTATGTGAGGCTGAAGGAGGATGCCCAGTGGCAGATTGCCGACGGCGAGCGGGAACTTGATAAGAGGGTTGCCGAGGCGGAGGATAAGCTGGAGGATGCCAGGCAGGAGCTGCTGGACGGGGAACAGGAGATAGAAGATGCCAGGAAGGAGATTGCCGATGGCTGGAAGGAAATAGCGGACGGTAAGGCGGAGATCGCGGATAAGCGGCAGGAGCTGGCGGATTCCCTGACGGAGCTTCAGGATGGAAAGCAGGAGATAGAGGACGGCCTGGATCAGCTGGAGGAAAAGCGAATAGAAGCCTCCGATATGGAGGAGGGAGATGAAAAGGACGGTTATGAAACCGGCCTGAATCTGGCGGAGGCCCAGGTAAAGGGCAAAAAGGCCCAGGTGGAGTCCGGCCTTGCCCAGGCGAATATGGGAAGCAGGCAGCTGGAGGCGGCGGAGAATACCATAGCGCGCCAGGAGGAAAAGCTGCGGGATGCCCAGAAGAAGCTGGAGGATTCGGAAAAGGAGCTGGCGGACGGCTGGGAGGAGTACGAGGAGAACCGGCAGAAGCTTGCGGATGAAACGGCTGACGCCCGTAAGGAACTGGAGGATGCCAGGAAAGAGCTGGCCGATCTGAAGGAGCCGGATACCTATGTGCTGGGCAGGGATAAAAATATCGGTTACGCAAGCTTTGAAAGCGATTCTGATATCGTGGAGGGGATTGCCAATGTATTCCCGATTTTCTTCTTTCTGGTTGCAGCGCTGGTGTGTATCACTACCATGACCCGTATGGTGGAGGAGCAGAGGACGCAGATTGGTATTTTGAAGGCCCTGGGCTACAGCGAGGGCACGATTATGGGAAAATATCTGTTTTACTCGGGAAGCGCGGCGATGCTGGGCTGCGGGATTGGTTTCCTTCTGGGATCCTATATTTTTCCCACGGTTATCTGGACAGCCTACAGGATTATGTACCGTCTGGGGGATTTCCACGTGATTCTGGACTGGAAGCTGGGGGTGATTTCCCTGGTGGTGTCAATCCTGTGTTCCATGGGCACGACCATCGCTACCTGCAGGTATGAGCTGACCAGTGTGGCGGCGGAGCTGATGCGCCCGAAGGCTCCCAAAAGCGGAAAACGGATTATTCTGGAGCGGATTCCTTTCCTTTGGAACCATATGAAATTCCTGCTGAAGGTGTCTGCGAGAAATATTTTCCGGTATAAACAGAGATTCTATATGATGGTATTCGGCATCGGCGGCTGTACGGCGCTGCTGCTTACCGGCTTCGGGGTGAAGGATTCCATCAGCAGCATAACCTATAACCAGTTTGATGAAATCCAGATAAACGACATGAGCGTTATTTTCAGCGATCCGTATAAGAGTATGGACAGCAGTGAGTTTGAGGCAGTTATGGCGGACAACGCGCGCTCCTATACGCTTGCCTTTGAGGAGAGTGGGGATTTGACGCTGGGCGACAAGACAAAGTCCCTTACGCTGGTGGCGCCGGAAAAAACGGAGGACATCGGCCTGTACCTGAATCTGCACACCACCCGGGATGAGCCGGTGGCCTATCCTGGAAAGGGAGAGGTGGTGCTTACCGAGAAGCTGGCGGATAAATGCAATGCGAAAATCGGGGATACGGTAACTATTCAGGATGATGATATGAATGAGCTGGAGCTGAAGGTTTCGGGCATCAGCGAAAACTATGTATATAATTATGCCTATATTTCCCCGGATACCTGGAAGGAACAGACAGGGAAGGAGCCGGAATATAAGAGCGCTTATGTGAATGTCCGGGAAGGCGCGGATGTGCACGAGGTTTCCGCGGCGATTATGAACTGCGACGGCGTGGCCTCCGTGACCGTAAATGACGATATGAAGGTACGTTTCAGCAGTATGATGAAGAGCCTGGATTATGTGGTGCTGCTGATTATCGGCTGCGCGGGATCCCTGGCCTTTATCGTGCTGTATAATCTGACGAATATCAACATCACGGAGCGGCTGCGGGAAATCGCAACGATTAAGGTGCTTGGATTTTACAGGCGGGAAACGGCCAGCTATGTGTTCCGTGAAAATCTGGTGCTGACGGGTATCGGCGCCGGCGTGGGGCTGATTATGGGATATTATCTGCATCGGTTTGTCATGTACAATATCGATATTGATATGATCGCCTTTGATGTGCATATCGCGCCAAGAAGCGTGCTGCTGAGCATCGTTCTCACTTTTATTTTTGCCGGGATTGTTGACTGGGTGATGAATAAGAAACTGGACGCCATCAATATGGCGGAATCCATGAAATCGGTGGAGTAAAATGCAGGCTATGGCCCGCACCGCCTATGGGTTTTCACTGCTGCGGCCCTCCCCTCCGG